>Ga0181379_1000058_pt1 | contig 51524 bp, 28 predicted proteins | sample 2SPOviralmetaG_FD_130115 | JGI IMG/M metagenome (GOLD analysis project Ga0181379, IMG submission 130115) | Marine viral communities from the oligotrophic San Pedro Time Series (SPOT) site, San Pedro Channel, CA, USA - 2 SPOT_SRF_2009-07-10 | ecosystem: Environmental > Aquatic > Marine > Strait... | reverse complement strand
TTACCAAGAGTAATCTGAGAACCATTGACGGTCAGATCTCTATCAAGCAGAGTATCACCATAGACAGTTAAAGTACCAACCGATGCAGTACCAGCACCAGAACGACCAATTTGAGTATTACCACTCTCACCCAGAACTGTGAATTCTACGGTGTCGCCATTATTAACCTTACCAATATATAAGTCATCTCCAATGTGAAGGTCTTGTACAATACCAGCACCACCAAATATTCTAAGGTTGGAGTTTGTATGATTTGCGTAAGATGGATTGAGAGCTTGAACAGAACCAGATTCCAACTTACGACGAACTCTCAGGAAGTTCTGCTCGTTGAAGACCTCAGTAGAGGATTCTTTTTGTAGAATAGTACCGTTGATAACAACGTCGCTGTCAAACATAAAGTCGCCAGCAATATATCCACCACCATCAAATCGGAATGAACCATAGTCATTGGATTGAATTTCCCAAAGACCAGTGCCAGCGTTCTGTGCGAATGTAGGTTCATCTGTTGCTTCAAAATGAACAGTACTAGAAACATTCAGTGTGTTATTGAGGTCCACAGCACCATTAAGTGTGCTACCTTGAGTAACTTCAAGAGTTCCAGCAGTGTAAGTGTTACCACTTGCTGCAGTAACATTAAACTTATCAGTATTAATATTCAGGTTGTTGGTAATATCAACAACACCGTAGAATGATGCATTACCAGTGGTAGATTGCAGTTCAACACGAGTAGTGCCACTACCATTATTAAGTTGCAGAGTCTTAGAAGCACCTTGGATGACCATGTTGTCATCAAAGCGGGAGGTACTATGAACTCTGAGAGTGCTATCAATGTCAACCAGACCGCCGATGTTGACATCTTGACCAATACCAGCACCACCAGCAACTACAAAGTCACCAGTTGTATTGGAAGTAGAATTATTATTTGTAGTTAGTTTAAGATTACCAGCAACAATACCAGAGTCAGTACCAGTAAAGACTTCAGAACTATTTGTAGCAGCATGGAGGAAACGATATCCACCACCATGAGAATTCAAATCAGTATAGCTAGTATCCCAACCATAGAAACCTAAACGGGCTTCAGTATCATAATAGTTGAATTCAATACCACGATCTAAATTGTCATCAGTTGTAGGTACAGTATCCCCACCGAGTAGAATAGTGACATCATCTACAGTCAGTGTAGTTGAATTGATTGTAGTTGTTACCCCATCAATCTGAAGGTTACCCCAGACACGGACGGTGCCAGTGATTGCACGATCATCACCTGGATCAAGATGCATAGTTGCATCAGTAGTACCAAGATAATTTGTCTGGAATCTATAATCTTCTACATGAACCTTACCAGTTGCTTCTGACGCATTAATCTGTATAGTATCTTCAGCAGTAATAATAATGTTGCTGGATCCAGAACCAGCATTGGTTGTCAGAATATTAAAGTTTCTATTTGAGGCAGTGTCCTGAGTTAACTGGAATGTTAGGTCGCCATCCCCAGTCTTATCCAGTGTCTGATTAAGAGCGCCATCAAGAGTAATATCAGGGTCAGAGAAGTACGACCGTACGTTAACATCAAGTTCGCCAGCTCCGCTGTCCCCCGTATTATTAGCGCCAACGAGTAGATTACCGCTCGTATCATTAACTTTAACATAGTTAAGATAATTGAATCCTCTGTATCCAGAGGTTGCAGTAAGTTCTTGATCCAGTTCAAAATTTTCTAGGGTATTACCGTCAGCGAAACCAATACGATTGTTTTGTAGTTGTGTATTATCAACACCAACAGCAGCAATAGTTACATGTCCATTGCTGTCAACATCAAAATCTTCTTGTGCGAAAGAAGCAAGTCCTTTCTGTTCTGTCAGTGCAGCACCGAGATATCTCCAAGCACCAGCATCTGAAGCATCAGTATGAGTTGGAGCACCTTGTCCTGCAGCAATACTAGCGATTGCTTGATATACTCCACTACTTTCTTCAATAATATCATATCTTGCATACGTTACACCTGCTCCATATGCAGCATACTTACTACCTTCTCTAGCGGTAGCAATAGGAATAGTCAGGGCAGAAGTGAAACGACCATACTGATCAACAGTATATCTGGTTGAGTTTACAGTTCTGTTTGCTGCTTCGGGCAGATCATCTCCACCAACTGAAATAAGTGTGGGAATATTATAAAGACCAGCAGCAGCAATAAATTCTGCTTCTAACGCTACAGTAGTATCAATCAGGTCAAGCGTTGGGTTACCTGCAACGGCGTTACCATTTACAACTGAAATCCTACCTGAAGAACCCTGTACAGATCTGGTCTGCATGTTTCCTGCAGATGCTCTAGCAATAATACCTGTAGTTGTCAGGTTAGAGATAGCAGACAGGTCAGAGTCAATAGGTTGAACATCAGTCAATCCTAGGTCAACATAAGACGAAGGTTGAGATGCATTAGTAATCCTACCTTTAGCATCAACAGTTACTTTAGTATACTGTCCACTAGAACTAGTTGTTCCGTCGTAGTGTGGAAGTGAGGTTAAAGTTTGAAGTTGGGCAGCAAGAGATAGGTTAGATGAACCGTCAAAAGTACCAGAACCCGAAAGATCCTGCGACAACTGAATCTGTCTTGGGTTAGCAAGACGTGAAGAAGTTGCAGAATTACCAATTAGAGTTGCTGTAATTGCACCAGCGGTAAAATTACCATCAGCATCTCGTTTTACAAGCGTGTTTGCCGTATTTGCTACGGACTCAATCGGTCTTTCATAGGGCAAAGTATTCCATCCCCTAACACCATCACCGATTTTAAAACGGTTAGTGTCAAGTTCAATGCCAATCTCGCCTTGGGCTAGGGTCGGGTTTTCGTTAGCCCATTCCTGAGCACCACCACGTCTAAGTTGAATTCTATTTGCCATCTCTTATATTAAAGGAACGGTGCAGGTACTATCTCAAGAGTATTTATAACATGAAAAAAGGGGTCCGAAGACCCCAATGATCATTCTTCAGTTTCTTCACTGGGAGACTCTTCTTCTCCCGAATCAGCAATATAAGTTAAAGTCTCAATAGCACCTTGAAGTTTCAGTGCTTGCATTTCATTTTGCTTAACTTTTTCTGCAAGTTGTGCATTTTCTTTGATCAAAGTTTCATAACGCTCTTTGAATTGAGCGAGCATGTCTTCTTGTGTAACTTTCTCAACAGTCATGATTTTTTCAGTAGGAGTTGTAATAGGTCTTTGATGTCACCCATGTCAGATTTTAGCACATTAACGTCTTGTTGCAAAGCCTTATCTTGTTCTTTTTTAGCTTGCCTTGCTTCATATCTAGCCATGTATTCATCATATGCTGATGTATTACAGTTTAGAATTGAATTTGATTCAGGATCACGAAACCAACCATCGTGACCCTCAACTGGAATTAGGTTTTCAGTATTCATAATTATTTTGCAAGGGCGATTGCTCTAAAGTCTGAGATTAGTGGAACCTTAGCTTGGTTGGTTGACTTCATCACGATCTTAATCTGGAATGCATTAAAATCTAATCCCTTAGTTTCGTATGCATATTCTTTCCAAAGTTCCTCTTCAGTTGCAGTAGAGTTGTAGTTCGTTTGTCCTCCAATGTTAACCCAATTAGATTCATCCAATGGGGTTGAAGATCCAACAGACAGAGCTTTGAAGTAAATTGCAAATGAAGTGTCTGGATGTCTACTAGAAGAGAAAGAAACCTGCAATGAAGTTGCTTTGGTTGATAGACGTGTAAGTCTCGTAATGTATATAGCCTCGTTAGGATCACCCTTCGGAGCAGTAGATGGATCGGTAAGAGTACTCCATCCACTAGTACCATATTGCATTGTATAACCAGTACCAGTACTAAGACCAGCAGTCATGTTATTAATTCTATTAGAAGTAGTAATCAAAGACGCACGATCCAAGTCAATGACAGGAGATACATTCTCCATATCACTAGTCAAGATAATTTCCATATTAAATGACTTAGCACCTGATAGTTCATTCTCTTCATTTAGTTTTGAACAAATTAGACGAGGAGAACTATAGTAGTTCTCTTGATTGAGAACTAATTCTTGGAACGAACCATCGTTAATGAATGACTGCTGATCCATATCAGCTGCTCTACCAGTTCCCATAGAAGTGCCCGATACGGTATTTGCACGAGCAACAATTGTAGTCTTGGGAAGAACCATAGTCTTCATGTTCGGTGTCAATACTTCAAACGGCAAGTTTTGAGTTGCTGTAGCAAAGACCCCACCACCACGAATACCATTAGTTGCAACCGAAGTGGTATGCAACATATAAGTATCAAGCGTTGGGCAAGAAATTGAAGTATGTGTCTTGTTAATTTCAATCAGTGGAATACCGTCAAAGTTATAACACTCAACGATACTTGCATTACCATGTGCTACAGCAACTGTAGCATCTGCTCCTCTACCATCAGTAGCAACGGTAATTGTTTTACCATCACTAGAGACTGAACTGTATTGAATTACTTCATCTTCAATCTTGAGGTATCCAGGATTACTATTGGAAATAGAAACACCGTTAACTACATTATGGAACGTTCCTGCAGCCTCTACTGAGATAGAAGATGCATCTGCTGCTAGTGCAGAAGTTAGGATTGTTGGACCGATTTCGGATTGAATACCAACGATCTCAACATTATTGGAACGATCAATCATGCCATGATTCTGATGGAAGATAGTGCATTCTCTCTCATCAACACTGAATGTAGGACCTGCAGTAGGATATGCAGTTCTGCTATCACCAGCGTAAGTGATGCCATTATCAGTAGCAGTAGTATCAAATGTTCCTTGAATTGTACTATTCTGAACATCCAAAGAATCGTTAGTGGTATCAAAATCACCAGAAACATATCTTACTGTCAACACTTTAGGAGTTGGTGCATTGTCCCAACCTACTACCTCAGCAGTTCTACCAGTAGAAGAACCAACAACAGTTTGACCTACCTCAAATTCTCCATTTGCATAGGAACTGAGATACATCGTTGCAGTAGATCCAGAAGAAACAATACCTTGAACAGTGTCACCGTTACCATCAACAGAACCTGCCAACCAAGTACCGACAATATCAGTAATAGTTACTGTATCAGGATCTGTAGTAGAGTTAAATGCAGCTACGGTTGCCTGAGCATTAGTAACTGACTGATAAATTCTAGCGCCGATGGAAAGGTTATAGTTACTACCAACTTCAAGAGTGAGAACCTGTTTGGGTTTAATAGTCTGAAGTGGATTAGTGACTAATTCATGTGTACCAGCATTTCCAACTCCCAATTCGCAGTTGTAGAACTTAGCAATACCACCTGCAGTATTGAATGTGGCACGTTTAATAGTAAATTTAAGATCTTCATACTGGTCAGCAGTCCAAGTAGATGCGTTCTGAGATTTGAATAGAACACCAGCATATGGTTGTTCTGAGATCGTTCTGTCTCCAGAAATTTCAAGATCTCCCATACGTGAGATCCAAACCTGATACTCATTAGAGTCAGACAGAAGAACGAAACAATATTCAACCGACTGTTTAATGTATACTGGTGCTTGGAAAGTGAATGTAGTTGGAATTGCTGCATTATCAGACAGTTCAACCGCCTCTGGGTTAAGGGTAACGTCAGAGAATGGAAGAATTGTTTTGGATGGATATCCATTTTCCATAGCACGAATTTGCATGGAGATTGGAATATTAGTATCTTTAGTATTAAAGAATACATCTACAGATGTCAGGAATACACCACCAGTGGTATCAACGATAAATGATTGTGCCAGAGGGTCATACCAACCAACCTGACGCACTTCAGTTCTTGTGGATGTTACAGTACGACTGTCGGTAACAGTATCCTTAACGATCTGAGCGTTTCTAACTGCAAGGATGTTCTCACGAACGGTTTGCAGAGTACCCTTTGCGGTGAATTCAGTTTCTGCAGAAGAATCTACAGTTCCTGGAACAGTAGAGTTTTCCTCACTAGAACTAAATCTAATCAGTCTAGTACCAGTTCTCCAACGTGGATTTACGTTCTTAACAGGTTTGGGGATGAAGAAACATCCTCTAACAAATCCACGTTTGTCTGTGATAATACGGCGATCCTTAACAACAGCACGAGCACCAGAAGACAGTCCAAGAAGAACTTCTCCAACCTGCATGTTTCCACGGATATTTGGTCTCTTGATACTAGCAAGTTGTGCTGAGTTGTTGTTCAGAACATTAGTCTGAGAAGAGTATGAACTTGGGAGAGCATCATTATCAGCAGTATATGGATTAGTATCATATACACTATTCGGTTTCAGACATCTCAAACGGCAATCGGAAGTCAATCCTTTTACGATTTCTCCAGGTACGAAAGGAGTCTCATTAGTCCGTGAATCTTCTGAAGAGTTCTTAACAAGTTCAATTAGTTTTGGAGTACAGTAGTTAGTAATCTTCTTCTTATCAAAGAATCCATACAATCTAGTCTTAGGCTTAGCACGACTGATAGTATATCTGAGGTTCCTACTACGGATCCATGGAATTGCTGTTTGTGACAGGATAGTATCACCTTGAGACTTACGCTCAATTTTTGGAACAACTCTAGTTCTTACACCACGGCGACCTTGGTTGTTTACAACACGGAAGGTACGACGTTCGTGGAGATAGAATAGACCTTGACGACGACCAGCATGACCAAGACGACCCAAACGACGACCACCACCAATGTTAGTGCTAGAACGATAACTACTTCTACCAGTCAATGTACGACCAGTCCAGTTAGTCTTCCAAGCACCCCATTGAATAGGAGCAAAACCGTTCTTATCAACGTTCAGATCTCTAGCAACTGAGGAGAAATCACCCTCAACATTTTCCACACGAGCAGGAAGACGCTTGATATCAATCCAGTCATCAGAACTGGGAAGCATATCAATACGACCAATGAAAGTGAATACGTTAAACGGGTTAACGTTTTCTACTCTGGATGCATATGGTTGTTCAATCTGAGTAATTTCTTGGTATGGTAGAGTTACGAGAAGTGCTTCTTCAAAGTCTTCAGGATCTGGACCACTCCACTGAACCCCTTGTGATGATAGTGGGTCAAACTCAAGAGAAACATTATTAGTATAATGTGATGGTCTCAAGTAACCATTCTCAAAATCAAGAGATGCATTGTAGTCAGCATTCAGAACATCGCCTACTGTATGATCAGTAAAGTCATCAACAATATATCCATTTTTAAATCTGTTTAGACCATCTTCATCGTAGGTAGTAGCATTCTGTGCTTCAGACTCCAACAGAGACAGTGAAGTGTAATACTCAACGTTAGTAAGACGTTCTTCAATGTTACCGATGTCGCGCATCGTATAACGTTTGTTATTTTCAGTCTGGAAAAGTACATCCCTCTCAGGGTCATACCCATAAGGTTTGTGCTCAATGGTTGCCAAGAACATGGCAGCATCCATATTATCAGGTTCCTGAGGGTCTTCATCAGGTTTTCCTTGAATAAGTTGGAAGTCTCCATCATGTGTCAAGAACAGTTTATCAATTCTTGGGAGGTAATAGTCAAAGTCACATCTAAACAATGTGCCCTCATCCATAATATCAAAGACTGTGGAATTGGCGTCATAAACTCTGGATGGGAAATCCAAACTAGTACAGTTTACATAGTATGGAGATCCAACAGTACCACTACCATTAGCAAGTTCCTTAACACCAGGACGGAAATCCAAGGTGTCTCTCAAGAACATAATACCACCGTCAGGTTTCCAGGTGGGAATATCTTTATATCCAACACCAACATAAGATTGGGCATTGAAATAATCACCAGATGCTTCATGAACAAAGAAGTCAAAAACTACTTTGAGTCTTCTTCTAGGTGGAGAATATGCAGATCCTCTGGAAAGTCTAGAGATGTCATAGTAGTATGAGTCTTGACCAGGATCTAAGATATACTGCTCTGTAATATCAGTTGATCCAAGTTCAATTGACCCTTCAGCATCTGAAATAAATGCACTGATAGCATCATCATTACTATCAACACCAGTAACCAGTTCTCCAGGAATAAAGGTGCCATCCAAAATGACATGATATAGTTTCAGATTAGTAGAGGTGAAATCTACAACTCTAGCTCTTGCACCAGAAGTTGTACCTTCAATAAGAGTACCAGTAGCAAAGAACGCAGACTCAACTAGAGTAACGAATGGAACCTTGGCCGCGGCATCATCATTGGATTCGTAAACAGCATGGACAGTGTATACATCGTTGAGACCCAATGAAATCTCATCATCTTCAATACGAGTACCATAAAGTCTAGAATATGCCAGACCATATAGAGGTGCATCGGTATTGTTTGCAGTTTTAGTTACTTCTAAGATCTGCATTTTAGATGCAGTTTTTACTTTTCTCTGAACAACATTCTTGGAGAAAGCAACGTTAACTTTGATTGAACTAACACCATAAAGTCCAGTACCAGAACCACCAGGGGAGCTAAGAGTACATGTCTGACGATCAGCACCAAAAGAGATTGCAATTGCAGAAGATGCAACAGCAGCTTCCAAGTCAACAAGTTCTCCTGTAGTATATGTTCCACTAGACCCTTGATTTTCAATGATCAATACGAAATTGTCATTGTCAAAAACTTCAAACTGCTCGTTCTCGCTGAGAGTAATAGTTACGCCACCATTAACAATAGTCTGAGCAGTATAAGTTCTATATGCAGTAAAGGATTCATCCGAGATACTCTTGATAGATTCCTTCGGCATGTCAATAGTAAGGTTACCATTCTGATAATCCTTAAGGAATACCCTAGGACGCAACCTGGTTATCTTACTATAAGTACCATCGGCAACAGTTCCGATTAATTTAGAAGCATCTAGGGTGACACTTTGCTCGGTAGGAGTGCCGAAGATAATATCAGTACCACTATTCTGGTTGGAACTGCTAGTATTAATATCTGTTTGATCTACCGAGTCTACTCTGAATGTATTAGTACCAGTTTCAGTTGAAATACCAACAGACAATACATCACCAGGACGTATCTCAGCCGCAAAGTTTGATGCAAATCCAGTGATAGCCGCATCAGCACCACCATTAGTAGTCAAATCTACAGTAAAAGTTTTACCCGAAACATCTTCTGTTGTATTGAGAAGAAGATCTGCAGTAAATACTACAGTAGAAGAAAGGTTGGTTGGATCAGTACGTCCTAGGAAAGATCTAGCATCGGTAAAATCAAATCTCCATGAAGAATCCAATGTGGTAAGAGCTATACCATCAAGATTGACAGTTTCTCCATTCTGGAAAGAACCTTTAGTGCCAAGAAGTTTGACAGTAGTACCATTAATTTCTCTAACAAATCCACGAGCAGAAGAAGTTGCACCAACCAAAAGGTCTCCCTCTTGCAATGAAGACGAGACATCAGTATTCAAGTTAAGTACAACATACATGTCTGCGTCCATGAAGAACAGCATGTTGCCTTCTTGAGTATTCGCAATTCCACCATTAGTAGTATCATTACTAAGTTGAACTGTACGGCAGAATCCAATGATGTTACCATCTGGTTGATCATTAGCTGCTGCAGGGTTCCAATCATCTCTGATTTCTAGAACCTGATAATTGTAAGATAAGTTTGGTCCAGTTAAATTAGGCCATCCCCAAATATTAGTTACAAGAACTGACTGTCTCAGTTCAAATGGGATGATAGTATTTTGAATAGATTTGGTGGACCTAGACTTAGGAATATCAATAAATGTAGGTGAAAGGTTCTCAACACGGTAACCTCTTACATAGGCTTTACCTGGGGAGACTTCACATGCCATAAATTCATCTGATGCTATCTGCCCTGCGGGAGATGTTTCACCAGAATCATACACACCTTCATTGAATCCATCATTCTTATGTTCTCTGAATGCTAGATCAAAACTGTCTAGAGCATAATCTCCAGACTCTTCAAACGTTCTTAGAGCGAGACTCTTCTCAAGTTCACTATATTCAGTTCTCTCTACGAACTGCTGTACTTTAGAATTTACAAGGCGAAGAAGTTCAACAAAGTTTTTATCTGAGTCATCATCAATAGCTTTCTTTACCAGAGTAGTTCTGATCCTAAATCTATGTGCTCCAGGTGCAGAGTAGTTGCTAGTACCAGCAGCATTATCATTAAGAGTAGGATCATCTTCAGAAGTAATGATAGATTCTGAGATTGATAGACCAACTCTGTACGAAGGAGTGTTACTATACTGATCAAGGATAATATAAGAAGAAGGTACATCTACAAAATACCCTCTGATAAAATATACGCCTTCATTAATATACGCTGCCGATGCAACTGCACTAGCAGATGATGGGAGCATTTGAGCAAAAGGTGATGCTGCTTCAATAAGAGTCGTTCCGAAAGTTATATCAGCATCAGCAATAAGTTGCTCATTATCTTTAAACGTCTTGACAGTAGTCTCTGAAGTTGAGTCAGCACTATCAATATATTTTACATATAAAGTAACATATCCACGATCTGATTCGTTTGAAGATACTGAATATAGTACTTTTGCTTTGATGCCTGTAGTGACACCAGTAATAGTTTTTCCTGTAAGTTGTTCCCGATATGATTCAATATCGGCACCTAAGAAATTTTGTTGCAGAAGAATCGCATTGACCTGCAGGTCATATCCAATCTGACCAGGGATAACCATCGCACCTTCTTTAAAGAAGTGCGTCCCCATGCCCTCAATCTGATTTTGCATGATTGATTGCATCGTGGTAAGTTCACGAGCCTGGATAGGGAATCCAGGTCTGAACAGTACCTTATAAAAGTTCTTATCCTTGTCAAAGTCGTCGTAATACGGCGTGACGTTAAGGTTAGTATTCTGCGGCATCTTAGGTACTTAAGTTAGAATTCAATGACAACTTTAATGTCTTCAATCTGGTCGTTTGCACGACTAATGGTTCTTCTATTATCTATGTAGATAACATCGCCACTATTAGATTCAATTTCGGGTTTAGCATAACCAGAAGTAAATCTCATACCTAAATCATACTCAGTGTTATTAATAACACGAGAAGATGTATTAGGAACTGCTGGGAAGTTAACATCTGGATCTCCAGATGCACCAGAAGATGCACCTTGGATTACGTTTGATCCATCAAATTCATTCAATGAACCTGTGATGGAAGGGAAAATACCATCAACTCTATTCTGATAGTATTTTAGGACCTTAGTTGTTGTATTCCAAGATACAACTTTACCAGTCGCTGTAACTGACTGACCACCAACAACACGAGTTTGAGTAATAGTTTCGTCGGGAATAAAATTACCCTGGAAAGTTGTTGGAAAAATAACTGCTCTAGAAGCAGATAGAGTCAAATCAGAAAGAAGTTCAGTAGTTCCATACTTCTTAGGATTGGTGGCAAGACCAATACGACGGTAATCATTATCAACAGGGAAATCGCCAGCACCTTCATCGTATGAAAGTTTAGCATTGATCATCACACGATATGCACCCATTTCAACAACGGGATTCTTACCATGTCCACCAGGAGGAGGAATGATGACATCAATTTGACCGCCAGTTCCAGTACCAATACCAGAAATTGCATCAACAGTAACCTTACCGAAAGAATATCCAGTACCACCAGAAGTTACAGTAGATGAAATAACACGACCACCATCAACTACGATTGAAACTCGTCCACCAGTTCCATCACCGTTGATTGAAACATTATCATAAGTACCGTTATTGTAACCAGAACCAGATGAAGTAATTACAACAGTATCAATTTCACCAGCAACTGAGTTAGAAGTAACTGATGCATCGCTGAATACTGGCATGTAATCAGCAGAGAAGAACTTCAGAACCTGTGCAACAGGAATAGTATACACATACTTCCACCTATAACCATCGGCAGTGGTGATAATTGAAGTAGAAGTACCTGTGGGCTCAATAGTAGAAGGCTTACCGTTAGGGTCACTAGGAGAAGTGCCGTTATAGATGCACTTATAAACTTGGTAGTTTGAGTTAACAACGTAGAAGTCTGAATCATACAACTTAGTTGCACCAGAAGATGCTGTATTAGTTGGGGAATAGTCATGACGATACATGTCATAAGTAAATCCCAAACCACCAGTGGTTTGTTCTGGAGGAATCCAGTCAATACGACGCACAACTTGAATCGTATCTGCAGCAAGCACTCGCTTCAATGACATCATGTCATCATAAGCATCAGAGAACTCGTCAAACGAGTCAACAGCTTGTGGTGGAGAGTTTTCGTTGTCCCATTCTTGGGGACGACCGATGAACAGGTACAGACGATCTCTATCGTCACCAGCAACAGTGTCACTGGCGAGAGGGTCTGGTCCCTCTAGAGATTTGATAAATTTTTGTGCTGTAAAGATCCTGAACTGGTCAGTTAGTAGAGCTGCCATTGTCTAAGTGAGTTCCTCCCTTGTATTTATCGTAGTTTGTAACAACGTTATTCGTTTCTAGCCAAAGTATCATATTCAATACTAGAGATTCTCCACGAAGCACCTCCAGCACCATTAACTTTTTCACCACCCAAGATAACTTCTGCTGAAGCAGAATTACCAGTAGTATCACTTACTGCATTTGTAAATGTAACTGTAGGATGCAGTACACCAGCAATTACATTCTTAGTATATCCATATCCACCGTTGGTAACAGTGATAGTTGAAACTTGGTCACCATCTCCAGTCATAGTAACAGTGCCCGATGCCTGTAATTCTCCACTATTTTCAACAACAATTGTTGGTGTGGATGTGTAATCTAAACCTGGATCAATTACTCTAATTTGAGTAACTGTTGAGTTTTCAGAGAACTCATAAAAATACCCACCAATTCCAAGGTTCACATTGTTAGTAAAGTATGCCACAGGGTTGATGACCGTAAGGGTTCTATTTGCGGCGTCCCATGACTCCACTGTTGCCTGAATAGAAGAACTCTGCCCAGTAACAGTTTCACCAACAACAAACGACAAACTATTAGTATCATCTTCTTTGAAGGTGATTTTCATTCTTGAGGTGTGTTCAACACCATCACCTAGATTACCTGCAGACTCAACTGTTGAATATTTGAATGGAATTGAAGCATCCTTTACCTGATCACCAAGAGCGAACAGAGTGGTATTAGTACCACCTTGCGTCTCTTCAATACCATATAGAGAACTATAGATTCCACCATCTAAGTTAATCTGATCTTCAAATTCAGTACCCGTATTGACAACATCAGGAATGCCATCGCCTGCACCAGCGTTTTCATCATCATCTTGAAACTTTTTATCTTGAAGAGTCAATTGATATACAACAATAGTACTACCAACCGCATCCTCAATAATATGTGGTAGTTGATTCAAATCAGTTGCTGATGCAGTTCCACCGTCAAATGCAACTGTTCTGTCACTAGTTGATGGAATACCAGCATCAATAAATGCCAGTTCATCAACTTCAAAAATTACAAATAGTTCTCTTGTATTTGGATTCCAATCATATACTTTAGCAACCTTATTAGATGCATTATCAACTCTACGAACTAGTTTATCACCTACATTAAATTCGTAAGTAGATACACCATTTACGTTTTGAATACCATCAACAATTACACGCTGGTCATATCTAAAGTTTGTACCTCTAGTGCATCCTAAAAACTTTTTAGCATTCTTACTAGTATACTCAATAGTCTCTCTACCTAAAATGAATGATCCTGAACCAGGAAACGCATTTGTAGATTGAACAACTACTTCATCAGCGTTAGTATTTAGAGACTGTTGAAGTGCTGTGATAAAGAAACTAGATGCATTAAAAGACTGACGAGTCCTAACCTTCCTCTTTACATTGATTAACTTTGTAAAAATAATATTAGGTTCACTTGTATATCCCTTTCCAGGGTCAATTACATCAATTCCAACAACTTCACCTTGTTCAATCCTTGCAACTGCTTTACCACCAATGCCGCCACCACCACTAATCAAAACAAAGGGAGGATCTTGATAGAATCTACCACCATCTGCTACTGTAATGTTGGTAATAATACCAGAGAGATCAATATTAGCGACACCTTCTGCACCTTGTCCACCACCACCTTGGAAAAATAGTGAGGGTGGATTAATGTAAGATCTACCAGGATCGGACAATGATAGTCCACTAATAGATTGAGTGACTGGGACTGCAGTTGCACCAATTCCTTCCCCACCAAGAATATCAGTTCGGGCAGTACCAAAATATCCATCGCCGCCAGCGATCATTTTTACATATTGTACTTCTCCAGGGTTATCCTCACTGAGGATGACTTCTGCTCTAGCTCCAGTAGGAACTTCTTGAGATGGAGTTGGAGCAGATTCTCCATACCTAACAACTTCACTATAGAATGATTCTCCAATACAATATGGGAATTGTGGTTCTAAACCAGCATCAATAGTTAGGAAGTATGCATATGTTCCATTGGGATATTCTGGAGTAACTGTGTATCTTCCATTATGTCCATCAAGATCACCATAAGACTCTTCATAGATATAGTCTTCAATAAAAGTTCCTGCAGTAAAACCAAGATTATTAGTCTTACTTCCCATCAAACCATGATATCTACAAAAGTAAGAGAAATTACTTGGTGAGATATCAGGTACTACAATCTCAATATTTCTTGTAGTTGCATTTGCAAATCCAAGGATGTACTGATCATATGTTACTGCAGATCCATCTAATCTATATGTAACTCCCCTACTATAAAGAAGATCATCATCATAAAGAGTTTGTCCTGCAGCATGCCATGCTTGACCGTTTGCATCTCCTAGGACTGTACTCAATGCTAAAGGATGTGCATCATTGGTAGCATCATCCTGATTAAAGGTGATAGTATCACCACGATTCAAAAGTAATACAGGAGCAGTTTCGTCAGTAAAACCACCACCATTAATAATGTACTTGTTTATACCACCTACATTGGCAACAGTTATAGTGTAAGTAATTGATGCTGGGGTATTAATTACTGCACGGTTGCCGTCAACTTCAACACCAGTTTTGAACCTATAACTAGTTTCAATTCTTTTTATTGCCGATTGATCATTGAGAGGTTCAGAGAAACCATATGGACCATAAATCGGATATCCATCATAACTAAGACCAAGTACTTTACTATGCCCGTTAGCATGACGAGCGTTATCCCCACTAAAATCAGAACCAGAGTAATAATTTTTGATTGAGAACAATCCATTTGTACTAGCAAAGGATTGGATTAATTTCGCATCCTGGAAAAAATAATTATTGTCATTATCAGGATAACCATGATATACATCATGATCAAAAATATTAGTATGAACCGAGTTGAATTTAAATCCTACTGGGGGAATTCCAGCACTACCTGCATCTACAGAATACAGAGGAGTTCCATTGGAAAGTAATCCTATTTGCTCAGATCTTCTTTCTGGATTATTGAGAGTTGGAACATCTTTACCCCCACGGTATACAATCTCATGACTATAGTCTTGAGAATAAATCCTGTTATTATTAAATGTACTTGGGAAAACTCCAGTTACTGCTGGATCAGGAAGATTATTTGATACTAAACTTAAGTGATCTCCTGCAAATGCTCCAGTAGTTATTGATACTGATACACTCGTCAGAATGCTTCTGATATCAAATGAACTAACTCTTTGATTGTCGTCTTGCTGTGCAGAAATAACTACACGCAAAGGATCATAACCCTTACCTGGATTTAATACCCTTACGTGAGTGAGTCTTCCACTCTCAATGATAGGATACAATAGAGCATCTATCTCTGGAGTTCCACAATTATCAACTTCTAGTTTGGGGGGATCGGTTTCTGAATATCCAGACCCCCCATTTAGGACAATGACACTTGATACACCAAACTCTTTATTGAAGAGTGGTTCAATAATTGCGCCGCTACCTGGTACTGATCTTGCCATTTAGTATTACGATACGATTACGATCTGATTTCCCATTGCACCGTGAGCGGTACACTGATAATAAAGAGTAGAAGGAGCGTCCATAGGAACTACAAATGTAATTCTTCCAGCACCATCATTAGTTACTCCTGCACTATATGCAGAACCACCACTAGATTGACGAATTTCAAACGGATGAACAGTATACTGTCCAGAATTATTAAACAGGTAAGTATGCCCTCTATGAAGATAAATAGCAGGATCATTTACTGAACCAGTGAATCCAGGTCCAGTGAAAGTGAAGTGTGAGTTAGTACCATCAGAACCCAAAGACCATGCAATCAGGGGAGAACTGGCAGGAATCCAGTTATTACCATCATAATAAAGAGTATTACCTTCAGATGGAGTTCCATCAAATTCAAATCCACCACCACCGCTATAAGCAATGGTAAGAGTGTCTCCACTAATCGTGGTTGAGATGTCAGTTCCACCAGTCACGGTCAGAGTGTCAGTTGCACCCAATGCCGTAGTTGATCCTGTGTCAGCATTAAACGTTGCAAAAATATTACCACCACCAGAAGAACCACCAGTGCCAGGTTCAAATTGACCATTAACAGCATTCCAAGTAGGAACTTCACCATCAGTATATGTGGTATCTTCTACGTTTGATAGGTCTTGAATTCTACCTGTAGCGGTATCAATCAAGTTAACCCATGCACTTCCACTTGAATAGTATGCTTTACTGACATCAGAAACATAAGCAAACATACCATCATAATTAGATGATACTGGAAGATTTGCTGCCGTAGAATAAGGTGCTCTCCATTTGAAGAATCCATCAGTACCATCAATAATAGTATCAGTACTGTTTGATGTATTTCTCAGTACGATATTTCCAGTACCATCTGATTGGATTAATACATTACCATTCGCAGATGATACAATATTATAACCATTAACGTTCAAATTCTCTTCAAGGAGATTTTTATTTCTAGGAATACCAGGAGAAAATGAAGTACCATTCCAAGTCAGAGCATCACCGAGATTTGGAGATGCAGTACTAATTAAGGATGCTGTAGCACCTGCAGTTCCCCCGAGAGAATCATACAGCTCGGTAAAGTTAGAGTTTACTTTAGTACCACCCGCTCGGAGAGAATCTCCCGTTCCATCGTTGGCAGAATTACCAAGTTGCAGAATTTCTTTTGCCATTAGACCAAGGTTTTTAGTTATTTATTAGGGAAATTAACCAGCGGATGTTCCGCCGCTTTCAATGTACTGACGAATCAGAGTTTCATGACCAGCATTAGTGTTATGTCCAGTATTACTCTTGACATGAACTACCGAATTATTAAAGTATTTGTAGAGGTATATGTCGGGATAAGTTGAGTTATATTGCACACCCTGAGCATCTCCCAGTTGATCTCCAGTATAACCTTGAGATTCAGCAAGAATCTGAGCACTAAATTGCGCTCCGTAGAATATAGTATTTGGAACACCACCAACTCCACCGTCATATGGAATAATAGTATCGTTAGTATTTGCAATAGTCATAATTTTTCTCCCTGTTGGGGGAGTTATTGCTCTAGTATATCCATAGGAATCATTTGCAGATGCAGTATCCTCATTGGTTTGTGGTGCATACCAAACACCATTTCTCCATTGATTGATATGTAGAGAAGATAATTCAGCAACTACTGTAGTGAGACCAACATCATTTAATTCCAAGAATGCTCTGAGTGCCAAAGCTCCACCATTTGATGTACCCACAATTCTAAATTGATCTGGAGCAACGTTAGGATACTCTCTCAAGTTTCTAATTAGTTGAATTAGGTAGTTCATATCAGGAGCTTTATTCTCATCCACAATATTCCACTTACTGATATAACCAGTAGGTGCTACTAGAATGTCTCCAGGAAGAACGCTCCTCCACTTATTTACAGTGTTACTACCATTTCCACCATCATCATGTAACAGAATGGTTACAGGCAATCGTGAAGGGAGTGGTGGTGATCCTTCAGGGGGTTCTGCTGGTATACTAACTACAGAATCATAATTAAAAGTTGCTTCTGACCAAGTTTTAGTAATTCTAAGAATATCAGCATCACTGAGAGATGCATTTGCTCCACCATAACCATCTTCAGAACCTTCTTCTGGCCACGTTCTCTGTTCCTTAGTTGTAGGTCCAAAGATGTATGGATACACTGGATTATTTTGTTCGTCTAACGACAAGAAGTAAGCATATGTTCCGTCTGGATATTCTGGTGTCTGGCAATATCTACCATTGAATTCATCCAAATCTCCAAGACCATTTACATATTCATAGTCTTGAATAAAACTTCCTGCAGTATACTGAGAATAACTATATCCTCTACCATCAGCAGGAGTCGTTAAAATTCTAAAAGATGACCTTAATTTTTTTGTACCAGTAGTCCTATCCTCAACGCTTTCATATCCAAAAGGACCATAGATTGGATATCCATCAAAACAGAATCCTATAATTTTTGAATGTCCATCTGGATGCCTAAAGAAGTTTCCCTTATGTTGAGATGAACTATAGTATACGTTGGATTGGATTACATCATTACCCCAACAATTTACAAGAAAACTACCAGAGTGGTAGTGATACTCTCCATTTTGTCTAGCATGCCCACCACATGCATCAACTCCAAATGTACTTTCGTTAAACACAGTGTTCCACGAAAAACCTTCAGCAGGAAGAACAGTTTGTCCAGGTAAAGCTCCAGCACCATTTGATGGACTGAATAGAACTACCCCATTCAATGCTATACCTTGAGGTCCCAAAGTAGTTGGATGTGGATCTTCTGTATTAGTTCCTGCCCTAATAGCAAACGCAAATGACCCATCTTGGCCATCTACAGTATTTGGATTATTTGGAAAATTACCAGATCCTAAGGGGGTTCCATACAAAGCAGGTTCGGGACGCTGATCAGTAGTAACTGTCAGCACCCCGTTGTCTAATACTGCTGTGGTATTTGATTGCGGCATTGTCTACGAACCTTTTTAATATTTATGATCCACTCAACCAAACGTTGGATAGGTTTGATGTTCCTGTGGTTGCAAAATCGGTTATTGCAGTAGGAGTATCGGTAGGATCGGACGGACCTTGACCCGCGATATCTCCACTAGTAATATCACCGAGATCTTCAGGATCAATTTGCTGAATCTCAGGATCAATGATTTCCTCTGAGTAGAACGGTTCTTCTCCATATAGAGTAATATCGGGAATTGTCCAATCATCAGGAACTGAGGTGAGAACATCAATTTCTGGATATCCATAACCAGAACCAGGGTTGGTTGTATCTACACGCGAGACACCAACCAGAGCTTTAATCTCTGCATCAAAACCAGAGGAGGAGTCAATTCTAACTGTTGGACGAGAAGTGTATCCAGAACCAGGATTGGTTACCTGAACTCCATTAACTCTTCCCTTAAGTATGTTAGCAGTGCCCTCAGCATCGCGCCCGAAGACGGACCCGATATATTCAAATGTAACCAGAGTGTTTGCAGATTCAATAACAGCAACCTCTCTGTCTACATTCTCGCCCTGAATTTGTAGCAGGTCTCCAGATTCAATTGGAGGTACAACTTCAGATCTTGTAACGTCAGCGTCGGAACCGATGTAAGCAAATCCAACGAAAGTAGATCCTACACGAGGAATTTCTTTGAAAATTACACGAGAACCAACCAGTTCAAATCCAACATCAGGTTCCTGAATAACACCATTGAGTGAGATTATGATGTTATTATCTGCGATGATAGATTCGGTCTCCTGAACACCTTCGGTCAGTGCGAGGGAGTAGAATGTACCATCACGCTTGAGGTTGAAGGATGAACGCAAGGAGTCAAACTCAAAGCTGATATCATCCAACTGACGCATCTTACCAAGGTAGAAACCAGTGAAGGAAGAACCAAGGGTAGGTGCTTCGTTGAACTGGATAACATCAGAGAATGCACTGTAGGATCCAGCTGCGCCAGGAGGTTGTAGGATACCATTGACGAAGATCATCATATGACCTTCGGGGTCTGGGAAGTATGGAGTACCATTATTCTCAGTCAGTTTGAATGATGTTTGCGTACCATCAAATCCTACGAAGTATCTGCTAGTCCTACCCTGGATATTGACTATATCGTATGATGCTGCTTTATAACCAGCGTCAGAAACAATAGTGTCGTATCCAGTAAATGTACCAACAACATCAGCGAGATATACACGCCTACTCAAACCAAGTTGATCAATACGAGTGATTGTTCCATATGCTACAGTCTCTTGATTGACAGTAGTGGAAACTTGCCCGAAAATTGTAGGCGTTTGAGTATTCCCGAATGGATACTGTGCTACGTTAAAACCATTCTGGAATACAGAATCACCAATTGGAGAGACATAGAGATAACCATTTACGCTATCCCATCCAGTCACGTAGCCATATGCACCCTGGAAGATTTGTGATAGATTTGAGTTTGCTTGGTATACAAGTTCTCCAAGATTATAGTCTAGAGTTGCGAACGAACCAGTTAAGTTAACACCCAGTCGTGTGTATCCAGTAGCAACAATATTGTCACCGACATCAATACTAGTTGGAATTGAAGGATGTACAATCACGTCTAGGAAGATTCTTGTCTGATCTGGATAGATGATTGAGGTATCCTCAAACGTTCCTTCCAAAGACTCAGTATCAAGAGTGAGTCTTCCTCCAGTGTTATCAATAACAGCACCTTTGTTGCTAATGTAGTTTAGAGTATCTGCTTTATAACCTGAAGTATATCCTTTGAATGGATAACCAGCAGTAAATCCAATACCGTTAACCAAATCAATAACTTGGAGTCTGTTGGTGATAGTTTGAATGCCTGCGTTAGTTAGGGTATCAACTTCTAAGGTAATATTATTACCACCACCGTTACCCATATCCACGTCTTGAAGTGTCAAGACATCACCCGCTTGATAACCAGTACCACCTGCCTCAATAACAACGTTTGCCGACCCAGTATCATCAATAGAAACAGTAAAGGTTGCACCGCTTCCAGTTGCAGATCCTATAGCAGATACTGTATAGGAACCTTGTACCCTGTTAACATCTGCGCCAGCGTTTGTCAGGTTAATAAACGAACCAACTAAGTTAGTTCCACCTTCAAGATTTGTTCCAGCATTCGCTCCAGTTAAACCATCGTAATCACTGAAGGATCCTCCAGTAACAACAACATCCATATATCGGAAGTTGTCATCTGCATAAAGAGCGTAAATCGTTCCTGTATTAGCAGCGTTTCCAGTAGTCTGAACTACTTCACCTAGTTCAAAGTCAGCAAGAGCAGTACCAAGATTTACTTGATCTCCGTTAAACTTAAATCTCTTGTAAGTAGCAGCAACAGTAGATTCGTTGAATGTAATTTTCTCAATTTCTCCTTTGCTGTCTGATGACAAACCATAGAAGAAGTCTGCACCATCAATTTTCTTAGTCAGTGCAATTGGGACATTCCTAGAATTGCCTTGGACATAAGTTTGAGTTGGAACCGTGATTCCAGAAATCTGAGGTACGGTGAGCCAATATTCAGTATTCTTCAGTTGTTCTCTATAGAGATTGAAAGTATTACTAAATCTCAACATGGTATCCGCAGTAACATAATTGCTAATCAACTGGGGATCATAATTTGCAATAGTTCCAGATTCAACAGCAGGACTGACCTGAGTATTATTCAACTGAAGTTCAATAAAGTCTTCAGTCTTATCAATCATAAACTTCTTAATGTTATACTCATCGCTAACATAGAAGTCTTCGCCAGAATTAGCACTGTAGATATCCAAAGATCCTTTACTGAGTTTAGCACCCCAAATATAAGAACCAGAAGTACCATCACCTTCTGAACCAGAACCCGCTAAAGTACCAGTGTTATTCAACATATACTCTTTGATATCTAATTGAGAAATACCAAACGGAACTTGGAAAGTAATGAATGGACGGAACCAACCAAATCCATAAGGTTTGACACCCCAATCAATTCCCTTTCTCGCTTCAGAATCTTCAAAACTAGTAGAACTAGTAATATTATCACCAACGATAATGTTACCATTAACAAATAGTGAAGGACCAACAGCGCCAGTTACAGCATCCCAAGTAAATTCTGCTTTATCGTTAGCACTCCAGGCAACACTGTGACGGAACTTATAGAACTCATCTTGCTTAACAAAACAAGACCAGGTGTAAGATTGGAAGGAGATATTAGCACCTTCGTCAAAAGTATTGCTAGTATCATCAAAGGTAATACTGTCATCATCAAAAGTATCATAAGAAGGCAGAGCATAAGTTCTTTCAATAACCTTATTATTAGTATTATTTCCAGGAATATACTTGTCTGCAGTATTAGTATTGTCTGGGGCGAGACCAGAATCGGCAGATATAGTACCGCCAGTTACAGTCCAACCACCAGCACCAAAGTTCTCTCTTTCGCCAGCTGGCCAAATATTGACAGATGAAGATTCATTTTCTACAGGAGAATCTATGAAGATTAGACTATCAATAGTTGATGTATTATTAAATCCAGTCTGTGCAACTGGACCCTGTATAGCATCAGGAGTTGATTCAATGAATTGGTGAGTATAATTACCACCAGCAATTACAGCACCAGCAGTAGCACTAATGAATACGTGACTCTCTCCTGAAGCAGATCCAGCATCGCCAACATTTAGAGTGATAGTACCGTCTTGATGATCTAGTGCTCTATCAAGTGCATACTTGAATGTATGTACAAAGGAATTGGGTGAGACGCCTACGTTGACTTCAAACTCGTCTCCAATGACATTAGATACATCCATCCACTTATAACTGAACGGATCAGTAGAGCGAGGATATGCATGTTCTGTTACATCACCATCAGAATCACATGTGAATACTAGGCTCTCATCTTCTAGTCTAATCTTATCGCCATTAACAAATGGGTGTCCAACTACTTGCATAGTAAGAACCCCAGTACTTGGGATGTATGTAGCATCATCAACATCATAGCTATCATGACCAACCGCCGAGATGGTGATTGAAGTTCCTGCGAAAGGATCGGATCCAGGACGTGGATATGTTTGCTGAGAAACATTTCCATCAGAACTACAAGTAAAGGTTAGTGAGTTATCTGCAAGTTTGATTGAAGTGTTCTCAAACAAATCATGATTGCCGATATTGAGTACTAGTTCACCATCTCCAGCATCATATGATGTTCCTGACACGGAGACATTGTAAGTTACTGTAGGTGATGCCCCAACATTTACTGTGAAAGTATCAGTAGTTGGATTAGTAACTGCAAGTTTTTCTTTAAATGCTGGGTCGGTTTGACGTGGATATGTATTGTAACTGTTGTAATTATCAGAAGAGCATGTAAAGGTCAGAGAATTTGGCGTGATGAAAATACTGTCGTTGGTGGTTAGACCATGATCAGAACTAGTAATAACAAGATCGCCACTAGAAGGATCGTATGTAGCAGTTTCTACTTGATATGGAGCAGAAACTACATCTGGAGTAGTGATATTATCATAGAGTGCATCTTGAACAAACTGATCCAACCAGTATGTCTTACTGAATTCAATGAATTTCCAGTTAATACCTACAGGGTCAGAATTGTTATTGGGATCACTTTCAGCAAAAGTTGCATCAAAAACAATTCCAGAAGTATGTACAGGTTGTATTGAACCACTGGTTTCTGTATTTTGTGCCTCATAAATGTATGGTCCGCTACTGATTAAAGTACCTGCGGTATATGCTCTATCAGAAACCCATGTTCCACTAGTAGTCTTCCATACATCACCCCAATCGCCAATGACGATTTGTCTCAGTTCATTGTCAATATATTCTCTGCCGAACGCAACCTGCTGATTAGATGACCTAGCAGACTCACTACCAGGAGCAAGTATTTCAATAATTGTAGCAATTAAAGTGTCAATAGCAGATCTTACGTTAGCACAATCTCTAGATCCATAATTACTGGGATCACCATCATCAAGACTATCGGTAATAGTATCATCAGTATATGCATTTTCTAAAGTAAATCTAGGAACATAGAATTCATTTCCAAGCGATCCATCTCCAGTATTCTGCAGCAGATTGTTAACTGCTTTCTTACAAAGGAAACCTACACGCTCAATTGCCTCTACAGTAGGTGCAATTTGATCTTCAACATGATTGATTTTATTATCAGAATCTAGATAGAGTTTCGCTGCCTCAACAGAACTATAGTTACCACCAACCAGTAAGTCAGATACGATAGACTTAATGATCTCCTCCATATCGCGAACACACTTCGCCTTTCCATCAATATCACCACCAGGGTAATCAAAGGTCTTAATTGTAATGCCGCCAGAGTTAACATAACTGAACTCTTCTTGCATCAGACCAACAGCCTCTTCAGCAATATAAGTTTGGTTGAAGAGAAGTAGATCACCTGAGTCACGGAACCTATCACCAGTAGGTGCAAGAGTTTCATTGATTAGATCTGCCAAAGTATCAATAGCAGACTTAACATCGGCACAACCACCAGGATCATTAGTGATTCCTGCAGGAGGAATTACAACACGATCAGAGTAATTTGTAACCAAAGTTCCATCAATTGCTGCCTTAGCATAGAATGCTAAACGCTCATGAGCATAGAGGGACTGTAGAAGTTGTAGACGGATGAATTTAATCTCACCCTCTGCTCCCAAGTAGAATTTAAATGCCGTGGTTGTATTACCAGATCCACCAAATTCAATATCCTCTGCGATAGCACTAAGTAACAGAGTAAGGTCAGTTTTACAACGTAGAGTACCAAGTGTAGATGTGCCATTAGCATTTCTAGGCATATCCAGAGCAAGATCTGGATAACGTTGTAGCATATCTCCTGCAGTCTCATCAACAATAGTTCCAGCGTTAGCACGGATCAGAGTTGCAGCATCTTTAAATCTATTTTGAGAATCTGGCCAAAGTTGAGTTGAAACAAACAGATCCAAATCAGCGAATTCTTTATCGCAAGTAAATTCGGATACGATAGCAGCATCAACTACTCCAGATCCATATGGGTAGGATGGAGAAACACGGGTTACAGTACCAAGATGATCAACGGGAGTTCCGAGATTTGCCTGCTCAATAGTATCAGAAATGATATCAGCATAAATGGTGATAGCAGATGCGACATTAGCACAATAAGGAGAAGAACTATCTCTAGTAATAGTCTCATCTACGACCTGAGTTATACCATGATCACCAGTAATAGTGATGAGATCTCCACGCATTACCGAGATGGCAAAGTCGCGAACTTTATCAACTGCCCATACTGTCTCACCCTCTTCACCAGCAACATGGTTGATTACTACGTTTGAAGGATCAGTACGATCAACATAATTGGCCGCGGCATCCCAAGACTTACCATTACCAGTATTTCTTAGATCATAAGTGATAGCATCAACCCAAAGACCAGCATCTCTCAGGCAATATGCATAAGAAGGATGAGTTCTGTCTAAAGTAGCGGTAGAACTTGGATATCCTACTGAGTCAGATCCAGATGGATCAGACAATGTGTCAGTGACAATTTTATTCAGGACGGTAATTCTGTCTTCTGCAGCAGTATAACCTTCATACAGGAACGGAATATCGTTGTTTAATGTTTGAGTAAATCCATGAGATCCAGTAATAGTAACTGCCGTATTATTAATAATATCCTTAGCAATGTCTCTTGCCTTATTGAATACACTAATAGAAGCAGCAGTTACACCTGTCAAGTGTTGAATTGCTCCACCATTTACATAAAGATCAGCAGCGTCCCAAACTTTACTATTGAAACCATACTTAAGGTTGTAGGCGATATTTCTGATTACATCTTTAACATCATCAATACAATCTTGAGCAGTAGTTCCAGCTGGAACAGAAGGATTGATTACTTCATATGCTTCGTTGGCAATAAGATCCAAGTTTGAAAGTATTACACTATAGAACTCTGCACCGTAAGTAATTGCAATGTCTTCTGCTAAGAGAGGAATATGTAATTGTGGGAACTGTCTGTCAAGCAGGAAGATTGCTTCATTTGTAATCAAATTGCGATTAGATTGAATTTCATTTGAAGCATCATAGAACCTGAAGTCAATTTCACCATTTACAAATTCATCACCCTTATTCCATGTAGGTGCTCCAGACCAATCTAAGAATGTAGTAGAAAGGTTCTCTCCATCAAAGTGAAGGAGGAGTTCAGTATTTGCATCGCCCTGGAACATCCCTGTTTCGGGAGTGTAAGCAGCAGTATACCTTGCATTGCTAGAAACTCTAATCTCATCAATGTATCCAGTAAATTCATTGGCGTTTGCATAGTCTGCACCAATTTTGATCGGTTTAGCAATATGGGTGTTTGCGTCATTACCATTGGCTACTTGAGCACCATCAATAAACATTTTGATAGTATTACTTGCTCTAGTAATAGCAACACTAGTCCAAGTATCTTGGGAGATAGAACCTGCAGCAAGAAGGTCACTTCCATTAACGTTATACCGAAGTTGACCATTTTCAAGATACAATCTAACTGCAACTTGTGTACCAGCAGTACGGAAGTCCAGAATTGTAGCAGTTCCAGTTAGAGATGCAGAATTAGCATAAATCTGTGCCTCAATAGTGAAATCATTATTTGAGAATGCGAAGTCGCTACTGCTAGCAACATCAACATAAGCAGTTCCATTCAGATACAGAGAACCTGATCCAAATTTCTTCTGTAGGGACGAAATAATTGCGCCATTTCCAGCAACAGGTACATGGAGATCTGTTGCACGTCTTGCAACTTTACCTAAGTACAAATACCCACGAGCGTAGTTGGTTCCAATAACCTCAGCAGTAGCATTCTCTGTACGAATACGATCACCCGAGAGTATCAAACCATCAGCATTATACAATGGGGAATTGTATGATAACTTGTAGATTCTTATGGTTTCACCGTCGTCCAGATCCCCTTCAAGGTTGGAGTAGTTTACAAGGTTATTTCTAATTTGCTCATTGAGTGCAAATTCTCCCGTAGCATTTTCATATTCAATAACCAGATTACTGACTGCTTCTGCATTGGGGAATTTGCTATTAAATTCAACTGCACTATCGTTAAGATCAGTCAACTGCAATTGAGTTTGTGAGATATTATCCAATACTACGTTTTGGAAGTCAATACTTGTAATTCTGTTGAATACAATACCAAAGAAAGAAGAACCTTCAGAGATAATAACTTGATTGTTAGCAGCACCAGTTACAGGATCTCGGTATGATTGAATACCAGTAACTTCTGCAACAATTCCACTTTGCTGTCCAATAATGATATCACCGATAACAATATCAAAGATACCAGGAGTTGATTGATATGTACCAGCAGTTTTACTCAATACAACCTTGTTACCAACCTCAATAGTAGTACCAAAAAGATTACTATTAGTTTGGTGACCAACAATAGCAGTACCATCGGCACCTCTATTAGCGATGACTGTATTTCCAGTAATACTTACAACAGTAAATCTTTCTGCATCAATTTGGTAGACGCCTGTAGTGTCAGCGTCAATAGTGAATGTGGCATTACCGTCACCAGAATCAATGGTTACAGTCTCACCAATATTGTATCCAGTTCCATATTCTTTGATAAGGATGGATGCAACTGTACCATCGCCATTAGCTTGAACCTCAACAGTCAATCCAGTTCCACTACCACCTATAGTAGGAATTCCATCAATATCATCAAAGTAACCACTACCTGGATTGACAAGAGTAACTGTACTTAAGGCGTACCCATCAGCAACATCAAAAGTTGTTCCCGATGCAGATAGACCACTAGGAATAGTTGTCAAAACTACACCATTATTACCTTCAAGGTTTACTTCTTCAATAGTAGCAGTATCCGCTCGGAGGTTTGCAATTTCTTCTTTGAATTGGAAGAGATTCTGTGCAGTAATATTAGAAATAGTTGCTAGGTCACCAGAGAAACCAGTAGCACCAGAGAAAATATTTTCTCCAATTTGGAACGCCGAATTAGGAACATCATAGTAAAAATCAATTGTAGTAGTTCCTACAGCAACAACCGTAGCATTAACATCAGATACAACGCCTCGGATCGTACCACCAATCAGTGGGAAAATACCACTAATGTTCGTAAGATCCATTCTGTAAAGAGTTTTAAATGCTAATGTAGCAGTAGCATATTGAACGTTAGCGGGAGGTTGTGGTGGAGCAGCAAATACAACGTTAGAACCTTGTACCGTAAATGCCTCTTCTGGGGACTGTACAATACCATTAAGAGTAATAATTAGTTGATTTGCAGCTGCGATAACTGGTTCAGTTACTGGATTCCCGTCCTGATCTCTATTTTCTACTTCAAGAGGGAAAGAAATTCTTTCTCCATCAAATAGTTGTGAAATATCATTAATCTTCTGTACAGTAGAAGTTAGGATTTGCTCAGAGGATGTCAGATTCTTCTGACGGAAACGAACTTCAGTATTGTCAAAGTCAGTGTAAACTGGTTCAACCAGAGTGAAATTCTGAAGGTTTGGAACAATAGCAGATTCTGCCAAGTTTACAGACTTGGTAAGTTCAAAACTAGTAGTTTTATTTTCAATAGTACCTTTTTCAACGATACCCAATTCACCAAATACTTTGAATCCTGCAGGGTGAACGTTAGTAGTTAGAATCTCTCTCCAATCAGAAATTGATACAGGTGCTTGGACACTGTAAGAGAAGTCTTGATAGAAGTAAGAGTCCTGAATTTTTTGAATAATCTCAGAAGGCTTACCAACGTCATCAACGAATCTACCAGGAGTGCTGGTAATTGAACCAACTTCTAGAACACCTCTAGCAATGCTTAGGTTATCAATAGTACCAGATGCTTTAGAAATTGTACCAGTAAGTCTTTCACTCTCGGTAAAGGTTCCAGTGTAGTCTACGATTTTAAGAATTCTTGGACCTTCTTGCCATCCATCGTTATTAGATACATATCCATATGCAGTTGCCTGCTCTTGAGTTTCACCTTGATATACATATTCTCCAGCAAGGAAACGTCCAGTAACTACATTAGCAGCAGCACCACCACCGAAAGAATCAGTGAGGAGGAGTTGACGACCGTCACCAGTGTTTGTGAATGAAATGAAGTCTCCAATTGCAGCATTATCGGCAGTAAGAGAGAGTCTCAATTGATCATCTTCAAGAGAATTAGAGATTCCCGAAATAGCATAGTAAGTTGTGTTTCCATTCAATCTACCGAAAGATGAGATTGGAAGTGCAGGGTCAACACCAGATCCATCATCACTTACACTTACAGTAACAGCAGCACCAGGATTAATACCATGAGGGAACGAGAACTGAAGCAAGTTCAAGTCAAGGTTAACAACGTAGTTAAACTGAGACTTAAGTGAGACTGTAGGTTCTGAAGAATATCCTGATCCAGGATCTTTAACTTCAATTTGATCAATACGACCGTTTCTGATAGTTGCTTCTGCAGTAGCTCCAGTTCCACCACCACCGTTGATTTCTACAGTTGGAGGTGTAGCATATCCAGAACCAGGATCGGTAACAGTGATGCTATCAAGGATGCTCGTGCTAGTCAACTGAACGTTAACGGGGAACGTAATCTCAGGACGGAGGGTATAATCGTGAGTATAATCAAAACCAAAGTTGTTATTCTTCAGTTTCTTAATCTTACCGATTTCATTTGCCTTAACAAAGACAGATGCTCCAGATCCATTAGGTGGAATAATAACGTTTAGGTCTGCACCAGATCCAGCAAGACTAGATCCAAGAATACCTGGGACAGATTCAATATCAATAAATGCTGTAGTATATCCTTTACCAGGATCAGTAACAACGATTCTACTAATCTGACCTGGGATAACACCACCTTCAGCATCAGTACCATCTTCTACAGTAATATTGACTTTTCCTCCTTCACCATCACCACTAATATCAATACCAGTATATTCACCCAAAGCATACTCAGTTCCAGGTTCCGTAATTTCAACTCTTTCAATTTTACGATTTGAAACGATACTAGAGATAACTGGTAACTTAGTATAGAATCCACCACCATTAATCAGGCGAATATCTCCAATTGGACCAGCAGCTGCTTTAGAATATGTTTCATACGTGGTTCTAGTTGAACTAGCATCACTTTCAGTTTCATTAAGAAGAGGGAACTTAAAGATCGTTGCACCAGAGGTAATCGTTGCACCATCCAAACGGTTGATGATAAAGTTACCTGCATATGGTGACGTAATCACGTCTAGATAAGTTCCTGAATCTACAGGTGAAGTATCTCCAGTTCTAGATGGATCAAAGTAATATGAGATATTAGTAACGTCATTAGCAACTGACAACTGAACATATGGTTCTGGATCAGATCCATTTTGAATACCAGGAGTACCAACTCTTTGGATTGAGTTGAAAGAATACTCTAGTTTGAATAGATTATCTTTTGAGAATGAGAAGAAATATCCTTCCAGTGAAGGATCTCCCAACATAAACTGATACTTATGCTGATAGAACATTTGAAGCACAGGATGCTTCGTAAATATCTCAATGATAGATGCAGCTCCGATAGTAGTAGTTGCAATGTTCCTTAAAGTAATTGCATATTCTCTACTTGAAATTAATTGAGATACTGAGAAAGAACCATTGAATTGAGCATCAGCATTTCCAGTGATAAACAAATTATCACCAACAGACAATCTATGAGCATTATCAGTCTTAATGAATACTTTGTCAGTATTACTAACTGCCTCAATCTGAAGAATTTTATCCAAATTAGTTACTAAGGTAATCTCAGTAACAGCAGTCAATCCACTGATTGTCAATTGAGATCTATCTGCATTATAAGTAACTTGATCAATATTTGGTGTGATTACACTACCAATGATAAAAGGAGAACCTGCAGGTGCAGTATCGTCAATTCTTACACTGAAATCTTCTTGTGCATAATTTTTGAACCTTGCATCTAATCCAGATGGGATATCAAAGATAAATGTACCTTGTGTGGTTGAGAATGGTTGTTTGGAGAATTGGTACGAAGCAATATCATTTTGCTCCAACCCACTTGAGGTAATTTCTCCACTTTCTTCAAAACCTTGCCAAGTAGACTCACTTCCATATTGTGCAATATAGATACCAGAAGTATCCATATCAATAATAGTAGCGGTTCCAAGAACTTGACCAGCTGAATTGGACTGAGTTAATACTGATCCAACATTAAGGTTATATGTTTGATTTAGTGTAAGTCTTAGAACATTGTCCGCCTGAACAGTATTACTGACTTTAATATAGAACTTACCAAAGGTCGTGGTGGTTGCTTTTACTTTCTTGCCACCAAGAGCAGGAACAGTCGCAGTTCTTGAAGACCAAATATCGTTGACAGAAGTAAGAGATACGCTGTCCAAGACAAGAGATGAGTTTACATCATTGTAATCTAGAACCTGTAGACCCTCAGATGCAAGAGTAACATTTGCAACTGTGAGTGGTTGGTTAATTGTAGTTGGATATGTGTATGCTGCGGTAGTAAAATGGAAATTGCTGTTAGATCCAATAAACGTACCTTGGCGAGATCCATCAATATTCTTGTCAGTTTTTAAGATAATTGCAGTATCTTCTGTGTAATGGTAAGTTTTATAGTACTCATTAAATTCAGCAGATACACTGGGAACCTCAATTGTTCTTACTTTATCAGTAATTCTCAGACCATCAATGTCAAAAGATCCTGCAGATTCAATAGTAAATCCAGTTGCAGCACCAGTCCAGTTAGGAACATTACCAACGTAAAGTTTTACAGTATTAGGAATAACCAAAGTTGGGAGAGAACCAGATCCAACAGATGATCCATCCGCATACATCGTGAACAGATTGCCACTCTTAGTTACAGCAATATGAACATATCCAGAGTCATTGGCGATGATTCCTGCACTTGAGGCAATTGGAGTTGCAGTTCTTGTTGTGGTAGCAGAAACATAAAGTTTCAGAGACTTATCAGAACGATCTAGTTGAAGAACTACACCTGGAGTATTACCATCACCAACAGTCATTAGAGTATGGTGTGTTGATCCAAGTGCCGCAAGTCTACTATCTTGAAGGGTGGTAGTTTCAGTTACACTATAGAAACCTTCAATAGTCCAATCTCCATTAGGATCAAAGGTATCAGCATATCCGTAGATTCCAGCATCATTTCCTGGATTGATCTCAAAGTGAGTATCTGACCAGGCAGACCCGTCATATGCATCAAATCTAAGACCCCGTGTGCTTCCAACTCCTGCTGGAGATCCACTTGCAATATTAGAACCAGTATAATAGTCACCAATAAGATTTCTATTAGTAATATTACCAGTAGTATCAACAGGTTCGGTTTCAGATGTTGCTTCAAAGTCAAACAGGGCAATAACTTCATTAGAGTATCCTTGACCCATAACAACTGGATCACCAGAACTATCTGCAGAAATATCAGTGATTTCAAAACCAACAATATTACGATCCAAACTAATCTTATTGCAACTAACTACACTACCATCATACTTGAATTTGATAACTTCACTTTGCTTTCTAAATGCCTCTGATGTTGATGTTGATTCATTAATCTCATAGTTGATTGCAATATTATAATTACCAAATACATCAACATTACCACCGACAACTTCAAGATTCCTAACAGTTCCTGCAGGAGTAATTCTCTTACCCCAAGAAATGCCGCCATCTGGAGTTACTTTACCAACAAAGACGCCAATAGGGTTAGATCCAGAATAAGAAGTGCCAGATACGAAGAAATCGCCAAACTCATCCAAATCAAATCTAGAATCCCAACAGTTATAACCAGTAGTATTATAATTTGTGACGCTATCTACAACTAGAGCAAATTGTTGTGCTTCACAAGTTGCAATTGCAAAACTCTTCGTTGCACTAGTAGTATCAGGAGCAATTTCTAATAGAACATAGAATTTATTATTATCGGGGTTATATACAATATCATTGACTTTTTCAGAGTCACTTGCAGTAGAAATTTTTCTCTTCTGCTGAATACCTAAGTTTTCGTTAAAGATGATTAGGAAAGCATCAAAAGGATTGGTAGAGTTAGTATTAGTGTGACCACCAATAGCCCACTTGTTTTCCCCAACCTTGCAAATTGAAGTAACTTCATCCAAACGAGTAGAACCCGAAATACCAGCAAGTTCTTTTTGGAATTGAATACTGACGCTAGAACCAGAACTATTCTGGTTAAATTTCATCAATACAATATCAGGATTGTAATTAACGTTTAATGCGTTTGGTTTAGTTGTACCAGCAACGTATACGTCAATTGAAAGACTTGATTCGTCTACTGTAATTGTTTTAAAGTCGCAGAATGTATCTGCTCCACTAGGTTGCTCAGATCTAGCAGTTTTCTGCCAAATAATATCTCCTGATGGGGAGTACTTAGCAACAAAACCAACTCTATTGTTAAATTGATCTAAGGCATTACCACAGACATAGATTTCTTTAGTAATGTCACTAGTATAGGTGGCATTAATTACAGTATTATCTAAGTTTTGAATACCTGCAATAAAATACTCAGATTTCTTGAATTCCTGTGGATGAGAAATAATCAGTCTTGGATTTTCACTAAACCCATTACCAGATTTCTTAATATTGAAAGTTGATACTGTACCATTACTGGTATTGATGATTGGTTGGATATCTGCATGCTGACCGTCTCCATCAATCTCAACGGTGATGGGAACATCATCATTGTATCCAGTACCAGTTTGAGTTACAACGACTCTCTCAACACCATTTACAACCTTGACTTTATACTGTCTATTTTCACTAGCAATTTGGGGTTCATAGAGCATTTCAACTCTATCACCAATTGATAGTTCGTGTGGTACGCTAGTTTGAACTACGCCATGGGGAACATCATCAATAAGTTCAGTATTGTAAGATGAAACTGTCTTACCTTGAATTGTTTTAATTGTTGCAGATATTCCATAACCACCAGTTTCTTCATCATCAAAGATTAATCTGTCATCAACCTGATAACTGTCACCAGGGTTTTCAACCACAAATCCATTTACTTTAGCATCTTCAAACTTGGTGATAGTTTCAACTTCAATATCAACCTTAGAGTCAAATCTAACTTTCGGGAAGTAGTCAAACAGTTCTAGTTTGTTCTCTTCCAGCAAAGAACCAACATCTTGCAATTCTTCAGCTACGTTCTCCGTCAGTTCATTAGTTGCTCGGAATCCGACATATTCAATATCAGAGATATTAGCAGTACCCTGCAATACTCCATCCTCATCAGTATAACTAAAGTTTAATCCAATATACTGATCATAAGTCCCATCAAATGCTGGGTTGAAGTTTTCTACAGAAACAATACGTCCAAGTACAGTAGTACTAGTAATTCCATTCGTCAAAACCTGGAAGTTCAATGTACTAGTAGATGCTGCATATTGTTGATTAGTAGTAGTATATGCAGGAATTGAATATGTTTGACCAACTTCCATAGTAATGGTATTTTGATCATATGTTAAACGAAATACTCTGTCGTCAGGTCTAACTGAAAGACGAACATCTGCTGTATTGACATCTCCATCATCATCTGTTAGATAATTGGTATCAATTACATTATCACCGTCAGCATCTTCCCAAATCGGTTCAAAAGTGATCTCAAGACCATCTTCAGTGGTCAGAAGGTCAGCGGTAGCATTGGGTTGACGTTCAACATCAATGTCAACATTTTCGTAGGGGTCACGATAACGAATAACCCCAGTAGGAATATTTTGCTGAGTTGCAGAAGACCTAAGGTTCCAAACATCAACACTGGAGTTAAAAGTTGGACCAATAATGTATGGGTATACTGAATTACCTTCTGCAGTTGAGTCAATACAAACAAAGTAAGAATAAACGCCATCAGGATACTCAGGAGTCTTACCAAAGCGTCCATTGTATCGGTCCAAATCACCCTGACCGAAGGTATACTCATAATCTTCTACAAACGTTCCTGCAGGCGATTCTGAGAGCAGAGGACCACCTGTTCTGATTGGAGATGGATTAGTCTGAACATCATAAACCAGTTCAGATTCCAATTGATAACTTGGTTCTAGGCGACGAACGTTTGAACTTTGATTGGTTGGATCACTGTAACCATATGGTCCATAAATTGGATTACCATCAAATGCCCATCCAATAATGGGAGAGTGACTAATATTTGCAGTTGCTTCAGTTAAATTACCTTCAGAATCCTCAAGAAGGTTATCACCAAGAACAAACCTAAGTCTCTTAGGATTAGTAAAGTGTGCATACTCACCACCATATTGGTTATTGTATCCAGAGAATACAGAACCTTCTGCATCATCAAGAGTGGTGTTAAGGGCAAGGTTGTAAGTCCAATCCTGTACAGTTGCTTGGAACTGAGCAGCAGAACCTACAGAACGTAGAATAATTACAGTAGTTCCTGATTCGTAGTTAATACCTTTATTGGAAAGGGAAATACTAGTAACACGTCCAGCATTCTCACCGTCAGTGTCAATATTTGCTTTAGCGATAGCACCAAAACCAGTACCATAAATTTCAACTTCTGGAGGGGTAGTATATCCAGAACCAGCATTAATAACGGCAATGGAGATAATACGACCATTTTGTACAATTGCTTGTGCTTGAGCACCTGAACCAGAACTCAAAGTTACTGTTGGTTCTGAAGTGTATCCAGTACCAACGTTTGTAATGTTAACACTAGAAATCGGTCCACGAATAGATGCAGTTGCAGTAGCCCCAGAACCTCCTCCACCAACAATTGTGATTTCTGGTTTAGAAGTATATCCAGTACCACTAGAGTTGATTAGAATTCTAGATACTACACTATTAGTAACAACTGCTGTTGCAGATGCTCCAGATCCACCGCCACCGACAATAGATACAAGAGGAGGTTCGGAATAGTTAGAACCAGTGCTATCAATATCAATATCGGTGATAGAACCATTAATAACTACAGAACCAGATGCATCAGATCCACCTCCACCACTAATAGTCAGAGCTGGTGGAGAAGCAGCATCATATGACTCACCTTGAGAAACAATATTGATTGCAGTAATTTTTCCGAAGACTTTCTTCAGATCTGACTTATACGACCAAATGGATACTCCATTCACCCAAGATCCAATAGGACCAGGTTGAATTACATCCTTAGTTGAAATAGTTTGTGATTTTCTAGGGAATCTCAGTAACTTTCTTTGGTTACCTGGAATTAGTGCTTGTCCTGCGAAAGGACCAATCTTATAATTGGGTATACCAGAAGCAGCGATATAAACATAATCATCATTGAAGAAAGCATTCTGAATATTGGTAGTATAGATCTTAATAACATTATTAATTGATTCAAGATCAGATTTACCTCTGTTAAGGTCAACTGAAATTAGAATATTGCCCTGAGGAACAGTAGCTGCAGGTTGAGCAAGCTGATATTTAAATACGGTTGTAGATTCTCTTGATTGTACGAAATAAGTACCATTAAAGAGAATTGGGTTTGCACCATAGATTGTTACCTGATCTCCTACCAAGAGACCGTGTGGGTTATTGCAATATACAGTAGCAGTCCTATTACTAACACCACCAAACTCAATACGATCAACCGAAACCAGTTTCTTTACATTATAGTTCCAAGTATTCAGTAGTGGAGTAGTTTCAGTTGCTCCCAACTTAGAAACTGTCAGTTTATCTCCTGGGAGATAATAAGTTCCATCATCAGTCAGTTGAGTATTTTCCGCTTTAATAATACCAACAACACTTACAACTACTTCGGTAGTCTGTCCATAGTTAACATATGAATAGAAATTGGAGCTTACTTCCGTAGCAGCATCCCAATCTTCAACAATACCATTTACAGAACGAGTACATTCAATAAACTGGTTGAGAGATTTCTCCTTATAACGAATAAGTTCCGTTCCAATAAGGATTTCTCCGTTTCTTTCGGGCCAACCAATAGTAGAGTCAACAGTAATTACGCTATCAGTTGTACTAATAGCTTCTGCTAGCTTAGTTTTATACGGAATAGTGAAAGAACCTTCAATGGTCTCCTCGGAAAGGACCAATTCAAAGATTTCCAGTTCGGAGGTTTTGATTGAGATAAAGTTCTCAATCAGAGCAGATGCTTTACCAATGTTCGGGTCAACTTGATCTTGGAACTGTTCTAGTAGTCCATCCTGAAGGTTTCTAGGATCTCCAGATACTACAATACAACGCAGAATAGTATCAACCTGCCAACTAGCGGCAGAAGGTTTAATAATTTGTTCTTTGGGATATGTTACGCTAACATTTTCGCCATACAGAATTTTAAACAGATATTGAATTGATCCTCTAGTACCTTTTGATGCATAGAAGGTACGAATATTTTTTATGACCGTATTGATGTTAATTTTCTTAAGGTCAATCTTGGGAATGTCTGGAAGATACTGTTCAGTAAACTTACTGAGCATTTTTTCAATAAAGACACCATCAAGACACTGAACTTCACTAGAAAGTGCGGAATGCACTGCAGGGACAGTGTTATTTTCGTATATTACATTACCGTCACTGTCATATCCAACAATACCAGACACACCACGAGAGCATCCAACAAATTGTGCCTTAGTATACGCAGATCCAGTTTCAACTACACGGAATCCAGTGACTTCTCCAAACCCAACTTCCGCAGAAGCATTGGCAGAAGGCGGTCTTTGGATTACAACTCTAGGTGGATTTGCGGGATCATACCCAGTACCAAAGTTTGTAATATTGAGGTCTGTAATCTGTCCATTAAAGATAGATGCTACAGCAGTAGCACCGACTCCACCAATATATGCTCCAGAAGCATCTTTTCTATTATCTACAATATAAATTGAGGGAATATCAACATATCCAGAACCACCAGACAGTAAGTCAATATCAATTACTCTACCAGTAGCATCAACAATGACATCAAGAATTTGAGCAGCACCAGGATCAATTACAGCAACCCTAGGAGCAGCCAGATAACCTCTGCCACGGTTAGTGACTACATAACCAGTTACAGTGCCATCTGTTATGGTTACAGAGAGTTCTGCTTGGATAGGATCAGGACCAGTTGGGGCATCAATGTATACTGTGGGGGGAATAGTATAACCTACACCACCTGATTCAATTGTGATTGAATCTGAAATCAAAGATCCATTAATATCAATAGATGGATTTGCAAGAACACATCCACCAGGATCCTTAAATGTTACTCTAGGAGTGAATGTAAAATTACTTCCAGATTCTTCAAGATTTAGTCCAACTACACTTCCATTTTCAACAATGGCAGTTGCCTTAGCAGAAATTCCACCAGGTGCAGTAGGAACTTCAATATCAACGATGGGTGGGTTCAAATCACTATATCCAGCACCACCACCCAAAAGGGGCAAAGATTTGATACCATTGACCAGTGAATATGCAGCTGCTCCACCGCCACCTACAGTAGTTACAATATCAACATTAGGTGGATATTGAATCCTATAGTTAGATCCACCAGACTTTACAAGAATTCCACTGAGTTCTCCAGTTGATCCAATTTGTGCTACTGCAGATGCTCCACTACCAAAACTACTAATAGGTGCCTCAACAGAAGCAATATATACTCCCTGGTCTGCTGTTGGAGCAGTTTTGAATTTTAGAATATTATTGACACCATCACTCACCAGTGTGAAATCAATAAAAGGTGTTAGAAGTCTACCACCAACGATGATGTTTAGATAGATGTCAAGAACTGGGTTATACTTAATACCATTGTTAAGGACAATGAATTCAGTTACCGCAGAATTGAACTGAGACGAGATATCATCCAGAACTTCAATCGGGTCCTGTAGAAAACCTTTCAGGTAAAAAATTGCAGTCTGTTCAACAGAATCTGAAGGGTTTGGCGATCTTGGGGGATCGGTGAATATAATATTTGTGCCGTCAATTACAAAATCAACGTTAGGGATTTGATACTGCCCATATAGTCTAACAACAACATGATCTGGTGATGGTGCTGCAACTGGATTGTTTTCGGAACGCAGAGGAAAGGACCTTTGCACTCCATTGAAACTCATGTATGGACTTTGAAGTTCAATCCACTTTTCACGGAATTCTTGGTATGAAACACCATCAGTAAGTGAGATTTCTGGAGATTTGTCTGCCCTTTCATAGTAAACAATCTCATCATTAATGAGAAGACTACCATCATTCTCAAGGAAATCATCAACGCTTTCAACAGTGATGATGTCTGAGTTTGCACTCACATCTTCAAGCAATGATGTTTTACTTTGAATTAACCCAAAGTCATAACTATCAATGTCAAGATATTGTGTTAGTTGATTAAGAATGTTTTGAGGTTGACCCGTTTTCTCTTGAGACTTATAGTAGTATTCTAAAAACTTCTCAAATGCGGGGTGTTCTGATTTTATAAAATCAGGAAGTTGATTCAGAATATTCTGAGAGACCTTATTAGGATTAGTCGTCATTGAAGTATATTATGCGAATCAGAAACAAGAGATATTATTAAGACCACCCACATTGGCAATGTCAATTGGGGTGATTACAGCAGGCACAACAGCGTACTGTTCAGGCGTAAGATTATTTAGCGGAATTGTAGATGGTGGTTGGGTTCCTACAGGTACAACTGTGATACTTGGTATTGGTAAAGAAATAACCGTTCCAGAAGTTGCAGGTTTGATATTAGATACGTTTGATGGGATAATTTGAACTGGAAGAATGCCAGGAGTGCCACCACCAGGATCACCACCGCCAGGACCAGTTCCAGGATCGGTATCAGTACCGCCGCCGTCTCCACCGCCGCCGCCATCGCCCGTATCAGTGTCTCCAGGTGGAACTCCAGGTGTACTAGTTCCACCATCGCCACCGCCATCATCAAGGCCAGGGTCAGTGGTAATAATATTACCAGTATCGCCAGATGGTTGAATCAGTGATACTGGACCGAAGCAGATTTTACCCGTAGAGTAATCTACAGTACCAGCTTCATCATTTGTATATACTTTACTAGATCCACTGTTATAGTAAGTTCTTAGATTACCGAAACCATCATCTTCAAAGTATTGAATGACATCGGGTCTGTCAGTAGTGATGAATTGACCAGAAGCAATTACAGGCTCCTTTTTACATCCACCACCGCCTCCGCCGCCACCATCACCGCCACCTGTACCACCACCTGTATTAGATGGATTTGAATCATACAGAGGGGAACCAAAGTCAGTGCAATAAGTATCAACGGTTCCAGGATTAACTCTAAGGTACTTTAACAGGGTAGTTTGTACAGATGCCGAGTCAACTGAGGTATCAGCAAGTCCAATTGCCTTTTGATACTTAGAAAGTGAGAATGTAGATCCAAAGTTGTTAATATCTTCTTGACTAGCAAATTGCTCAACTGCGCCAAGAACTAATCCTTGAAGTTCAGAAATACTCTTACTAGTCTTAGTAGGATCATAAAATACGAACAATGATGTAGGAACATAAAGAAATTCCGCATCAATAATGACGGGTTCAATTGACGCCATTGAATATTGCTTCAAATCTTTAGCAATTGTCAATTTAGTCGCATTATTGAGTAAATTACCAGTCTTAGTCTTAATAGTAACGTAAACTTTTCCGTAAACTGGAGGAGAAAGTTCATCTCCACCGAAAGCAATTACAGAATCTGCGTTAGGATAGACTTTTTTCGCAATAATACCATAATCTTGAGCAGTAACTGCGCGAAGTTGCGTAGTATAGTCTCTAGGAGCAGTATATTTAATTGATTCTACACTTTCGGGCGCATCTCCCATTTGAGAACGCTCTTGAACCTCAACAATGCCAGTAATATCTGTAATTGCTCTACCATACTGATCTTCTATTTCCCCAATATAATCAAAAACGCTAATATCATTTGCTTCAGCTTCATGAGTCTTGAGATATGAAATATTAATAACTTCACCATCTTCCAACTTCCTACCAATAACATTATCTCCAAATGTCAGGTCATATCTACCATCTTCAGTTTCTGTTAGGAAGTATACCCTAGATGTTGCTGTAATCGTAGTAACGTCCAATCCCCTGACATAAACGTCCTCTTGGGTTGATTGTGCATTGGGTTTTACAGTAACTGTAATTGTCGTATCGTCAATTTTATCACTAGGAATGACGTAATTTTGTTTTTTGAAAGATGATACGGTATATTGATACGTCAATAACGTTCCTTCACGAACGAGAACATTATTGAATGTTGCTAATCCTGTATTATCTGTCGGTTGTACAACATCTACCAAACTTACGAAGTTATAATCACCACCATTAGCAACAACGCCCCTTTTTAGAGTTACATACTGTGGCCATACACCGTTGAGTTGTTCAGATTGAGCCTGAAACCCAATACATGCCTTTGCTGCTCTAGAAGACCTAGGAGTATAGTTTAAAAGTTTTGCAATACTTACTACATTATCTCTTACTGTAGCGGAAGAGAGAAATGACTCATTGACTGCCATGTTGGCATTGAATGCTCCATAATAAGTATTATAAGCAAGTACATCAATCAGATATGACAAGGTTGCACCTTCAAAGTCAAAATCTGTGAATTCTGGACGAGTCCTCAAATAATCTTTGATAGAAGCCTTGATGGAATTGAAATCCATCGCTGTAAGATTTGTTGGGATCATGTTACTGAGCTCTCTCTAAGATAAAGTCTATAGTTTGGACAAGAGGTTGACCAACAATTCTGTATTCAACATCAACTCTCAATTCATGCATATCATTTTCAGCGGTAATCTCCACATTAATGACTTCAATTCTAGGCTCATAATTTAAAAGAGTATCAACTATTTCATCTTTAAGTGTATCTATTGTAAATGGGTCCAAAGGTTCAAACAGCAGTTCGTATACCTTTGAACCCACATCGGGTTGAAATAATTTTTCTCCAGGTGACGTTAAAACCAAATTCTTCATAGCCTGCTTGATTGCCTGCTGGTTACTCAATACAGTAAGATCCTTCGTAACTGGATTGCGAAGAAAAGAGTTCGCTAGATCTTTGAAGTTACGAGAAACCTTAAGATTTCTTGATGTTATTGGTTTTATTGCCACTGTTACTCAGTTTCTTTTTTTACATTACGGTTATCATCACGAAGTTTTTCCGAGACCTTGTTTAGGTAGATGTCAGCACGAGGATCTGTAATAAGAACTATCGTACCATGATCATTTTCCATTAAGGATGGAACTGTATCAGGATTTGGTGAGTTTGCCATCTTCCTATAGAATTATATATTAGAACTTTTAGAGAGGTTGCTATCTCCTTTCTTATTTATCGCAGTTAGGGACTAACGTCCTTGTCCACGGTACACCTTACGCTTATTATTACGTGAACTGGCAGCATACTTAGTATTCTTGCCACTTCCTTGACGAGTTTTCTTAGGCTTTGATTCAATCAGATCTTGCCCTGAGATGCCTACTTTTGATCTTACCATGATTAGGGTCCTACGAGTACATTTGGACTTCCCTGAGCGATTACAGAGAGGCATGGCGGTCCTAATGGATCCGCTACCTTTGCCATTGCCAGACCATTAGCATAAACAGTCTTTGTCAGTGCAGTTACCTTTCTTGGATGTCCAATGCCTTTGGAATCCTCACTTGCCAACATACTGCAAGGACACGGCATTGGAATTGGCGGCGTTTGTCCACACGGTCCAACCATAACAATGTTAGTAGTGGGAGATTTGTGTGGTGTTAGCATATCTTGATCGCATATTGGAAAGATACCATTAACGATCACAGTTCGGATATAAGGTCCTGCTGGAGCAAGAACTGTGGGTGGCCAGAGACAAGTAGCATCTTTTACATTAACAGGTAACGTTTTCGCTGATAAGCAAGTAGTGCCACAAGGCTCGTACATATGGATGTGAGCAGGAATGGGTATTCCATGTCCACTACATGTTCCTCTGTAAATCGCTGCGGGAAGTCCCATCTAGTATACTCCTATTGGCATTTAAATGCAAATGGATTGCCGTATGCTTTCACGGCCATTTCATAAATGTTTGCACTGTTGGTAAGATCGTTGTAAACCTCAAGTTCACCTTCTGCAATAAATGATCTACAACCCTCTCCAAAAGGACCAGTTAAAACTGAAGTGTATGAAACTGTAGTGGTTGTAGTAGTATCACCAGAGGTTGTAGATGTGCTACCTGCATCACTACCTACAAATGGGTATGATATTGCACATCCTGTACTATCTGCACAACTTGATACCACTTCAGGTTCCCAAGTAATCTTTGGATAGATTGCAGATTTGTTTCTACTATCAGGTTTATACTGTCTTAACAAGTATTTAGTGAATTGCGATGAACAAGGTAGGTCAAATGCAGTACCTCTAACAGTACGAACTTCCTCACGATCATATGCCTGCAATTTTATTCCACTCGCAGATACTGCTGGATCTTCGGTATTTAAGTCAATAAACTCCTCTTTACGAATTGCATCATTCTCAACCAGTGTACGCATGAATTTTTCAGCGCCAGCACTTACACCTACCAATGCTTCTCCTAGTCTAGGATCTAGACTCTTCCATTGAAGATCTTCATAATCTTCTCTATCTGGTTTATCTCTTTCAAGTCTCTCTGTTCTGAGTACACCTTTTACTCTTTTGAGTTCTTTTACCTCATTTGTTGGGTTACTGAATCTAACTTCCTCATATTGGTGCTTATTCATGCCCTGTCTAAGATCTCTTGGGAGTAGACTAGTCTTAAAACGCAAACTTTCTAGTCCAACAGAGTCACCTTTCTTCTTTGGACGGTCTTCAGAGGCACGTTGAATAATTTTTTTGAATTTTTCGTAAGTATCAATCTCCCCACCTTCAAAATTGTAGTCTATAGGTGTGCGATTGAACTGTGTGGCAGTATCAACCTCCACAGGAACCTCACTTGGACTGTTTTGAAACTCTTTTAGTCCGTAAACAGAGTCTGCTAACTCATTTGCAGGGTCTTTACTGCGCTCACTAGCGGGCCAAGCAATATTATCCCTCGTTTTCATGGTATCGGGGATCGCAATATCAATTTTTGTGCCCTGAGCATACCCAGCTCCGCGACTTTTCACCTCAACTGACTGCAATTCACCACCAACAAAGACATAATCAATGACTGCAGCTGCTGTAGCAGGTTTTTTTGCGGACACTAACTGCAAAATAGGTTTATTAGTGAGCAATTGCCAGTTTTGTCCACCATCAGCAACCCCAATACTGAGTATTTGACCCCCAACAATCTCAATTAGAGTAATTTCAAGGGGTCCAGTGTAACTACTAGTCGCTCCAGTGCTCGCAGATGACTGACTTAGAGTCGCTGTACTACCATTTACCGCAGTGATGTAGGTATTGTTTGGAATATTGGGTGAATTTACACTATATCCAACACGCAAGAAACTAGAATCTGCGCCACTTACAGTAACTTGATCAGAACCAGTATTAAAAGTTGCTTCTACAACCTTTTTAGCAGTAGGTTGGATAAGATCATCAGCAGCATTAGGTTGTCTATTGTAATCTGCTGTCATATATTGGAAAGATTTGTTTCTAAATTCGTACAATCCTCCAATAAATGCCTTATCTTTGATACCATTACCCGCTTTTACTTTAATTTCATTTCCACGGTTAGTAGTATATGTCTGATCATATGTAAAATCACTACCATTACCATCAATATTGACAATATGCCAGTTGAAATTGAGGTCCATATGACGCACACTTAGTACCTCATGCCCATTTACAATGTCACCAGCATTAATTAGATCGTAATTTGTATATGGATTGCTACTTTCAATCTCACCAACCTCAGTAATTGATATAGTGAAGTCAATAGTTAAACTATTTGCAGTAATTGAGATAGGAAAAGAATCTCCTACTTGATATCCAACGCCAGGGTTTATAATTTCATCCAAACGAATAATACTTCCAGTGATAGCCTCTGTACCAGATGTAGTTGTAGTAGATGGTGAATAGCGAAACTTTAGTTGTAGACCTGTTTTTGATGTACCGATGTTCAATGAACCTTCATCAGTAACAAAAATAGATTCAAATCCAATATCATTAGGATCTGCCCATGGGTTATCTGTCACTACTAAGTTAATTCCTGCACCCAGATCCTTATCCCATGCATCAGTTACAGTAAGTCCATTACCACTTATATTAAAGTCAGTGGCTGAGATTGGATTTGCTTGTGGTAATCCACCGACATAACGAAATGCAATAGAATTAGAACGAGTTCCTGCAGTCCAAATGGTAGGATAAGGATCTCTACCGTCTACAATTCTACCATCTTGTGTAGTATACGTGATCTCAGATGCCCCTGGAGTACAATTAAGAGTCGTACAGGGGTGACAACGTGTATTCTGCTCTGTACTACTTGATGATGAAGTAGATGAACTCGGAGGAACATAACCAGGTTCACCCTCAGTACCACTACCAGCATTTGAAGTAACGCTTGTTGTACTAGTGCTTCTATCAATGATCTCCAAGAAATAACATGGATATCCAACAATAGGATCACTCAGGTCAAACAAATAGTAAAACCACTGATCACTAAAGATAGGTCTAAATGATAACTGATCTGGATAGTGACCTAGAATAACATACTGAGTGCCAAAGAAACCTCCAGGTATTGGTTTGGCAAAATTACCACATTCTTGTACTGAGCATGAACTTCCACCAGCAAAACGATCATCATCCTCAGTACAAACTTGAGATGGATACATTACCATATCATCGTCCCATGTAGGAACGTCTAATACATTATCAATATTATCCTGTCTCTCTTGTAAACGTGGATCAACCACATACTTAGCATGCTCTACTGGAACACCATTCCAACTAGTAGAGTTAAATGCTCCCTGATCATTGAAGTTGCCACCATTGAATGGACTATAGCGACCACAGTGATCGCCATTCAAAGCGATGTCTTCGTAATTATTACATCCCATTACCAGAATCCCCCTTGATGCATTTCTATGTTTTCTATACGGTTATAAATTTCATCAAAGTTATTACCAAGTGAAAGATAGTCTTTACCTCTTGGTCTATATTTAAACAAATCTCCAGTGATCTCGGGGATTGCATTCACTCTATCATATAAAGTAGTGACATGAGTACCTACTTCTGTAGTACCTTCTTCTAGTGCCGCAATTCGCATCAAGACTTTTTCAAAGATTTGTAAGATGGTGTCATGTGCTATCTTATTGTCCTGCCATAAAATAGCATTCTTATCTTGCATCCATGCAGGAATCTCTCCCTCTCTTGGATCGTTGTAGTCAAATTGGTCTGGATTGAACATAATATGCAGTGAACGCGCTACTCTGGTGTCTGCTTGTCTTTGTTAATATCGGGTCTGGTTAACAGTAGTGTACCATCTCCCTCATCTGAATACTCTAAAATATCCCCCACGTTCCATCCGAGGTCCTCTAATACTTCCTCAGGGATAGTAAAACATGGTTCCCCATTCTCATCCTCCTCTACAGGTACTATGAATCTTTTCATAAACTTCTAACGGTTACATCTACCGATGATACATTTAATTTATGTAGCAGATTTTTACAGAACTCTCGTCTTTCCTCAGCATACTCTTTCTGTGCATGTCTGCTATCTACGACTTCCTCTGATGCCGTCTGATAGATTACTGAATATCTTGCCATTATAGAATTGTTTGGGTGAATTGACTGGGGTTTTCTTTCTTCCATTCGGCCCACCCTGCAAGTGTGTCAGAGTGCTCTACTGTGCCAGCAGAGACTAGATAGTCTGCACAAGAATACATACGATTGTCTAGGCGACCCTCGTGACGTATCAGTGATTCCAGAATTCTCGTACGGTCGTCTTGGCGATCTTGACGGATCTTCACATCCATTTTTTTATTGGGGAAAAATTTTTTAGTCTTGGGAAATCATCAACCCGATTATTATATATCTGGGTTGTGGGAACCTTTGTAGGTTAGGGTAGTGTTGCGTTTTATATTACGGCCGCCCCGACCGCCCAAAACCCTTACAGGGACTGCGATCTCACCTGTGTAACAACGAGTTTAGCATGTTTGTCACTAAATGTCAATTAGTGTGGAAAACCTGTGGAAAACTTAATCTCCACAGGTGCCCTCTAAGTGATATCAAGCGAAGACGTAACCTGACACAAACTCCTCATTCTTAAATACTTTCTCAGTGCCAACTTGTCCAACGAACTTACGCACAAACCACTTATAGTTCTTTTGGAATACACCTTCACCAGCGATGCAGAACTCATTACATAGGGCGTTCAATCGTGATTTGGTGGTGTTAGACTGCCAACCTCCATCATAGATTGTCATGCTATCTTCGTCCACTGATGCAATCTGGTTGCCGTGGAGATAGATGAAAGAAACGCCTTCAATCGTGATAACTTGAGTGTTACCAGATTTGAAATCTTTGTTTGCCTGGATAGCGGCGTTCATTTGAGTTTCAATCTTACGCATGAGAGTCCTAGAAGAGGTTTAGAGGGCGTGGAAGGCGTTGCCCCCTCCACTCATCTAATATACATGCTTTAGGGGTGCTGTGCCGTCTCCTTGTGCCACTTAGTCAACTGATTGGGGCAGCCGACCTGAGTATCATTTAGTGGACATACTTTCTTCCTTAATTACCATACACCAACCAATTGATTTAATATAGTCAAATGGGGAAGTTCTCTCTGTCTGAGGATATCTCTCTCCTCTTGAGTTTCTTACACCGTCCACATAAAGTTCTAAATCATAGATGCTGCTGAAAGTACCTCTGAGGGTATCATCGTTGTCATACAGATTGAAGACCATACTTTTCTTATATCTGACATTGTTATTCTACTTATATTTGGGAGATTTGTCAAGTAGTGGTATATGAGGAATGCTGATGTTTCGGAGGTTGACAACTGATAGGATGCACGCTAAGACTACAACGTACAGAGACATTACCTCTCTTTATCTAACACTTAACTACATTTAATTAAACATTCTTTTTCCACAGAGTTTCCACAACTTTTCCACATTTATTCCACAGATTAGGTCTTTCTAGATCTAATCACGAAGTCTCTCCAATGTTCCCATACTATAGAAGTTGCCTCCTTAAGAGTTAACCACACATAGTCTAATTCATCTTTCCGCGTTAAATCATCATTCATCATCTTGTCTCTCTATCTCATTCCAGAACTCTGGATATACGCAAAGATTAACTTGATTATAATCACATTTACTTCCTACACGTAGAGGTTCAGGTTTAAGTGTTTCATGTAGACATATAGTAAGATAAGCATTTTCTTCATCAATATAATTAACGAAACCTTTGTGTTGTCTGTACTTAACTAGATCACGATGTTTAAACTTCATTTAGTTCCACTCCTTAGTAATAGGTGACACTTCAAAACCATAGCGATGAGAGAACACAATCTGTGGGATCATGTTAACACTTAGGGAGAGACGATTAGGTGACTGATTGTTATTGTAACCATGTCTTATGTGTGATTGCCATAAGAGCAAGTCTCCTGGTTCAGGTTTAATCTGTGCTGCTGGTTGTGAGAAGATAGTCGTATTATTATAATCAGGAGTGAAACTAATAGCGGGTTCAGTCTGGTGTGTAACTGATGGATTTACGAACTCAATCGGTGCTGCTGTTTCATCATGATCAAGATAGAATGTACCTGATAAGAATGAATTAATGTGTGCATGAAATGGTTGACTACCTTCAGAACAATGATTGACCCAAGCATCAACAACTCTATAAGGTGATTGTATACTCAACCCCAGTATAGTAGTGTGGAAATTGTATGCTGCATCATTAAAGAATGCCTCTAGACCAGTATCACTAAAATGATTAAAGAAACCATCGTTAATGTTAACAGATCCATCAGTATTATCGCCTTTCTGTAGATAATGCTTGAGATTGGGGTTATCATTATTTTGATTGAATGGGCGGTCTTTGATATACTCTCGGACACGATCTCTTAACTCTGTAACATCTCCAAAATGATAACAACCTACAGCAATAGGAAATAGTGGGAGGATTTGCTTTGGTTCAATCATAGTGAGGGAAGCGAGTCGGATAGATTAAATGGTGTCATGTCTCGGGGTTGTGTACCACTAAAGGAGAACATATCAGTCGCTTGATGTATCCAATAGAATCGTGATAAACAATATCTTCCTGTACCATCTAAGTGACTTGGGTTATTCATACTCACCTTATCTACTGAATGAGAATAACAACCAGGGAACAAGACTGCTGAGTTATTTACCATCTTGATCTTATGATTTACATCGTTAAAATAGAAGTTTCCTCCTGTCCATGCCTTTGGTTCTTTCCACAACCAGATTAAAAGTGTGAATTGAACATCATCTACATGGGGCATATAGTAATCACCATCTTGATAGTAATTGACTAAAGTAGCGTTGGCATTTGATTGTCTAAACCCTCTATTCCATGGTCCAGTTCTTTCTATCTCCGCACATGTATTTGTGTTCCATAAGTTATTAATTAATCCTGCAATACTTGACGCGGAGTTCTCTCTGTAGAGTTGCTCAATAAAGACGCCATGATTATTCTTTATTACATCACCTGATTGATCACGAGCAGACCCAGTTTCTAAAGCATTGAGTAACTTACCTGTTCTAGTATAGTAATCTAACTCGGGAAAGACTAACTGAGTTAGTTCTACCTCACTGAAGAAGTTCTCTATCCTCAAGTATGGAATAGGATCAACATTTGGTATTAATTTCATTTGCAATATGATGAATCAATTTGACAAAGACGGTCCATCTTAGCATCTTGCATGCTATTAACTTGTTTCACCATATAGGTGCCAATGTGTAACCCCATGATGATGACTGAAGCAGCAAGAATGAAACGCATGATGATGAAGAATGTACTATCTAGGAGAACGATTTACATGCCATTGAAGTAATCGTGTAACTCAGCAAAGTATTGCTCCTCAGTGTCAAATTGACGACCGTAGATAACACATGGGAACTCATGTTTTTGAAACATAGCACCTGCAACTTCTATGTCTTGTCTATCATAACCCATTTCAAGCAGGGTGTCAACGTAAGGGTTGTTTGTAGTCATAGGTTTGTATAAAGAAAGGTTGGAGAGTTGTTGTAAAGAATCAGAGAAAAGATCGTGCATTAACCGCCGAACATGTCATCAAATAGTTGTTGACCAGAACGCTCATTCTGTTCTGCTTTCTTTGCATATTGCTTCATGCGTTCTAGTGCTTCTGCACGAGAGATTGACTCGGGAAAGTAATATTGACGACCTGCTGGGTTTGTGTAAAGCATAGTGAGAAAAGAGAAGTGAGTTAGTGTAACCTTTGGTGATCAGTTTGATGCTTCAGTGAATGTATCATAGAACGAATCCCATGCAGTTTCGTTCTCAACAAAACCACTGATGTTTAACATGTCGCAGACCCAATCATATGCCATATCTATGTCAGCGTTTGTTTCATAAACGAAGACACACATTTGACCCATAAGATCATCCCACTTCGCTTGCTGCTCGGAGGGTGTCAGGGAGAAGATCGCTTGTGCCATGTCGGTTCCTTTGTTTGTCATGTCTGTATGATAGCAGTTTTCAGGGCGTTTGCAACGGGAAAACCCGATTTTGGGTACAGTTCGCCCACTGGCACACGATCTCTCGCGGTTAGCGTCTGGAGTCGTTACGCTCGTTAAGTGCCTCGTTAATTATCTCTTTGAGTTCAATTCTCTCCTCTGGTGTGAAGATAGTACGCTTCTTTACTGGCATTGGAGGATACTCACGTTCTGAGTTAGTATCACCATCACCAGGAAGACTCATGCCCTGTGTATCAATCTTGTCCATTAGTTCCAGTTCTCCATGTATTCATCTAGTGTATAACCTTCGCCCGTGCATGTCTCTTCCATCAATTCTTCTACTGTATAGCATTCCATTTTCAAACGATATTCCTCGGGAGTATCATCATCAGGGTCAGGATCGTCGTGGCAGAGGTAGTCCCACTCACGACAGAGTGCATCTATTAGTTGTTGCTTAGTGTAGGTCATCGTGCTTTTCCTTGAATAGTTGAATCGTAGTAGTTCATCATCTTGCTATCACGCTCCGCAAGGAATAGTAGGTAGCAAGTCATACCCACGATAACAAAGATTCCACTCAGTAAGTATTGCGTAACTCTCATGCTGCCTCCACTAATTCTTGCTGATATGACATGAATTGCTCCTCTGTTGCTTCATCCACTGCCTCTTGAATCACTTGATAGATGTAATCAACGTTGCCTACATCATCAAAGATACGTGCAATCAGTGCAGGATTTTCTACCTGAATATCATAATCAACCTCACCACTTTCATCCTTTACATGTATATCTTCCTTGGTATAAATCCATGCGGCACATTCTGCATCTTCTCCCTGTTCTTTGATCATACTATTAACACGGTCTTGAAGTTGCTTGAGAGTGTAGTTCATGAGAAGAGTAAGTAAGGGTGAGTTAGTGTTAGTTAGGAGTTAGAATACGTTGGTCCATGCTTGATGTTTAGCAGCACTGATTCTGCCATCCTGAAGTAATCCATCACACACACGACAGAATACTTCAAACTTCTCCAATCGTGTCATGTTAGCATCAACACCAATTGCAGTTTCACCGACGACTTTGAGAACTTGACCTTTGAGCAT
>Ga0181379_1000055_pt1 | contig 52430 bp, 45 predicted proteins | sample 2SPOviralmetaG_FD_130115 | JGI IMG/M metagenome (GOLD analysis project Ga0181379, IMG submission 130115) | Marine viral communities from the oligotrophic San Pedro Time Series (SPOT) site, San Pedro Channel, CA, USA - 2 SPOT_SRF_2009-07-10 | ecosystem: Environmental > Aquatic > Marine > Strait... | reverse complement strand
CAAGTAACTGTCTTGCAAAGTCAGTATCTAATAACAAGTATTTTGGATCACCGTTGTCATAATATTTTAATACTGACGTGTTTTGAGGTCTCCCTTTATCCATATCAGACTTGTACTTATATATAGGCTTACCATTTTTATCTCTAGTAACTGGATTTGGTTTGACAACATCGGCTAGTGCTTCAGGATTTTTCTCATAAGCTTTTGCAAGTCTACTAAGCATATCATTATGAAAAGCTTTCCTCATAGTTACTGCTGTATGCATTCTTAGTAACCACTGTAAGTCATTTATTATTTCCTTAGAGTTCTGGTCAGTTAAAGTCTTGATGTCACCTTTTGATAATCCATACTTTAACATAATGTGATCGAAGTTATCACCCTCGTACAGTCCTTCATTATCTTGTAACATTTCTTGTATTACAATCATAGGACTATATTCAACGTCTTTGAACCTTAAATAAGTTGCTTCATTAATTCTACCAGATTCATATGATATTTTTAGATTGTTTGCAAAACCATCAAAAGCTGCAGTAGCTCGTTTTTCCAAATCAAAAAACTTCCTTTTTCCTAACTCTTCTTCTTTATATTTTAATAGTTGTCTTGCTTTGTCCTCGCCCATACGAATTTCCACAGAGGTTCCGTCATCTAAAGTTTTGGTTAAAACTCTCTCATAGGCAGGTTTATTATCCTTCTGTCTTTTTTCGTTGATAGCAATGATCCTTCTTAGTTGTGCTATTTTGTTAAGTTCTTTTCTGTCTTTCTTATTCAACCCCTTGAATGCTCGTACATAGTACTCATCAAACTGAGCTGCTGCCGCACCATTAGATCCCTGAGTCAATTTCATTTTACGAAAAGCTCCTCTTGCTTCTTTTTGACCTTCACCTTTGACTGAAGATAATTTTTTCCCAGCATCTCTCTGTCTGTCAAATGTTTTAACTAACCTTTTTTTAGTTTTTTCTATTCTAGTTTCTTTAGGTTGAGTCAAAGACTCTGCAAGTTTATCAGCGTCATCGTACATTTTATTAAAGGCATCATTATCTTCTTTAGGTGCTTTCTGTAATAAAACTTGACTAGGCTTATATGGCTTTGGAGTGTTGTCATCTGTAAAGTAATCTATCTTCCCTCTGGCATATACTCTATTTCCTGATACCGTAACCTCATCTGCTCTTCTAACTGGTCTACCATCTAGTGTTTCAAACAACTGTGTGTCCATGGGATTAAACCTTATCTCTGTTCCCTCGTAGCTTTGATTAGCTAAAGGTATTTCCTGATATTGCCCATCAACTGATGCAAGTGGAAATTTATTTTCTATTCCATTCTTAACTTCATAGATAGACTTTTGATGTGTATTGAAGTGTGCGTCTTTTAATGTGACTGCAGCAGCATATTGTATAGCCTCACCTCTAAACAGACCTGTCTTGCCATTTACCTTCTTGTAATTCTCTCCCTTTGTTCCCTTGTGTATTGTCTGTACTGGAACTCCAGTGCTCTTCATTACGTTTAAGTTTAGCCTTACACCAACCTTATCACCTTCTTTTGGTGTTATGTTCTTAGCAATAATTCTTTGTGAAGTCTTATCGGTAGAAAGAGCTTTGTCAACTTCTGACTGACTAATTTTTTTTGGAGTAGTTTTCTGTAGCAAAACTAAAGTCTCCTCTGGTTGTACTTCTTTTATTTGTGCTGTAGGTTGTCCACCCATCGCTGCACGAGCTGCTGGACTCTTCTCTCTCTTTCCTAATGGTGTTTTGTTACCTGACTTTGGAATAAAATCTGGTGCAATTTGTCTGACATCATACGCTTCATTGAACACCATAATAGGTTTTCCTTGAAGGACAAATGGATATGAAGGATGAGTTTTTACTTTGGTTGTTGTTCTACTATCTATAATAGGACTGTTCTTATCGAATTGTATTGCCGATACAACATCTCCGTACTGTATGTTTTTCAATGCTGGATCATTAACAAACTCAGTCATTGTAATACCATGTAAAGAATTTCTGTTCTGTACATCTTTACCAAAGTCAAACCTAGGAATACCAGCATTCTTTTCCATACCAGCATTAAATAGCTTTTCATAAAACTTGTTTCTAGAAAGATAGTTCGTTGCATTTGGACCAGTGTATGGAAATAATGTCTCTAAGTCTTGTATTGTATTTATAGATGTTGGCAGTTTCTTTTTAGATAAGTATTCAGCAAAAGAAATTTTCTTTTTACTGTCCATATTACTTTTCAATATTGTATTAACTCTATCTACTATAAACTGAGTATCCGCACCATTGTTTACAGCATTAAATATCTCTTTAATAGCATACTGTTGGAATGAATTACTTCCTAATATACCAGTGTTAGCCTGTGCCATAACAAGACCAACTCCATCTGTCTCTTTAGCTTTATTTAAGACCTTTTGTGCATTTGCTTCATCAGTGAATGCCCAAGCTCCCTGCCCAAGGTATGGATATAAAAACCCTCCCATAAAGTCATGCTCAACCCCTGTAGGCGACATGATTCTACCTACTACTGCTTGATCGGCAGCAAATACAAATGCTTTTGCACCATCTAAATCTCTTATAGTTCCACGCTGTATCTTATTAGTATTAACACCCAATCTATTAACTAGCTGTAAGTTTATCTTTCTACCACTGGCTTTTGTATCACCTGAAACACGAATATTTCCAAAGTCCGATCCTTGCTCTACGTCCTCACCTTTTATAAACTTATCAAGGTTTTTAGTATTTAAAGAAAGAACTTCTTTTGTAGATATCTTCTTCCCCTGATACACTTTACTAGATAATGTATTAAGTAGACTTTTTATTTCAGCATCCTTTATGTCTTTGTCAGCATACAAGCTACCAACTCCTAGCCTTTCTGCTGTTTTATTTAGCCATAACTTTATTTTTTGTCTTGTGCTTGGTTTAAATTTATCTTGTGATGCAGAAAACTCAGCAAACAATTGAGTGAGCTTCTCTTCATTCTGCATGTTTTCATCATAGTTTTCAGCGAACTCCTGTATTTTTTGTGCGAGTGCGGTGCCCTGAATGTCTGGAAGTACTGCATCAAGCAGCTCTTTCACACTACTATTTAAAACATCACCATTAGCTGCATTTCTAAGCAATGCATGAAAAGTTTCGTGAGCAACCGTAGTGTCATTTGCTTTACTCACATTAATATGTATAGTGTTTTGATCTGGAACAAAACCTCCACCAGCCTCTGACTCTTGACCTATCGCTTCTACGAAAGACTCATTAGTTTTGTGAAACACATAATTAACATTAGGAAGTATATTTGATATTGCCTCCATAGCTTTAGTGGCCTGTGCCAGTAAGCTTGTTTGATCAGAGTCAGGAGAGCCATCTAACTCTTCCTTGTATTTCTGAAACTGAGTATCATCTGACAGGTCTATACCGTTGCCATAATAATACATAGGCTTTTTTGTATTAGGGTCTTCCTGAGTTACCTTCTCCCCTTTTTCTCTAACAAATTCTTGCGTTTGACCAGATTTTGAATCATAACCATATGATTTTATTAGATCACTTATAGATGCGGCTCGCTCTTTAAATTGTTTTTCTAACGCATCTATTACTTGCTCCTTTTGTTCTTCAGTAAGATTCTTAGAGTTAATTACATTTATTAGTTGATTGTTCAGTCCAACCTGTTCTTTATACAATTGCTTGATTTTATCAACTGCTTCTTGTGGTAGTAATTTAGCTAACTCGTCTACTTGCTGATTTATAGATCTAACTTCTTCAACGTAAGCATTTCTAGTCTGCTTCATTGCAGATTTTTCTTCAGTACTAAAATGTGGCTTTGTAAGTTGATCCTCTATGCTTTTTATTTCTGATACTAATTCTTCTACTCTGTTTGCTTGTTCATCAGTCTTAACAGCAGTAATATAATCATATCCATTTTTAAGAGTACTCATTGAAAACCCTCCTGCCAGACCTTGATACAAAGCTTCTCTAGCTTCTTTACTAACCATGTACTTGCCTATTATCTCACCGACATCACCAGGGTTTCTTTTAGCTAGAAGCTCATTTACCTTTTCAAGTATGGCCTGACTGTATTCAGTTGCACCCTCTACAGTTGATGAAACGACTCCATCTACAAGTTTTTTTACAGCTCCAGGTGGAAGATTCCTAAATAAAGTAGGATTTAATACTTCATCTATACCTAATTTTTCTAATCCATATGATAGAGCACCAACAACAATTCCAGGTAACATCTCATGTTGATTAGTTTCATACAGCTCTCTAGAGCTTATACCTAAATCCTCTGCTTTTGATTCATTATATAAGTCTATACCTCTAGCAATTAAATCAGTAGCTAACCCCACACCACCAGTAAGCCTAGCTTGTGCTGCGGATGCCATAAAAGAAGTTGTTGCATTAAAGAAACCTGCAACAAATTTACCTGCGTTATCTAAAGTTGGCTCTGGCACATCCATAAGTTGCATGCTACCTCCCACCATTATAGGCATTTTCATTGTAGTCATATCAGTAAATCCTAGTGTAGGACCTACATAAGACTTCATCTTTTCTTTCCTAGCATTTTGTTCTGCAAAGTATACATCGCTATCAATACCAGTTATATCTTTGAACTCATCTTTTATACCTAGTCCTTCAACTTCTTTCAAAACTAAAGACATAGTCCATTGTGCCCAAGATTCAGTTCCTATAATCTGATTTAATCCGTTACCTAAACTTGTTAATGCTGAATCTGCTAAAGAAATTTCTTCTTCACCTAAAGCTACTCTCTTGAGCCTTTCTTTTCTTTCTTTACGAGCTTCCATCTCTCCTTTAGAGATTCTGTACTGCTCTTCTACTTCTGTGATTTCGTTAAACTGACCTTGATCTCTAGGCTCTGGAGTTTTTCTCCCAGCTTCTTTATTCTTTTTATCTATATATGCAGAAAATTCTTCCCAGGCTTTTCTATTATTAGCTTCAGCCTTTTTATTTGCTACATCAAAAGGGTCAGCTTCTGGTGAATCTGAATTGGAACTTCCATCCTCTGATGCTCCAAGACCATTCTCTGCTGTAACGTCTGGATTTTTTTTTTCAACCGTCTTGTCTAGGCCCATTTGCGTTTGGAACTGTTCCACTGTTCCACTATAGCCGCCAGAGACCGCTATTTCATAAGCATCGTTACAAGCTTCATCATTTTCACACAACAACTGATAAAAATCATTTTTGTCACCATCGTACCCTCGATTAAAAAATTCAGAGTACAAGTCGTTAAAAAAATTATCTTCTCTTTTTAGAAGGACATCACCAGAAAAATTAGGATTAATAGCATTGTTATCTACTGGCTGCTCTTTCTCTTTTCCAGGATCTACTTGACCTTTTAAAATTTGTTCTTCGACCATCTTAATCCTCTTTTTTTGGACTGTATCCGTTATACTTACCATTTTTTAACTTGTCGGCTATCCTTGCATCCATTATTTTTTGCCAGTCTCTTGCATTAAGAGGGTTTCTACCTGTCTTAGTAAGAATAGCATTATAATCTCGCATGTTTAGAGGTTCATATTTGAATATTTTAGATACAGTTTTAAATGCTGGTACTGTATTATAACCACTGGAATCGGTTTCCGTTGCTTGTTGTTTTTTACCTTCGCTATCAAGAATAAAGTTTCCGTTTGCATCTTGTTGATAAACTGGAATTCGAACATCCACACCAAAACTTACTTCAGTATATCCACCTGTTATGGTACCATCCTCCTCTACTATTTTCTCTCTAAAGTCTGATAAATATTTAATGTTAGACAAAGCATCTGCACGTAAGCCACCCTCTAGTTCGTTTCCTACTTGAGCATTTATGTCGTTAAACAATTGTCTTTTTATGTCTGAATCTTCACTTTCAACAGCTATATAGTCCATCTCTATGCCACCTGTACTTGTAGCATAATTTTCTATACCCAGCATATCTCTCTGCTCGTCTTTTGTTTTTCGTATTACCTCTGCTGGTTTAGTCAAAGGCACTTTATTAATTTCTTTTATTCCAGCAGCTCTAGCAAGTGGATCGTCATAAGGTTTAGATGATTCTTTAGCAACCAACTCATTCATTAGTTTATTGTTTAAACCACGCTTGAGTTTATCATCAATATCTTTTTCAAGATCACCATCATATCCGAGCACTACACTTGAATCAAGTAATACTGCATCTTTTTTCTCATCAGCACTTAGTTTTTCAAACTCAGCCGCATCAGTATAAACGCCACCTAACCTTGAGAGTGCATCTATTTTTTCGTTTTGTGATAATCCTGCTATGGCAGTAGACATAAGTTGCTCTTGTTGATCTGAAAGCTCACGTCCGCCTTCTCCATCAAATCCAGTATATCTAGTATACTCTCTGCTACCAGCTCTATATATATCACCAGATCCCTCTAGTGCTGTGATATTACTTGTAAGTGTGTTAAGGTTAACACCTTCTTCATTAGCTAACAAATCGTTAAACTTACTAAGAGGTATTCTTGTCGCCTTACCTAAATCTACTTTTCCATCAGGACCTGCCGCAACTTCTCCTGTTCCAGGTGTTCTTAATTCTACGTTACCTGAAGCATCTACACCAAAAGATACGTTTTTCATCATACCTTCCATCATCTGCATTTTCAATTGATCAGCTTCTGACTCTGAACCATTCGCTTCTAACTCATCATACTTTTTCTTAAAGGCAGTTATTTTACTATAGACACCATCTTGTAAATGTTTTACTTGACCTTTCATCCTAGCATTCCTTTTACGGAGTTCTGACTCGTCAATGTAACCCATTTCATACATCTGATTATTCATTTCATATTCAGACCTAAGTGTATCAGCAAATTTTTGTCCAGCCTCATCAACATCAGTTAATCCAGTATCCTCAAACTGATCATCGTATGCTATTGTATCGTAAAGATCTTGTTGCTCTTTTTTAAAAAGCTCTCTTTTTTCAGTAAACTCTTTTTGTGCTTCTTGCTCTCGAACCATCTTTCGCTCCATAGCACGACCAAAGTTCTGGCCTATTTGTGCTATACCTAAACCAAGCTGTGTGGCACTTCCGCTTCTTTGTTGTAAACCTGCTGCTAATGCTCCTTTTGCCATCTCACTAATATGTTAATGCGTTCTTATATTTAGGATCTACTCCTAAACCTGGAGTTCCAGTAAAACCAGCTTGAAAATTTGGAGAGATTGGCATTGGAGAATTAGCAAATTGATTAAAACTATTACCAGTTAAACTTTGTGAAGCACTATGTAAAGTAGCTTGTGATTGCTTTGCTATGTCAGATCCGAGAGTACCAGCCTGTCCTGCTTGTGATAAAAATTTAGTTTGAGCTAATTTTTTTGCACCTGCACCTTCTATTAGTGGTTTTGCATCTGGAAGAGCACCTAAAGCACCTGTTACGGATCCTGCAACTCCAGCAATACCAGCCATTGTTGCTTCCCTACCTTCAGCAAGTTCTTGTCCGAGTCCTGCAATTTCTCCTTCTTCCCTTTTCTCTTGCATCCCTCTGATATTCTGCTCTTCTTTCATCTGGATCTGCTGTATGTTAGTTTGCTGTCTATCTAAATCAGCAGATATAGATTGCTGCACTTGTTGTTGTCCAGCCTGTAAATCTTTTGCACCACCTACAACGCCACGCACACCTCCCATACCAAGTGCTCGTACAGTATCTTTTGCTTGTCTTTGTGCTGCTAGTGTTTGCATTTCTGCACCTAACGTAGAAACTCTAAGATCTTTTGCTACGTTTTTAAGTTCTTGTCTCTTGTAATTTTCTAAAGCTTTTTTTGCTTTTCTAGCTCTTGAAGCACCACTTATAGCCTGAGCTGCACCTGCTGCTGCCGAGACACCTGCTCCAATCGCTAACGCTGTTGCTGTTGCTATTGCCATATTTTCATCATTTCTGTAACCTTCTTATCCGATACAATGTACCCAGATTCAAGATATTTATTTAATAGACTGTCGTTCTTTAATATTACGTGAGCATATTTGTAACCATTTTCATTAGCTAGTTCTAGTATACAATCAATTAAAAGTTCAATAGCTTCACTCCTATCTTTTTCTCGATACTCTTTATTAGAGACCACAAACTCAGTTAAACATACTTTACTATTCGTTAAATACAAAAACCCTGCACAAATATTTTGTTCACCCTTGCTAACCATCAAACCACTTGTGGCATCTTCTGGTAAAAAATCTCTAGGTATAGGTTCCCATCCCCAAGCTTTCCACCACTTAACTAAGTGATTGTCGTAGTCATCAATGTTTAACTTTCTTACATTGAATTCCATTAGTGCAAAGATACTAATTTAATAGGTACGGTATCTGGAGCGTATGGCATCTATGATCCATGTAGATATAAAGTATTTTTCATCTTTATTCAAACTATCAAGTTGCCATTCTGGATGTCCACACTTGTCGTGCATCCACATATAAGAAACGTAAGGAAATTTTCTTATTGCATCATAAAGCACCTGAAGAGATTCTTGTTTGCCTGTTTTATAATTAGACCAACGCTCATCATCTTTTTCAAGTGGCCATATATCACACATGGGACCACCATGCCAACATCTATCCCAATAAGAAGCAACTCCTACATGACTTTCAAATAGATATAGAAGATTTAATGTCATATGGAAATTTCGTCCTAAGCTGTCTATGTTGTTTTTTATAGCCTCTAATGTTAATCGTTGAAATGAAAACTCATCTCCTATATAAACTTCTTTAGTTCTAGAAGTAAATCTTTCATCATTAAGTATCTCTTGTATAATATGATTATGAGGCATAAAGTTCATCATACAATCGTTTCTAGGAAACACTGGTATGTTCTCATACCCATCATACTCTCTGTGGCTTCCTGGTATACAATCATCTGGTTCTACTTTACTGTAGTGTGCAGTGTGAGGATCGTATGATGCACAAAAAGCATTAGACAAAGTCTTTGGACTAGGCATTTTTTGTAAAGCAATATCATCTGTGTCAACATAAGTACCACCCCATTCAGACAACAACAGTAGACGAAACAAGTCTGATCGCTCTCTTGGATGTGTATTGTTATATATTTCTTTTATTTGATCGATGTTAGAAAGGTGAGATATAGGATTATATATGTTATCATCCCACTCACGCACCAAAATTTTGTATCGTTTTTCAAATTCTTCATCTTTTAATGAGTTTGTTATAAGATATATTGGACGCTCTGGATTCATGTACCTTGCAGAATACAAGGCATCGTCAAGAATCTTTTTCCTCTCTGGAGATATTGGACCATCCCAGTAGAAAAATATATTGTATATATCTTTATCCATTGTTTTTGTTATATTTTGCTTTGAATAGTTCTGCATCCTCAGCTTGTTGATGTCTAAATTCTCCTCTACCACTCGTAATAGATATGTCGTCTGAGTACAGGTTAAGGTTTTTAATCCACCAAGCTCCTCCTTTTACATTTTGTATAAGCCAGTCATCACCACATGCTATTTTTAAATCTTCTGGAATAGGAACGTACATACTTTTCTTTACAAAAAACAAACATCCCCAACCCCATCCACGTTGAGTACCATCTTCTGGGTTTCTTTCTAAAACAAAGTTTTTACCTCCATCATGATTTACTTCTCCATAGAAGTTGCCTATAAACATACCTATAATTCCTAGGGTTAATTTTGAAGAGACCCATTCAAAAATAGTTAGATCATTAAAAAATATATCATCGTTCGCAATACATACATTTTCAAACTTAGCTTCTTTTACCCCTAAATTCCATGCAGGGTTAACAAATATGTTTTCTTTTAAAGAAATTGCACGAGCTTTTTTAAGGCCTCCTCTTAAACGATTAGGAGCTTCGTTAGCATTATCTATAACTAATATCTCTCCGACCCACTCTGCCCTATCTAAATGGCTTAGAAGAGGGTGTATTCTATCCGTTTTCCACAGTGTGGGAATTATTACACTAAATTGCTGCAAGTTTGTCTTTGCTTCTGATTTGTTCATAATAGTTTTCAATAAATTTTGGCACTAATATATACTCTCCTTTTTCTTCCATGTCTTTATCAACTCTTTCAAACATTTCCTTTTGATCTACATCGCCCATTCCAGATATATGGTAAGTGTACATTCCCCATCTATATATCATACTCATAGCGTCATACTCATGAACACTTCCATTATGAAAAAATGTCAACCAATTATCTTCTCCGAAAGATTTGTTATCCCATTCCAGTATACCATTTATATATTTCTTAGTGTATATGTTTCCATTATTTATAGAAGAGCCTCTATCTCCGTACTCGTTATTAGAAAAAAAGTAATGTCCTTTAGACCTGTATACATCGTGATTAGGATTATTTTTTATAGCCTCAATACTATCTCTTAGAGCAAACTCTGTGAGCAAATCATCATCATCTAATCTATACATGTAATCATGAGGTGCTAGATTAAAACCAAATCTAAGTTTCTCTATAATAGAACCAAATCGTTTAGGCACATTTATTATTGTAACATTAGGTATTGGATATAAAAGTTTATACGTTACATCTATAGCATCATTAATTACTAGCATATTACAGTCTGGTCTATTTTGTCTTAAAAAAGATTCAATAGCCTCCTCTAAAATGTGATGTCTTTTGTAAGTAAGTGTTACTACTGTTATCATACTATTCGTGTGTTTTGCTCATCGTATACCTCTATCATATGATTTAATCCTCCTAAAGCTTTTTTTACAATTTCATAATATTTATGACCACAAGTGTTTTCTTCATACTCCCTAGTTAAATCTGGAAACGTTTCCATAAATTCTGCTTTGTAAAACTGCCTATCTTTTGAATCAGCTACTACACCTGCATTATGAAATATCGCATGCTCACCCCAATTGTTTATACTGGATGTTGACCAAGTAAAATCCATCTCTGGCACCACCATAGTGTGCTTACCTCTTTTCCATAAGTTCCACAATACCGCCCACATATCAGAACACCATATTTGCAACTCGTGATGTGTTGGATCCGCAGCCTGCTTCTGTTGATTAAGCTCAGTAACCTCAGCAAACAATCTATTAGAATCACGCTCTACATCCATCCAATAATATTTATCTACGTTCTTTATAAAGTATTGTGCTCCACCTGAATGCCACTGATTCTTTTTCACAGTCTCTTCATCTATTGCCATTATACTTAACATCTTTTCTAAAACATCACGTCCCTTTGAAAGTATATAGTCGTAACCAATATATGATATAGTGTCAGAAACGTAACAGATATCATCTCTAGATAATTTATCCTCTGCAAGTGGTTTAACTAAAGCTATGTCACAGTCATGATAAAACACAGTGTCTGCAAACAAACTAGGGTTAGCTTCGTAATGTTTTTGTATTATGTGAGGTCTTATACTTGAAATGTATCTCCTATCTAATCTAGTGTCTTCATAGAAAGCAAATGTAACGCCAGGATATTTACTGATCATTGTGTTAAAGTGATCGTCTACCTCACCATGTTTTGCAGAAACTATATGACAATTGTCTAAAGCTACACCTTGCTCTTTAAAAGAGTAAAGCATAACATCTATTTGCCATGCGTAATATTTAGTGGCTGGTTGAGCACAAAGGTATTTCATATTATGGAAAGCTTTTTGAAATCTCTGAGTTGACCGCAAAGATTTCAACTGGAGATGTACTATCGTTAACTAATTTAATATTAGCATAGTACCCTTTCAATCCATAACTTTCTGCTATTGGTGATTTAGCTCCAAAGAAAAAGTCACCTGGGTTAGGTGTAACTGTAGAGCCTCCTACCGTTAATGTTTGTGGTGTTTTAGCAGAGACAACGCCTATCTGTTGATAGGATCCTCCCTGAGCACGATATAAAGTGTCTCCTATTGAAACACTGCTTGGCACAAAATTAAATGAATAAGTTAGATTGTTGAGTAGTACTAGGTTGCCAATTCCCTGAACAGATAAAAGTTCAGTATTTGTAATGTCTTTGTCATCACGTCTAATGTACGCATAATAAAAACCTTCTTTCTTTTTGAAAGATTCTTTGTTTACGTGTCCACTATCAAGATTAGTTGTAACTGTTATATCCCAGTCACTATTATCTCCTTCTATTTCTATTGTTTTAAATATTTTGTTTTCAGATGGTGCTGGATTAGAAACAAATCCAATCTCAGTATTATATGCAGTTCCATAAAAAGTGTTCCTACTGCTTTCATCTGCATGATGTTTGTATAACTGACCATCCTTAAAAGTAAAAAAATCACTATTTATGTTTTGCATAAACTCAGGAACATAAGAATGAAAAGATGTCCACCCTTTGTTCATTTCATTAAATGTTATTGTGCTTTCTTGTTTATCTGATTTTTCAGGATTTACATACGCATCAGTTACAAATGGATCAGCCTCTATGGGCAAACTATAAACACCATTAGGAATGTCTGAGTTTACATCGCATTGATCCGATAAATACTTAGGTCTGTAGTCAGGATCACCAGGAACATTATTCTTTGTAATGTTTGTTGGTTTACCATTTACATACTTCCTAAGAGTTTGTACTTGTGCGTATCCTGATCTGTATTTAGCCATATGCAAATATACGAATTAACATCTATCATAATTTGGTAAGTCCTTAGCATTCCCTAACTCAGTAACAAATCCATTCTTTATATACATATAGGTGCTTTCTCTAGCTGTTTCTACTGACCAAGGCCAGTCGCCATCTGTAAATGCTTCAGTAATAGGACCCCAATCTATTCCACCCATAACATTATCTACCCAATAATACCCATCAGGATACCCTCTACCATCTAAGTCAGCAAATATTTTCATACCGACAAGATCATTAAGTAATCTATCTTTAGGTGGAAAAGCCATCATAAAATCTCCATACGTTGCACTCGAGAATATAGGTGCTGTACTAGCTAGATCAAAACCTAATGGCACTGGTATGGCAAAGTTGTTCTCATATGTAAGCTGTTTCCTAAACTCTTCACCATCAACGCTTGCTTGTCGTAAAAGTTTAGACCTGTCATTTGTATGATATATATCGAAATCGTAAATAAAATTCCAAGGAGCAGCAAAGGTTCGGTTTTCTACACTATCATAGTAAATGTGAAGACCAAGTTTTTCACTATTCATATAAAAAGAATAATTAGGATCGGAGGCATTTGGTTGAGTAAATATCCTATCTAACGTTTCATCGTGTAATATATTTATTGTTTGATTTGCGAATCCCTCAATTGTAATTGGTGTTGTTATTGTATAAACTGTTATGTCAAACACACCATCAAACTGCACCAATTGACCACTGTTCTTAGTATAAATTATGGTAAACGCTTGATCTGATTGATACCTCATTTTTCTACACACAGTAGCTGCAGTGTACTCTAGATCATTAGGATCTACTACTATGCTAGGTGGGATTATTTCTGCAGTAGGCTCATTAGCTATTGTTGGTGCAAGTGCTTGAGGCCAAGTTGAAACCGACCAGATGTGATTTATCAATAGCATGGGATCACCAGAAGGAGTATTGTAGTCTTCATAATAACCATTAGTAAAATAACCATATATCTCTGAGCCTTGACGTTCAGATTCTGTAACTATTACATACTCTTTAGCGACTCTCCACGAGCTTATGATATCACTAATGACTGGACTTGATGATGATTGAGAATTACTTATCACCACCTTCCTGGCAGACTCGGTGTAAACATTTTTTCTGAACGTGTAAACAAAGTCTTCATCATCACCAGTATTAGCAATAGTTCCCCAAGTTTGTAGTCCGTAACTATCATTGTTAGGATCCTCAGCAGCCCATTCAGCAAAATCCCAGTTAACAAAATCTTTAGTCCATAACGCTTGATTCCATCTCCACGTATTGTTTGTCCCTGCTTTATTGTATTCAATACCATTAGTTTGGCGTTGGAAAAGAAATTGTTCGCCATAATGATTTTTTTGCAACGTTCCAAATTCCTCTAGTTGTGCTGCAGTCCAAGTGTTTCCTTGATTGTCTGTAAATGGTAGTGTTAATGTTGTCCAAGTAGTTCCATTATTTGTAGAAATATATATAGGCCTGTTGTCTCCGCCAGACCATCCATTGGGAGTGTAAGCATATACCGCCATAGCTTTTGAGCCAATTGCTTGTATATTTGCAACACCAAAATATCTGTTGTTATCATTTAATAACTGACTCGTAACTTCATAATTACTCCAAGTGCTTGCGTCTCCTATTTCAGATACAGGCACAACATATGATCTACCAAGCGTTCCACCGTTAGTCCCTCTAGTATCATCCAAAAGATACATGTATCCATTTTCTATACAGCAGTTTCCGCCAACATAGAATTGCTTACTAACCGTTGCTGTATTCCAAGATACTCCATTTCCTAAATTACTTAAATTGGATACCGATTGAAATGTTGATGCGTTTGTACTGTAATATAAATTAGAACCTCCTGAACTTTGATGTGCTAAAAAATTGTCTGTACTTCCATCGTATTCGCATATAAAATAAATAAACTGATTTGAAGTTGGAAAGGTATGTACAAGACTTTGTGAAAGCATATCGTCTGTAGATTTATGCAAAGTATTTCTTGTTGTAACCGTAGGACTATTTGGATCTACTGAAAAATACACATCATTTCCATGTGATGTTATGCTTCTAGGATAAAACCCCCAACCAGTTCCATTGGAATGTTGTTGCTGTATAGTAGCGTCAGTTTTAAAATTATAAGTAAACCAATATTGATTTTGATAAGTAGCATCAAGATCAAGCTGATAATTTGCAAAAAAGTATGATTTACCATTTCCATAACTATTAGCACCAACATTTGCATACATTTGATTATAAGGCCCAAATGTGCTACTTGGTAAATTAGGATACGATCCGTACACTTCTTGATCACTCCAGCTAGTACCAACTTCTCCTGTAACTAATCCTTTAGTATGATTAATAACAGGCCTCATGAGTCCATCTCTAAGAACTTCGCCACTGTTTAAATTACTGGCATTTCTCATGTTATTGTGATTGTAATATTGAACTCCACTATACATATACAATTCACCATTGAAAGTAAAAGCTTGAGGCTCACCTTCTGGATACGTTAAATTCAAAGAGGCATTAGATGAGTGTGCTTGTGTGATTGTATAATTACTTAGATCAACTTCATATACCCAATTCAATCCAAAATTCCATGATGCTGCGTATACTTCATCACCTGTTACTACACAAAGACCTGAAGGTTCTACTGCAAGAGATGGACCTTGGATTTGTATAAAATTATTGACAGTACCTAAATTTGCATCGTATTCGTTAAACTCAGTATAATACTGAGTGTTAAAAGTTTTAGTAGGATTGTTGGTTCTATAAAAACGGAATGCCAACCTTATGTCAGCTTGTGCATTACTAACACCTGTTTGACTAGGAAAGTACCTATACAACTCATACTCCTGATAAGGATATCCACTATGTTTAAATTCTTTGCATTCTATAAACAAATAATCGTGTTCTATACTTGCGTGCAAACGACCCCAATTAGTATATTTAGGATATATGTTGGCTTGACCTGTCATTTGATAACTCCTAAATGAATTTTTTAAATCTTCAAAACCATTATTAGTTCCATTAAAAAACTCAACTTCTGAAAATGTTTTTCCATCATCAGTTGACACACTTACTAGTATCTGATTGTTAGCAGCACTACTAGTTTGAGGCCTATATAAAGTTAGACAATACCAAACATGTTGATTACTAGCGTTTACTCCTGCATATGCAACGTCTAATATGCTTACATTGCCGCCAGTTTGAGAGATATAACCTCTATAAACATCAACCAAGCTATCAGTAGATGTTTGAAAAGATCTAGTTTTGTCTTCAGATCTTCTAATTATTGCGTAATTGTAAACAGTCAATATGGTTGCGTCACCTCTTTGATAACTGACCCCATAAGGCTCTATAGGCACTGCTCCTCCAGGTTTATAAGATTCGGTATCCACTCGATGAATCCCCCATGAATATGCATTAGTAGCGGATTTTGGTATATCATAAACATTAGAACCCATGCCTCTTTGTGTTTGACCACTATAAGCTACTAGATTTGGTTGATAACTGGCTGGTCCTCCGCCTAAAAATTCACAGGGAGCAACTTTGATAATACTAACTATACTATCTGAAACCCAAACATTCCTATCTCCTGGCGTAGATACACATGAATCCTTATATATGACCCAATTAGCTGTTCCTCTTAAACCATTGTCAAAGATCATGCTTCCTTCTATAAAATCTCCATTAACCACAACAGTTACTGTCCCCCAATAAATGTCTATTGAGCCACTATACACACTTGTGTTTACAGTCACTGTTTTAGAATTATTTGATGATATTGTAAAAGGAGCTCCACCATTTATAGTGTTAGCTGAATAAAAGGTCATTGCATTTGCCTCAAGTCCTATTTGAAATGAATAAGTTGCAGTTCCTAAAGCTAAAGAGGGATACAATAATGGTTCGTATATAAAACCACTTGGAAGTGATTTAGGCCAAAACCATCCATCAAATATAGGATAATCTCCACCAGACCTGGATACACTAAATGCTATTTGTTGTAGGCCTACATTACTAATACATCTTTCAGGAAAGTTTGCAGTAGGAAAATCTATATATGCCTCATTCATAGGCTCTTGTCGACACTCAATATCACCTATATCATATTTTAATGTGACAATAAATGTTTGTGTTCCGTATATACCATTGCCATCACGATCAAGCCTAGAGAAGTCTGTTGCTGTATCATCATAGCTCAATACACTACCACTAGAATTGTCCCACTGACTTCCATTTATCACTAGCTCTGGAGGACCAATAAAAAGTTTACCAGAACTAGCCTTAAAACTAAATGGACCAAGCTCACCTGAACTTAATTCTCTTATAGTATAATCTTGTATGAGTACGTTGTTTGCCATTTATTTACAAATTTACAAATTTAGGTTAATGTATAGAGTGATACTGGAGTTGTTCCGTAAGCGTCAGTTAACTGTGCAACAACTGTAGCATCTTCCCATCTCACAACCACTAGGTCATCTATAGCACCTCCGCTAGAATTTATGATTGCAAAATATTTTGTAACATTTTGAGTTGGGAAACTATTTTGACCACCATTAAAATCTATATCATTAATATTTGGAACCACACATATATTTGAACCTGGAGGCGGTGAACAATAATAACTGCTACACACGTCAAACTGAGGTCTAAAATTGTAGTAGTAAAATCCTCTTTGATCATTAGGATATTTTGCAGTTGCAAGTGGTTGATAAGTCCCAAAATACGTTTGACCTAAATCAAATATTTCTTTATCTGTTGGATAATCATCTCCCATGTTTATAATAAAGTGATATGATTGTCTTAGCAATGTTTGTGTTAATGACTGACTAAACACTGATTTATTCATACCTCCAATGGCAGAACCATATGTTACATACAAATCGGAAGCTGCATAAACCTTAAAGAATGCATCTGAATTATATCTAGCATCTAGCGGATATTTGTCGAACTCATCATAACATCCATCATTGTCATCATCTGGATCAAGGTGATCTGGTATACCATCGCCATCTGTATCTATAGTTGATGTAGTTGTTGTTGGGAACACTGTTGTCGTACTCGAAGTTGAGCTTGACGTTGATGTTGATGATGTCGATGACGTACTGGAAGTAGACGAAGTAGATGTTGTTGGACCTACAGGTATCGTAGTTTCAGTAGTAGACGAAGTAGATGATGTTGTTGATGTTGCAGGAGATTCAGGACACGAAACAGTTATTACCCATGCAGTAGATGCTAATGGTGCAAATATTTGCAAGTCAAGTATCTGATAACTTTGTGGCTTGAACCATCTTATGGTCCTTTTATTAGTGGTAGTGTTTGATCCTGATATAGTTTCAGTAGCTACACCTCTATTTGTCAACTCTGTATTTAATTGAGATTGATAACTTGGCCCACCTATATATCCAGTATCGTAAACAAGATCTCCTAAATACCTTACTATTAATTTGTCTGGTATTTGATATGTTTCAAATGTAATTGTAACCCATCCAGTTCCTGTACCTAATATAGCTTTAGAATTACTTGGGAATGTCTGACCAGCAGAATAAGACCAATTACCTGGACAAGCTTGCTGTGGGTACGTTATTGTCGTGGTTGGTGTTGTAGGGTTAGTTGTTGTAGATGACGTTGTTGAAGTTGGATTCGAACAGTCTCTTATATCTAACACTTCACCAGTACTTGATATTTTTAATAACGTTTTATCTACCGTAGGACTAGTTCCATCGTTAAATTGAGATGAAGCTACAAACCAATGATAACTAACAGATTTATTCAGCGTTCCATCAAAAACAGAATGATTAAAATTCTTGACATATTCACCTATTTGAGGCAACAATCCATTCCCTGTATGTCTTTTAGCTGCTCTAAATTTAAATACATCACATAAGAATTCTTGGAACCACTCTGTTGGTCCTCCGAATGTCTGTGCCGATTCATAATTCTCAATAGCATACCATAGGTATCCAAACCCATCGGTACCCAAGAAGAACCCTTCAGTTGGGAAAAGCGTAGTACTACTAGTGCTGCTTGTTGTTGTTGGTAATAGAGTTGTACTTGATGATGTAGATGACGATGTAGAACTACTCGTGCTAGTAGATGTTGGCGGATTTGGCTCTAAAGTTGTGGAACTTGTAGATGTACTACTAGTAGAAGTTGTAGGCTCTAGAGTCGTGCTAGAGGTTGAACTTGAAGTGGAGCTTGATGTAGAACTAGTGCTACTTGTTGAGCTACTCGTACTAGTTGTAGAGCTACTAGTAGAACTAGACGTAGAACTTGATGTAGAACTAGACGTAGAACTTGATGTAGAACTCGTTGGTTGCAGAGTTGTACTCGATGTTGATGATGATGTAGAAGAAGAGGTACTACTAGTTGTACTTGAAGTACTTGAGGACGTACTTGTCGTGCTAGAAGACGTGCTTGATGATGTACTAGAAGATGTACTAGAAGACGTACTAGATGATGTACTAGACGAAGTACTTGAGGACGTACTAGACGAAGTACTGGACGATGTACTAGTGGTAGGCTCTAATGTTGTTGTCGTTGTTGGACATGGACCAGCTACATTAGCACTTTGATAATATGTAAATGCTGAAGTTGCATAATAACATAAAACATATAAACAGCTTGTGCTTCCTGCATTTAGGGTAACTATATCTCCTGGTTGATATGGAGTAGCCTCTAACGCATTTGCCCAAACATATCCAGTACCACTTATTGTTCTTAAAAGATATACTGGATAATTATTTGTACCATCAGGATAAGATCCAGTAGGACATCCAAAAGTTGTTGTTGAACTTGTGCTAGATGTTGTTGAGCTAGACGTAGATGAACTAGTAGAACTACTTGTACTGCTTGTAGTCGTTGAACTAGACGTTGAACTAGACGTTGAGCTAGACGTAGAACTAGACGTTGAGCTACTAGTGCTACTTGTAGTTGTTGTGCTAGACGTAGAGCTAGATGTACTAGTTGTTGAGCTTGATGTACTTGTAGTTGAGCTAGATGTACTAGTTGTCGAACTAGATGTAGAGCTTGATGTCGAACTAGATGTAGAGCTTGTTGTTGTAGATGACGATGTGCTTGAAGTCGTTGTAGATGATGTAGATGTAGTTGGGCATGATGAACATATATCCATGATAGCACCCAAGTTACTTGTCCTCATTGTTAGCGGTGCAATTTTACATTGCATCTTATCATTAGGATCAAATGAAAATCCTGAATACTGAAATACACCTGTAAAGTAAGGGATTGTTAACGCTGCATCTTGCCATATGTATCCTTGGAATGGAGCTAAAGTTCCAGTAAAATATAATGTTTGATTATCAAATTGAACTGCAGTTGTACACGCTGACGTACAAGTGGGTGGATTAAATGTATTACAGTGAAACGATGCTCGATATATTGGTGTAGAAGGCGGAAGTGTTGTGCTAGTTGTTCCTAAAGTTGTCGTACTTGTGGTCGGTGCAGTCGTTGTACTAGTAGTCCCCTCAGTCGTTGTACTGGTAGTTGGTAGAGGAGCAGCAGTTGTTGAAGTTGTTGAACTTGAAGTGCTTGACGTACTAGTTGTCGATGTTGTACTACTACTTGTAGATGATGTTGTTGTGCTAGAAGTACTAGTGGTTGACGAACTTGTTGAACTTGTTGTTGAACTTGAAGTGCTTGTTGTAGAACTGCTTGTACTAGTTGTTGGTGGATTACAATCATAAATAGCAACAACATATCCGTTATTACTTACCTGAATAATTTCTTCGTAATGCGTTGTAGATAAATTAGGATTGGTTGTTGCACCAGAATGAAACCAACAGTTTCCTCCTTGCAGCACTAAACCACTTGTTGTTCTAATTCTATCTCCTAGCTCTGGTAATGTGGTACTACCATTATGACACATATCAGCTAACATACGTGTTTGAACAGTACAAGCTACTGCAGGGTCTGAGTTACAATAAGGCACTGACGTACCAGTTCCTGTTCCTAAAACAAAAGGATTACAGGTTGGTAATGTAGTAGTACTAGATGTTAATGTAGTGCTTGATGTTGTTGATGATGTCGATGATGAAGTTGTAGATGATGTCGATGACGTGGAACTAGTAGATGTTGTACTAGACGTTGTACTACTTGTAGATGAGGTTGACGTTGATGAAGTTGATGTTGTAGAAGATGTAGTGCTCGATGTGCTTGTAGTTGGATCTGGCAATGCAGTACAAGCCTGTTTATTTGTTACAACTCCATTAAATGCTATTTGTAATGCAGCCGATTGACTTTTGTAAGCATTACTGTCAGACACTGAGTACCAGCAATTAAATCCTACAAATGGTGTATATTGACCATCTATAAGCCTGTATACAGTGTCAAATATACCAGGAAGATCGTCATCTCCATTATGACAAAATACCTCATTAAAGTAATCATACTTGTCACATGGTTTTGCTGAAGCATAGTCACTAGTGCTGCATACAAAATCTCCATTACTATCTCTACCTATATAAAATGGTTTACAAACAAACGCTGTAGAAGTGGTGCTTGATGTACTAGTTGTTGGGCCAGGGAGAGGCTCAAGAGTAGTGGTGGTAGTGGTATCAAAAAAAAAAGGTCGTTGATGATGACGTTGGAGGTGCTATTGTGGTTGTCGTAGACGTTGATGACGTGCTACTTGTAGATGATGTTGAAGTTGGTGGAGCATCATCGTCATATATCAACTCACAAGTTAGAGTGTCTGGTCTCCATTCTGAATAAGACCCCTGTAAAGACACAACATACTCTCTATCATGTGGATCATACCCACCTAGTATTCTGTATGGATCTTTATTTTTTAGTCGATCTCTAAAATAATCAACCATGCCAAAATCAGATATCTGCTCTATGCCATCTTGAGAAAGCCTACATACAGCACCTCTTCTTTCGTCAACAAAATATAACCGCCCACCCCATAAAGAAACTGAGAATGGATGTCGTGTAACACCAAACTCTCCAGCATATGGTACGACAGTTCCTAGTATATCTGTTGAAGCTCCTACATTTCCAGAGCCATCCGCATTGAATAGTATATTTTTGTTAACAAGCACCCTTGACACTCTGTTTTCTTGGAAGCTAATAACATCTGCACCTCTTGGAACAATTCTATTTATGTCTCCATACTCGTCATCTAGATCTTTATAGTTAAGATCAGCAAGACTAAAATCATTTAATGCGTTAAATTTTGTTGATTGTTCGTATACGCCACTCCATGTAATAGAAGTAGTTCTAAAAGATTTTTTATACTCTTGTAAGTTAGTCAGAGGTTTTGTATCAAGCTTATATACTGGAGCAATAAACAAGTCTCTTATTGCTATACTTTCTATTGCATTAGCAAATCCCCATGCATTATAATACGGAACCTCCACCGTACAAGGACTCGTGCTAGATTGACTTATATCAACTACATCACCAAATTTTAAATTAAAATTTTGCGTGCCAGTAAATGTTCCTGTTCCACTTACGTAGTTAGTAGTATCCATTGGCGAAGCTAAACTTCCAAAAGCAAATAGACTTATTCTTACACCTCCAGTTATATCGTATCTTTGATATTGATGAACTCTTAATAGTATTTTAGCACCGTTATCCTGACTTAATTCTAAGATCTTACCGCCACCATCTCCAAAACCTGCATTGCCTGGACCGACACTGTTAGAGAAATAATCTACGAATGTGTTATATGCAGCAGATGGTATCGCTAACTGAATACTAAAACTTCTAGAAGATCCTCCAGTAAATGGATTTGCACCCACACTACCAAAGTCTGTCCAGTCATCACTAGCCACAGGATCATTAATGTTCACAATTCCAATCGTACTTACAGTACTTAGATTTGTAGAGCCTGGTGTTAACGTTTCAGTAATTTGCGGTATTTGTCCAGCTTCAGAAGCTTGCCCAGTGTGATACCCATTAGTGATATCATATGTATAAGGCGTTTCATAATACAATTCTGTTGTATCCTCAACAGGTTTTGTTTCAAAACAAAGCTCATCCGTAGAAGCTCTTTTTACTATTCTAGTTTTGTTTGCAATTTTAGCTCTAGAATCAAAATCATTATTCTGCGTACCAAGCGATCTAATTATAAGATGAATTGGTTCTGTGTTTGCTCTAGTAGATTCTAATGCTGTGCTTGTTGATCCATATACACCTCTTTCAAAAAACACTCTTGATTCTCCAAACTCAGTGTCAAAAATACCTTTTGCATTACTTTCAAAATACCATTCCTCTAAGTTTGCATAATTGCCATTAGCAGTGAACTCATACGTCCAGAACTGTGTAGATTCATTGTATTCATCGTACTCTAAGTTTATAATTGTACCTGCTCTAATAGCCTCCTCTGCAACTGGCAGGCCTTTAAATGTTGAGTAAGCTTTACTGTTTCTTGGGTAACCAGGATTAGCAGGTTTTAAGGTAGATGTATATTTATCGTTTGTGTCGTGCCCTGTGTCAGCTCCCCATTCTATTGTAATACCTGTAGTTCCTAATGCATGAGGATTACCTGGTGTCATGGTTATTCCTGTTCCTGACTGCCCAGTAGTTTGTCCATCATCTAAGAAGTCAACTGCCCATGTAAAAGTGTCGAACGTACTTATTCCGTCTCCAGTTCCATCTACAGTAACAGTTAGCCTTGCGTAAGAACTTTCACTATAAGTTCCAGCTATTGTAAGATCATTTCCTGCTGCAGATGTTGATCCATAATAAAATGGTCCAGTTGCTTTTGCAGGCAGGCTTGAGTATCCTGATAAAGGATTATCTCTATCATTACCAGTTGTATCTAAATCACTATTTTCATATAAATCATAGTCATCCAAGGTCATTCTAAAACCAACTGGCTTGATCTTCATATACACACCAGATGGTTGTGCTATTGGTGGATCACCTGATTGTGGGTAATTAGCATCCTCTAAAAAGTTTACTTCTTTTGATTCAACCTCTAATACTTTTGTTTCTACTAATGTTGTTTTTTGCCCACCTGTATCAGCTTTTACAATAATAAAATCATCTGCTTTTACTTTGTTTACATCTGTAGCATTAAGTAAAACATATACAAACCCTGTATCATTATCTATCCTAAAAACTGCAGGAATTATATTATGATAACTTTGTTTTGTTTGCTTTACAAAAAACCTATATTTAGTTGCAAACTTTGGTGGCAAACTATTAATGCTTACCTGTAATTTATTTTGACTTTTAGATAATGTTGGATCTACATATACAGAGTTTTCGGTTGAAGTAAGCACCGTTGTAGATCTACCAAACTCATCCAGATAGACAATACCAACTTCTAGATCTCTATTTGTTTTAAGAGATGTGTAAGCTACACCAGTTGTTTGTGGAGTGGAGTTTATAGAGGGCGTAAAGTCTATATTAATATCATCTCCATTCCTATCTTTAAGATCAAAGTTTTCTGTATAATTAGCATACATTACACGATTGTCTACAATCGCTTGACTTCTAGCAGTTAATGGCACGTTGTCATAATACCTCTTTAGTTCTCTGCTGCTTAGGAGCCTATATATTTTACTATTATCAAAAGTAAATTGATATGTAGAGTTGTCAGAAATACTTTTCTTTGACTTATCAAAACTATCTATTAGGAATATAGTATCATCACCAAATACCTTAAATACTAAATCTATTTTTGAAACTTTATCAGTACCAGTATCCATGGTAATTTGAGCAGAGTTAAACTTGTTTAACATCGACTCATTAGAAGATATTCCGTAGTCAAAAGAAAAATCAAAAGGCTGAAATGCTACTTCTGAAAAAGGAGACAAAACAGAATATTCACCACTTTGATACTCCCACCTGTAAGCGAATGAAATAAACTTTTCTTTAATGTTGTTTTCTTTAGACGTTGGTGTAGTCTGTAACAACAATCCTGGAGGAGATAATGGCGGCTTTTTAATTACTGTTATTTCTTCTTCTAAAAAACCACTTGCGGTAAACAGCTTCGCTTTGTTGACATTTATTTTTCTAGGGTTATTTATGCCATCCGTAAAGAACAACATTATAATGTCATTATCATTATCATACAGTATGTCTGACTGTATATAATCTGACTTAGAGAAATTTAATACGTTTTCATTACCAGCACGAGTATCTTCTAATACCATCGTGGCAACCTCATTATCTAAATCATATTCAGCTATATACGAACCATTGTCTGATCTAATAAACCACCAAATTTTATTAAGAGAATCGTCAGCAACAGAACCAATACAAACTGCGTTAGTTCCAAAATCAAGTTCAACAGATGTTGTTACCGCTTCATTGGATAGAGAATTTTCTAATGCTCCCACACCAGATGTAGACGAACTGATAACCTTTGCGTTTAAGGCATATCTATATTCACCCTGTTGAATTAGACGCTCATCAGCGTCTCTATTCATTTTCCCTGATGTAAATACGTTTTTAGACTCCATTATTTAATCCACTTGTTTCGACCCTTCAAGGTTTGTACTAAATCAAAAGGATGTATATCCATCATCCTGATCTTCATATTTTTCATAGCAGCAAAAGCTTCATTTTTATATCTACGAACTATGTACTCTTGAATGCCGAACCTGTGGCTAACAATCTGGTGAGCTATTTGTTTGTATAAAAAGTCTTCTGTCAACTTATTGACTTGTAGCTCGTCTTCTCCAAGGTAGGATAAACCATCTGTTATATATTCTATGATGATATGCTTACCTTTTACTTCTGAGCTAAATCTTATAATACCTAAATTTTTATCTATCCTATATGTTCCATTTACATTAGACCTAGAAGTATCCAAACCAAAGCGACCACCAGTAAATTCATGACTTAAATTAGAATCAGAACTTGAGTTGTCGTCTGCTTGATTTGCAAGCTCAGTCATTTTATCTTCTAAGTAAGGAGTTCCCTCTATTGCTTCACCATCATTATTAAACAGTATGTCGTAATCACTATCTTGTAAATACGCTTTTGCAATTGTAGATTGATCATTTTGCATAATAACATGAAGTCTCCCTCTCTCGTCTACCCAAGACAACCTAACAAGCTTCACAAAGTCTTTAGGCATCTCAACCTGTAGATCATTATCTAACTCTAATTCTAACGCTCTAACGTCTTTTAAAGCATCATAATGAAGCTCCTGTAAAGCTCTTTTAGCATGAAATATTACATCATATCTTTTTACTGAACTCAATACTTTGTCATCCCCTACGTAAAACAAGTAGAAGTTGTTTATTACATCAGATAGCTTTACAAACTGATTGTTACCCCAGTTCGTGCTATCACCATAATATTGAAGATCAGTTGTAGCCATCTCTTACATATTTTCTTTTTGAGTCTCTGTACTATCTATTGTTGTTGCTAACTGTGAAACTTCAGACTCTCTTATAGTCACACCAGCTAATTTTAATACCTCAATTGTTAATGAAGGAACATCTTCTTCTGATAGTTCAAAATCTTGATAATCTAAAGCTGATCCATTAAACAATAGATCCTCTCCAACAACTGTGTAAGTCCAATTCGGATCTCTTAATTTTCTTATATACAAAAAATCTAAGTTAGAAGTTATGGTACTTGGTAACACTGTTATAAAACTATTTACATCTACATATACTGGATACTTGTCTGTAGGTGCAGTCAAATTAGATGACTTTAAATATTTTTCATATTTCTTTTCCACCTCTTCTATTTCAATATCACCATATCGTATAGACATTAAATGATATAGGTCAATGGGTTTTGCGTACCTTCCACCACCCTGACCAACTGCAGTAGTCTTAACTAACTTCTCTATATTTTGTCTTAATATATGCTCTCTATCAGCATACACGTCACCACCTCTACCTGATCTAGCCTGTGCATTTAGCATGTTGTATTCATCAAAATATCTTTTGAATATAATATCCTGAGCATGCTTTGCATAGAAGTTGAATTCAGATGGAGTCAAAAACCCCCTATTTTCTTTATTCAAAACCGATAAGACAGTATTTCTAACGTGATTTATCATGCGACAAAGTTACAAAAAAAGGGAGAGCACTTTTGATGCCCTCCCCTAGAGTCTCATATATATTTAGTATTACAGCTTTGCTGATATTCCATGCATTGCATCTAGACCTTCGTCTGTTTTAAAATACTGTGCTAATGCTGAATATGGGTTTTCTCCAAAAGGAACTGTCATCAGTTTTGTTTTCTTTTTATCGTTCCAAGCGAATGTCCTACTATTATCATCTAGGCTTATTATAGCCATTTCAGTTGCACGAATAGCAAGGTTTCTTAGCTTTATATCCTCATCATTAGCTAAACTCATAAACTCTTCTGGATTTTGTTGTGCCCAGATTATCATATCACGTCTAATCTCATTAGACTTCATTTCATTAACTTGTGACTTTATTACACTTCTTGCAATTGCCTCCAAGTCTTCTATTTCCATTTCTTTAGCCATATTCATAGCATCCAGTACAGAGTTAATTTCAACAAGATCTTTTCCAGCATCTTTGTTAGAATCAAACTCCTTGTAATCTCTGTTTAAGGCTGGATGATACAAACTTAAAAATTGTTGTAATAGAATGTTTTCTTTAGGTACCACAAGCTTACCATCGGTAAAAGTAATTCTACCAATAATCACATCACCTTGTTGTTCATCAATAAACAAAGAGCTTTGATTTGTAGCATACCTGAGAGCACGCTGTCTAGTGCCATCAAAATATTGTAGTGGTTTATTTCTACTATGTTTAGGGTTTAGTAGATAGTTAACAGGAGTTCCATCTGAAGTTAATACATAGGTCCTGTCTTTTACTTCCCAGCTAGTAGCTGGTTTTCTTTTTGTAGTTGCCATTTTATTAGAATTTAATTAGATTTAAAAAAAAGGAGGGAAACTTAAATAAGCCTCCCCCCTATTTAAAATTACTTCATCATAATGAAGTTGTTAGCTCCATGTACGCATAGTGCTCTTTCTGATAAGAAGTGTACTTGCATAGCATCTAAGTCGCTAGACATAGACGAAGCGGATCCAGCAGATCCAACAACCCAAGACTTATACTTACGATCTTCTGCTTCGTTCTTTCTAAACTTAACGTGTAGGAAAGGACGTGTAGCATTTTTACCCATTACTTGATCGTAGATAGAAGTAGTTCCAGCAGGAACAAGAACTCCATCCACAGTAGAGGTAAGACCACCAGTAGTTGGATCATTTAAGTATTTCCAATCAGTTTTATAGAAGTCGTATCCAAGATTGAATCCTTTGAATCCAAGGTTCAATGCCATGTCTTCTTCGTTGTCAAACAAACCGTAAGAAGCTGTAGACGCACCGCTATTGTTTTGAGCAGCTAGTACAGTATCAATTTCAAACGACTTAGTTCTGTTTACGAATAGAGCATTTTCTTGAATAGCTCCTTCTTTATCCAAAATCTTTATGATTTCTTCGATATCATCTCTGCTATCAATAGATCCTGTTGCGATGTTACCTCGGTTCTCTAGTTCATAGAAAAGACCTTTAGTACCTTTGTAACCAGCAGTGTCAGCTCCAGAAGAGGATGCTGCAGGACGACCTTCAATAAGAGAAAGTTCCATGTAGTCTTCAAATCTAAGTCTTGTTTCATGCTCAGATTTTAGATACCATAGATATCCAGTAGCACCGTTTTCAGTAGTCACTTCAATCCATCCAATTTGTGCCATATCAGAACCATTAACCTCATACTTATCTTTAATGATAATAGGACTATTGGTTTGAATGTCTTTTGGAGCATCTAGTGAACCTGTCATACCGCTTGTACCTTTCTTGAATTCAGAACCGAACGCATACACTTTAAGTGCAGTTGTTGCTAGGTTAGCATCAAGGTTTGCACCAGAGTATGATGCAACAGTAAATTCAGTACCTCCTGCGTCAACAGCAGTAATGATCGCTTTATCTTGATCACCATCTGCATCAACAATAATAACAGTTTGATTTAATCTAAAAGGGTGAGCAGCACTTGAGATTACATCACCAGATCTGGTTGCACCAGAAACTGCTAAGTGTAGTCTTCCTTGTTCACTCCATTGAATAACATCAGAAGCAAAGGGCATTTCAGCACCTAGTTGACGTAGAAAAGAAGATACAGTACGATTACCGTACTTTTCAAATTCTTGCTCGTATACTTCTGGTAAGTACTGAGATGTAAACTCAATACTTGATCCTAAATAATTAGTCGACAATGTCGACTTACTTGGAGCAGGGGTTAACGCACCACCGACTCCTGTCATTGTTACAGCCATTGTAAATTTTTTAAAAGATTATTAACTTCGTTTTTTAAATTTTAATCCTCCAGAAAATTCTTCATCACTATTCAAAACTCGATATTTTAAGCCAGATTCTTCTGACACTTGGTTTTGTCTTACAGTCATGTCTATGTTTTTAGTCTCCTTAACGATGTTATTTGTAGCATCGGCTAGACCTTGCTCGTAAGCAAGTTTAGCAATAAGGTCTGGGTTTGACATTGCAAACGCTGACTTATGAAACTTATAGGCATCACTCAGAGCACCTGTATCTTTATCTGTATATCTCGACAACATCTCATTGATGTCAGACTGAGACTGCTTTACATCATTAGGACTAGTAAGCTTGTACAACAATTTCTTTTTACCTACATTGAATTCAAAACCTTTGAACTCTTCGCTAAAAAGATTGTCTGTCTTGCTTCTAAATACGTCCTGTAAAGTTTTGTTTCGCTCTTCAGAATTCTTAGATTCTTGTTTATAATTGGAATAAAACTCTAAAGCTTCTTGTGTGTTAGCGTCCAATGGCTTACCGCTTGACTCAAGTGGGACCTTATACTTGTTGGCCAGATCTTCAAGATGCTTCTTTGCTTTATATACCTCATCTTTGTACGCAATCTTTTTGTTTTTCACAGCTCTCTCTTCATCAACTTCCTCATCATAACCGAAACTTTCAGTAATTAGATGATTAATATCTTCAGGAGATAGATGTGGTTTTGAATCTTTGTAATATTCATACAAAACAGCAGAATCATCAAGACTAGACACATCTCTTTGTGCCATAATAAAATCTTGCATTGATCTACCAGTTTCATCTTTGAACTTTAGATAAGTTTGAATATCCTCAGACAATTCCTGTGATTGCGATTTTTGTTCATTATTTGAAAGAACTTCATCAATAGAGTTATACTCTTTTTGATGTCTGTCTTTGAGATACTGTAATACAGCTTGCTCATCAACTTCTTTTACCTGAGCCTCTGGCTCTGGTGATGCTTCTTCTGAACTAACTTCAACTGTCGGTTCTTCAGGTGCATCTACAGGATCTACAGTACTTTCTTGTGGTTCCTGTTTATTTTCTTGCTCATCCTTAACCTCTACATTCGTAGTTGGCGTTTCTTCTGGAGCTTTTTCTTCTTTAGAGATGGGGTTGCCATCATCGTCTAGTGGAGTTAATTTCCACCCTAATTCGTTTTCTTCTGCCATTTTAATAAATTTAATTTAACTGTAACTATCTGATTGCAAAGGTACTACCTTTATCCTCCCATAAGTCCTTGAATCCCAGATCCTAACGAATCCTGTCCATCAAAATCTATCGGATCAAGGTCTTGTTGTCGTTGCTGTATCATCTTTGATTGCTGACTTGCTTGTTTTTCAGTACGCTTATCTTTGCGATCTTCTCTAAACATTTCTTTGCTTACCTGCGTTGCAACATCTACTCCTTGCTTATTATTATTAATCTCACCTTGTTTTTCTAACAACGTTAACTTTGCCTGGAGTTCTTTGTCCATTCTAGCTAACTCAAATTCATTTTTCATTTGTAATATCTGAGCCTCTAGTTCTAATCTTCTAGCATCACCTTCTTGTTTCTTAGCCTCTACAGCCATTTGAGATTCTTGTTGTGCTTGTGCTTGCAGAGTTATATTCTCTTGTTGCTTTTGTTTTTCTAGCTTATCTCTTCTTTTCTTTCTAACCTTCAGTAGCTGTGATGCTATTTTTACATTTTTAATATTTCTTACATCTATAGCATCATCTATATCAATCTTACCAGAAGATAGAGATGCTTGTATGTTTTGTTCTAACACTTGTTTTTCCTCTTCGTCAGGGTGTAACTCTATAAATATACCAAAGTCGTGTAAGTGTAGTTCTTTTATTTCTTCCATTAATTCAACACTATACTTTCCAACCGACTTTATAAAGTCTTCTTTGAAGTCAGAGTATTCTAAAAGATCAGCAATCCTGTAAGAAACACACTCAGAAAGTCTTTGAGTTGTAAATAAAGCCGATCTTAATACATGACGTGTTGCTGTATTAGAATTTAAAGCTGCCATTTTTTGCACTCCTACTAAACTTTTAGAGTCTGGCGTGCTACCATCTCTAGCTTCATTCAACCCAGTAACTGATCTAATCATTTCTAAGTTGTAATTATAAACACTTATGAGGCTAGATATTTTACTATTAGCTCCACTAGATGTAAGCTCTTGTACAGGAATTTTTCCATGATTAAATTCACCCTCTTCTGTATAGCTACGACCAATAACAGACCCTGTCTGGAAAAACAGATTAAGTGCTTCTTGAGGATTGTATGTATTACCATTGCCTAAATTTATAGAGGAAAGTCCATCTATATCTAAATATACACCATCAGGAATCATCCTAGATGTTACTTGTTGTAATTTTAAATGATTTAACTGTATCTGATCTGCAAAAGGAATCATTCTTTTAACTAAAGAATCAACTGCTCCTCTGTACATTTTTGGAGCATTGACAACGAACGGAGCGTACACCTTCTGAACTGCAGACTTTGGTCTTACCATGTTCTTCATTAACTCCCACTTTAGTATGTGGTGTGTGTTTAGCACAAGTACACCTTCGTACCATACGTCAATTTTTTTAGACAGTTTTTCAAATCTTGCTTGCTCTGTTTTTGGAGGATCGAATGAATCGTCTTTCTGTAAAACCTTATCAGTACCGTAAGAGTTTTGTTTCTTTTTATATACGATGTTCTTATCCGTTTTGTAACAAAAATATAATAATGTCGCTGTATTGCGATCAAAGTTGTCAGTGTTGTAACCACCTCTCATTCCTCTATACACATCTGATCTAGAAGAAGTTTTTGCAATCTCTTCTAGTTCTGATTGTGTAAGTGAAGGATCTATTTTCTTTAGTTCAGTTATATTAACATTCTTAACCTCACCAAAATAATAACAATCTTGAAAATTAGGATCTTCTGTTGGACTCCATATAAGATTTGCTGGATCAACATAATCAAGTTTTATGCCTTCGTGTGTATTAAAAGAATGTTTTACTGCAGATATACCTAATGTTACTTGATCGTAATGTATTTTTTTTCTGATATGATCATAGTTGTTTGTTTTTAATACAGACTCAATAGATTTTTCTTTTGCTATTTCTATATCATCTTTATAATCTGTGATCATATGAAGCTCAAGCTCATCATCATTCTCTGGTAATGTTTCAGCTTGATTAGTAAGCATTTTACCTCCAAGCAACTCTTCCATATCTTGGAAGTCTTCCTTGTTACGCATTTGCGTTTGTACTCTATTTTTGTAAACTGCTTTTTTATTTGATGATACTGGATCTACTGCCTCGGCTCTTATGTCATACATTCTATCCTGCATACCATTAACAACAACATCAACAAACTTTGGTATTATTGGTACTGGTGTCCAGTCTAAATTAAGGTAAGATATGTCGCCATTTATAGCTAATTCGTTTTTGTATTTTTGAACAGATTGCTCTCCAAGAGCGTACTGCCTTAGTTTATGGTACGTCTCTCTGTTATTACTAAAACGTGAAGAGCCTGTTTCTTTTCTAAACCACTCTTCTTCAATAGCTCTTCCAACTCTTAGACCATATTCAGCTTTAGACTTTTCAGCGTCTGAAGCCAAAGTGTTTGGTAATCCAATAGCTTTTTTTGTGTAATTTCCGTTTGCCATAATAAAGAGATTATCCCTTTTGTATTGTGCTATTTAAGCCTGAGTTATTATACCTTGCAAAGGTAACGTTTATTTCGTTACTCTTTTTTGGTGGTTTGACCACATACCTTTGTGTAGCCATTATGGCCATACCAGAACTAACTGTTGCATCAAACTTTGTTCTATTATGAATATCGTAGTTTGCCCAATCTAAAAGTGTTCTTGTAAAATATAATTTTCCTATAGAATCTTCAGAAAAACCTACGTGCTGATTGATATAAGATTCTATTGCCTCAGCGTGTATAGAAATGACTGAAGGAGATGACGGTATCCCTCCTAACTCCCTCTCTGCTTTTGATAAATCTAATTTTGATTTGTCTGGCCTTGATACAGAAAACTTCCTGTAACCTCTATTCTTTAAATAATAAAGCAGTCTAGGTTTGTTGTTCTCAGCAAGTATAGGCATACCATAAAAATGGATCGCCATAAGAACATCCTCAAAAAACAATTCTGCGGTCTGCGGTCTTGATATATATTCTAGAAAAAAAACATTAGAAGGTCCATCAAAATTAACTTTTGTAATTCCATGTAAAGCTCCTTTAGATCCGCCACCTCCAACAGTTCCAGATATATCATAAGAGTCACAACCAAATGCTCCTATGTGTTCATTCCCTGGTGAGAATAATCCATTTGTTCTTGTAACATTATTTCTAAGTTCTCTTGGAGGTATCCAAGTAATGTAAAAAGGTCCATTCCTGTCAGGTGTCCATATAACCTCACCATCTCTCCTACCATCTTTCCAAGAAAATCTACCACGCTTTACTATACGTTGCGTCTCAAGAGAATCATTATGATCTATTTGATCATATATTCTAGTCAAATTAAATATGCTATTTTGTGCTTCATCTCTAAACGCATGACTTTCAGTTCTCGGAAACTGTCTGTAAAATTCATTTAAAGCGTCTGGATCTGACTTTAAAGCTTCCGCTTCATTCTCCCAGTAATTTATAACTCCTTGGTGAATATAATCTCCCTGTATATCTGGCACTGGCTTGACTGGTGTCTTAAACACTGGATGCCCATACATATCTATAAAGCCTTCCATATTCCACTCCATAGGAATAAACAACTTATACAAACCACTCTTTGTCTGACCGTTTGCGTTTCTCTCTAATACGTTAGAATCTTCATAAAGGCTTTTAAAGTTTTCGCCTCCTTTGTCCCTAGAGTTTACAGTGGAACCCATCATACATTTACCAACAACTCTACGACCTAAGCGTAAACATGTTTTTGTAACCCTCCAGTTGTTTAGAATATTATCAGGCTTTTCCCATTTGCCAGATTCATCGTGAACTAGCAGTGTTAGTTTCTCGCCATCATATGAGTTGTCTCCTGTATTCTTCCAGTTAATGGTGGTGTCCAATCCTGTAAGGTGTTCCCTGTGGTTCCGCTCAATACTTTTGCGAGTGAGCTTACTGGCTGGAACTCTGTAGGCAAGCTCCGTTTTGGGTTTGTCCATCCCATCCTGTATGGGCCTAAAAAAGAAGGGATAATTGTTGGATATTGGTACGACCTTATCTGTAAACATTGTCTTTGCATCCGCTCCAGATTTGGACAAAATCCCGTATCGTGAATCCATAGTAATTGTAGCTTGATGCACCGTCTCTCCTGAAGACATGTAACTAAACCCAGAGCGTCTGTTTTTAAGATAGCACATTCCATAAGACCTTTGGTCGGCCTTGCAGGCTTCCCAAAAGATGAAAAAGATTCTGTTAGCTTCCCTAAATTCTGGTTTCCCAACATCAATTTTAGTCCACTGCAAGTACATGTAATGAGAACCAGTAATGTAAGTATTAATGCCCTTATTTTTAAACCAAAACCCATGTTCTCTTTTTTCGAATTCATTCTCAATGTAATCTACCCAAGACTCTTTAAATGAGTTAGGAAACTCATTCCACTCAAATACGGTTTTAATGTTTCTAAGCTCTTTAGGATATTCAAACTCTTCCCAATACTGTTCATTTTTTTTAGTGCTTCGTTTGTATATATCCTTAGGTGGCTTAGGTAATCCTATTTTTAATCCAGACACCTCTATAACTGATCCTAGAGTACCATCTTTTGATATGATTACAGCATCTATTTGACTATTATAACCGTATGCAAATTTAGTTTTTTTTGGTATTCTTACATCTATTGGTTTCCAGAGGTCAAGGTTTTCTAACCCTTGATTCTGCGAAACTTTGGAATCCTTTATCTTTTCCTTTACCTGTTTCAGATTTTTTCTCATCTCCGAGCTTTTCTCTTTCATTTTCTATACGCTGAAGTATCTCGAAAGCATCAAATATAGCAAGCTTTTTAGTAGCTGCTGCATTTTTTAATCTATCTGCTGCTAAATCATCATCTGGGGAACCAGTGATTATTTCCTCTTCTGCGACCTTTATAAGCTCCTCTACTGCACGTTCACCTGCTGATATTACTCTGAGTATAGTCTGATCGATTTTTGTTGATTCCTGTGCTTTATCCACAATATTTGAGCTTCTTTAATTGTAATTTCTTTTGATTCTAATTTTGCCTTTATTTTATTATAGACATATTGATCTTTTACTGACAACTCTTTAGCATTCACAAAGAGCATCATCACCACAGCAATCGCTGTCATTATCTTTTTCATTTTGTTTGTTCGTTTGTGCAATGTGTATTTCAATCATTGCGTCAGTTAGTTTGTCGATACTATTACGTATCTCCTTTAATTCATTTCTCAAGCCATTAGACTTTATTTTTATTTCATCTTTACTCACTTCTATTTAGTTTAGTGTTACACAAATATCTCTGTTTCTCATTTTATATAACTTCTCATCGTCAATAACAAACTTATATTCACTGTTTTTTGAAAATCCAACTTTTGTTCCTGGCTTAAATTTGTTCGAGTATTTTACAATTCCCACATGCTCTTCTTCTTTTTCATCTGATCTATATAAAGTATCATGTTGAATATAGTCGACAGGAGAAATAAAACAATGCGATTTGTAAGCCTTCCAGTCATCTCCCTCTTTATGTAAATATATCCTTTCTGGCGGAACTAAATACATGTTGTCTCTAAAATATTCGTTACTCCTTCTTTTGTCTCCCTTCATATCATAGTATGTTCTAAATACGTTATGATGGACAACTACAATGTCTCCTTTTTGTAAGTGATTATCAGGTGAAGAAACAACTACTCCAAGTCTATTTACATAGTCAACATCTTCTATTGATGTGTTTACAAGCAGTTCAACATCACCTACTTTCTCTATGTTATTATACTCGTCACCCAAAGGCTTAATTAGAACGCCATATCTTGGTGTCATAAATCTATATTAAATTCAATTGTTATTGGAATGTTTTTAAACTCTTTCCACTGCAAAACTTCATTGTCAGCGTTTTTAATCCACACAGAATAAGTTTCAGAACTTTGTGTAATTTCACTTATAACGTATCTACCTCCTAGAGTGTCGTTACCAACTACATAATGCATTGCATCTTTATAGTTAGCTCCTATTGATATCTTTCTTATGTTCTTCATAAATTACGCTTGTGATTCAGACCAAGACACTTTACCAGTAACCTGTACTGGAGTTTGGAAATCAATCCCTGCAGTATCTTGTGGTTGAACAGCTATAGTTAAAATATCAGGACCAGAAGGGAATACACTATCACCTCCTAATATAGAATTACCTAATTCTAACAACTCACCTAAATTGATTGTGGTAGATCCTGCAGATACTTTTGTTGCAAGTATTACGGTTCCGCCCTCAAATGTATCTCCTGAGTTAAACTCAATGAGCTGTGATAAAGATGGTGCGTCAACTTTTTGAAACGATAGATTAGAAGGTTGAGGATTCAATATAACAAAGACTTCAAGGTCTCTGTTTGATGTTACCCCTGCTTCTCTTAATCCTAACTGCATTCGGTTCATAATTTCTCTTTCACCAACATCACCTGTCAAAGAAGAGTCTACTGATGGAGCGAGTCTAACAGATATCATAGGTAGAGGTCTTGATAAATCTACTGGAGTAGTTTCTCCAATATCAAAACCTTGAGGAGATATCAACTGCGGATATGTTAATGACGAAGGTAACGTACTTGTTGCAGGATAAGATGTAAACACTTTTGTATCTGTAGTTCCTTTCACAAGCTGTGTAATATATGTACCTTCTGGCAATTGATTACCAGCTACTGAAGCAGTAATATTCATACCTACTTTAAAATCGGTAGCGTCAGTGTTATTAAAATCTAAAGCATATACAAAGACCCTTTGACCATTCAACGTAATCACCTCAAAGGTACTTGCATCGGTATTTGATGCTGTATTAAACGCACCGTTTGTAAATGCATGAGGCTTGGAGTTTGCGGTAAACAAATAAGCTTTGTCATCATCAAACTTACCATCCATAATAACAGAGGTACCAAAGTGAAATAGAGTTGGTGCTGCATTTGCTGCAGATCCATTCATTATTTCATATCTACCAGGCAAGTTACCAGATCTAAAGTAAGATTCATCTAATATGTTGTTATGAATAAACTCATGCACATATTTAACATGACCTTTACGATCTTTAAATCCAAATCTTATTTTACCAGCACCATACCACGAGTAGTCTGCATATGCCATCTGAATTCTATTTACATCAATATCGAATCCTGAAGGACCAGTTCCATCACACTTATCAATATTCCAAGTTGTTTGTGGTGCTACTTCGTCTTGCGTTAAAGTACATTTTACATTCGTTGCATCTAGACCCCTGTAAGCTGGTTGAACAACAAACCTTGTATCTGAAGATATTTCAACCACTTTATAAGACTGACCTCTAATTACTACAAAATTACCTACTGATAATTGTGTTGTGAACGAGGTTCTAGCACCAGTGACAATCTGTGAATTTCTCGTTACATTAACAGTTCCAGCTAATTGAAGTGTAGATGATCTTCTTACACACGCTAAGTTTTGCCCATCATACTGCATGAAGAATCCATTTTGATCATCAAACATTCCTGCTCTAACAAAAGCATCATTCCAGTTCTTCCTGTAATATGTTGGGAATCCTGCAGCTTTTTCCTGATCAGGTGAATTATTCATTTCATATTCAAATGTAAATGCATCTACTACGTTTGTTACAGTAAACTCACCATTATACTCATTAGTCCCTACACTTACTTCAGCTTTTTCTATAATTACTGTGTCTCCAGTATTTAAGTTATGTGCTTCTTGTGTTTCAATTGAAGCGGTAGTGCCATTAGATTTTATAAGGATCCTTACAATTCTAGGAGGGTTAAAGTTTATAGCAAAAGAGTTCTGTATACCTTTACCTGACTGATAACGGAAATACTTTCTAGTCTGTCTAACAATCTTGCTGTCAGGCGAAGTTCCTGCAGTAATATTTACACCTCCATCAAAAGGTAAATGTATACCATATCCATCAGGTCTTAATATTAATTCAGTTGGAACCCAATAATCTGCACTATTAGAAGGATTGTCAGGTGCAACAAAAAGCTCTAGTTCTGTGTTTGTTAATACTCTAGCAACGGTAAACTCTTTATTAAAAGATCCATCGTTTATGTATACTCTGTCAAACCTTTTAAACGTTTTCAAAAATTCAGTTCCGTTTCCATTAACTCCCACTTCTCCCTGTACAATGTTAACGACTCCAGGTCCTTTTTGAGATTTTACTATACTTTCAGCAATAAGTGTGTGTGGGTCTGTTGAAGTCCCACCAACATTCTGAAGTGTTATATTAAATCCTTCTTTAGCTAAAGTTTCTGATGTAGCAAATTTTAAAGCAGTATCTGAAACAGGAATAGCATAAAGATAGTTATCAGTTTCTGTTAAATCTGTCAAAAAGAAATAACTTAAATCTTGTCTAGGGTCGTATTTTATTTTTTCTCCCAACAAGAAATTGTGAGGGTCAGTAAAACTTATGGTAGAATCGCCAGTATTAACATTAGCATTGTCAATTGGATAAATTCTTTTTGGTATTTTAATATCAGAAGAAACCTGAAAAGATGTTGCTGTTGGAATAGCATTGATTTCGTATATTCCATCATATGCACCTTCTAACGTGCTAACTTCAAATGTTTGACCACCAGTACCACCACCTGATAATATTACGTTACCTACACCACCAGTTATTTTAAACCTAATTTCCCACCAATTAGTCATGGTTCCATGAGCAAAATTGATTCTTGATGTTGGTGCAAATGATACATTTACTAGAGATCCTGAAAGTAATGATGTTACGTTTTTAGAAACAAATGTGCTTTCTGATCTAAATACATCAGTATCTTGTCCTCCTTGAGCACCAACAAAATAGGTGTCTCCATCAGCAAATGTCAATACAACATATTCAAATCTACCACTAAAGTCACCTCTATATTCAATATCTGTAATAGTTACTTCAGAAGGAACTGATGGAGAAAATGGCGTTATAACATCTATTCCAATGTTATTTTGCACTTGATTGCTGGTAAAACCAACTTCTGTTGTTGTAGCAGTAACAATAGATGCTGATGTTAATCCAGCACTTAATCTTACGTCATTAACTCTCGTTAAGTTATAATTATTATTGTTAGATAAACCACCAATAATAGTTCCTTTATCTTTGATGTTTATCTGACCGTACATTGAGCCATGGTTACCACATGCGTAATAAAGTGTATCTGGAACGGAACCTGGAAGAGGATCTATAACAAACGTAAGCGTACCGTTATCAACTCTACTATTGGTTACACCAGATACAAATTCTCCAACATAGCCACCTGAACTATAACTAGATCCATCGTCAGTTGTAAGATAAAAAGGATGACCTACAGCATTTACGTTAAAAGTGTAAGTTTCGCCTCTATACAAAGTTAGAGTTGGTTCAGTTTGCTGACCATTTAATCTGCCTCCAGTAAAAACATAATCTCCTGAAGCTACATTAACAACATTATAATTTGTAAAGCCTACTTCATTCTGACCGTCTACTAGGTAAGTGGCTTCTGCATTTCCAGTTATTTTGTGATCTTGTATGTAAATTGTGTTATAAAGAGTGTTTTCTTTTGTATAACTCAATGTAAAATCAGACGGAAATTCTAGCATGTCATCCGTAAAGGGAGTTTCTAACACCTCAAGTTTTATAATGTTTCCACTAATAACATTTACTTTAGCTCTGAATTCTTGTGGCATTATTACACCTTCACCAATACTATCAGCATACATAAAATGTTCTCCATTAACGTTATTACTAGGAGTTGTACCTGAGTTGTATACAGCGTCTGGTATTGCAATATCAACCTCAGTTAAATCGTCTATACCATGATTTGGAATGTATACAGTGTTTCTTGAATTGGTCAGTTCTCTTGCAAATACGTAAAAAGTTTCACTACTTGCATTTGTAGATGCAGACTCTCCTATGGGAGTTTCAAATGCACCATCATTAAAGGTGTTTGATAATGTTGTATTAAACAAACTTCGAATAGTTCCAAATCTTGCTTTAGTTCTGTTATTGCTATTAGCAGCAAATGAATCTTGTGTGTTAGACCAAAAACTAGAATTTATCTTTGCACCATTAAAAGCCATTACCATTGATGGCTCGTCAATACCTAAGCCATATGTCTCTGTAATTAAATCTTTACCAGAAGAAGGAGAACTAGCCGCACCTGTTTGTTGATAGTTGACATCTATGCTATGATACATCCATCCCCAGTGATTTTTAACTTGTTGCACTCTTACCCCAGTACCACCACTAAAATGACTAGCTTGAGTATGATTTTGTGTGTAACTTCCAGTTCCATAGAACGATCCACCTCTATAACTCCAACTTCTATAACCTATAAGTCCTGATCTTCCATCTGGTGTATCTGGACTGTTTAAATAAACATAATACCAGTAGTAGTAAAGTCCTGAAGTTGCAACTCCACCATTGTCAAGGACAACGGTATCTGGACTAGTCCATCCAGGAGCATATGTACTTAGTGCATAGTAACTTGTTCTGTTATTAGAATAAGTGTATCCTGAATAAGCTCTAACAGTACTATCTACGTTATCATCATAATGCCATCTTGTGTATTTATAAGTATTAGGATTATTATTATAAGCTCCACGCTTTACAACATTGTAAACCAATCCTAATCTAGGTTGACCATATGTCCAGTTTGCTGGAGCTGGAGTTAAAGTAACTAGCGTTAGAAGTTCTTTTTCTTCATAAAGCTGTATAGTATCAGCATCTATAACATTTACAAAATAAACTTGACCATCTTGCAAACCAAAAGACTCTTCATTCCTAAAGCTTTCTATAAGAGTCCCTTGAGCACTGTATGAATCGCTTTCAAGCGATCTCATTCTATTTTCAGTTAAAGTTTGATTTATCTGATAATTTCTATTAATTCCATGCTTTATAAGTGGTGAATTATATAGTAAACAAAATGTGTTTTCTAAGTTATGACCTGGCCAGCTTATGCTATTAGGAACATCAATGATGTCAGATGGTTGTAAGTATTTTGTGTATGTAGATTCCCAGTCGTAAGCAACGGTGTTATTGTATTCAGCGTTACCTCTTGAAGTGTCTCCAGCTTGTACTTGTTCACTTATACTAAAACTTGCTGTTGTGTCAACGAAAGGTCGTCCATCAGGTGCTGTACCTACAGGATCATTTACTTTTAATGTTTTAGGACCTATTGAATTTCTTACATAAAGTTTTGTGCCTGAAGAAAATCCATGGGTTGCTTGTGTATTTACAGTTATAGTACTTTGATCTGTCTCATCAGTTAAAGCACCGTCAGCGTTGCTTATATTTAAAGCAGCACCTTCAAAAAACTTAGCAGGTATTATAGTTGTATAAGACCCTGATATTTCTCCTGTAGTTGTTGCTGGTAAGTCTATTTCGTAAAAAAACGTAAGTGCATCAGGTGCTCCAGACACAATAAAGAATCCCTCAGACTGATAATCCGTAACACCTTGAACTGAAACAGCGTCTCCTACACTTAATCCATGTGGTGTGTTTACTTCTACTTTTATTTGTCTTGATGTTTGTAAAGATGTAACAGATGTAATTCCCTCAATAGGTATCTCACCTCCACTAGCATACAATGTAGGTACATTATTTACGGTTTGCAAAGTCTCCCATTTAGTAGATTGCAATCCATACTCAAAGTCAGTATCAATAAGGTTTTCTGGATTCGATACTCTAAATTTACTTACAGGATCTACAAAGGTTTCTGATGGCTCTATTGAAACCTCTTTTGCATCGTAAAAAACTTGATATGAATCTGTATCTGACATAGCAGCATCATTTGCTATATCATAAGTTAAAACCAACTGAGAAGAATTATTTCTCCCACTAACACTCATTTGTCCTCCTAAGTTGTTATCATTAAATTGATAAACTACCTTATTTGTATTTACATTTGTAATTAACAAAAGGTTTTCTAGAGGAATAACATCCTGAAATATCAAAGTGTTATTCGGTCTGTCTACTTCTATTTTTGAAGAATGTAATAATTTTTTTGCCATCGTTTTTTATTTTATCCTCCTAGAGCAATAGACATTGCTACTGCGAAAGAATTGTAATCCTGTAAAGTTTTGTTTTCCCAAGCTGTTGTGCTACTGTTATATTGTAATATTTGATCATTAGCTGGACTACCTATTTGAACATCTCCTAAATCTGCTAAGTTAGATGTTCCTGCTGCCGCACCAGTTGATGAAAAAGCAACAGACCTAAATAATCCACCTTGTATTATTCTACTATTAGTTGCTGCAGATAAATCTGTAGCGGTGTTTTCCATAATCACATAACCTAAGAATATTGCTTGAGTTGCAGTATTAGTAGCTTCTGTAAATGACTCTGCATTTATTTGAGTATTAGCTTCATCAATACTTTGATATTCGTTTCTACCGTAGTAAGAAACTAGTATATTTGGAGTCCCTGGAAAATAATAAATTCTTTGTGTAGTAAATTTATTGTTAGAAGCTGTAGCTAATGTTCCAGATCCATCATCATATTTAGTTGGATCTAATTGTACATACCCAGCACCTAAAGTTCCATCGTCTTTTACAAAACCACCACTTCCATCTTGATAATATCTATGTATAGTTACATTTGAAGATGCTGCATCAGTCACTAAAGATGGATTTTCACTATCAGTAGTATAATTCCTTCCTATAGCAAATGCAGTACCTGCTGACCTGTCAAGTCCCAGTCCTGTTGAGTAGGCACTTATTATGTGACCACTCTTTTTTAGTGGGCCAAATATTCTTGCAAATATTCCAAAATCTGATTGGTTGCCATAAGCTGGAGAAGGGAATGTTTTAACAAACTTAACATTACCGTCAGAATGTACAGCACTACCTAGTACAATTTGAGACTTATATTGAGTTTCTGAAAAAGCTCCAGGCTGCTGTTGTATAGTAGATAATGCATCTACATAAAACCATTGATTTAACTGTTCAGAATTTAGAGGATCTAAATTAGCTACAGTTATAGTTTGCTGATCCCAACTCACCTCTTCAGCTCTAGGTGAACTTTTAGTATTTTGTTTATTTAAGTTTACTATGATACCTTGTCCTGCTCCTATTTGGATTTGAGTAGAATTTACAACTGTCAGCTCTCCACCATACAATATACCTGTTGTAAGGTTATTGGAATAATAATCTAAATCATATCTATAACCATTTTGAATAAAAGACAAATACTTATCTGTAGATCCTGAAGTATAGGCATACATAGCCTCTCCATGCTGTGCATTATGACCAGTGTAAGCAGTTTGAAAATCTAGTCTACCATTAACAAACAAATCACCTTTTACCTCTACATCGTTTACATTGGCATTAACGTCAGAATATGTGCTATCTAAACCTGATATAGATGTTCTTTCGTCATCTGTTATTATATACCCAGATCCAGTCCCATTAACATCTCTTAACTCTGTTACATCATGAATAGATAAATCAGTGACATCTGTAGGTTTATTATTTATAAATGCATCACTCCCAGTAAGACTTTCTGTCCAATCAGCTTGCACATTAACTTCTGCATTATCCTCAATACCATCTAATTTAGTTTTTAGAATATCTGTGAAATCATTAGCAGATAACCCTTTACCAACAATTTTATCCACTTTAGCGTCTAAGGAAGATTGTAGATTTGCAATATTTGAAATACCTAGAGATTCTAAAGTAGTTCTATTGAGTTTTATATAAGTAACTATTTCTTGCAACTCATCTAAAGTTACATCATCAGAAGTCAACAAGGTATTTATAGCATCAATTGCATCCTTTAATACCTTTCCTTGGTTAGCAGATAATGGTACTCCAGCGTCCGTTGACTCGACATTGTCTACAATATCAGCATGTCTAAGACCGTTTGCATATATCTCCTCATAATTTGTTCTTTCTATACTAGTGATAATATCTCCAGAGCCAGCACTAGTAACATCACCAAACTCAGTTACAGAATCGTCACTAAAATCTTGATCATTTACCGCTTGATAATTAGATAGAAAATAATTTTGATTAGGAGACATAGATCCATTTGAGTCTCTAATGGTAAGTGTATACTTTTTATAGTAAACGTTCCAGTCTTCAATAGCTGTCACCTCATATATACCAAAATTGTTGAGGTTCCCTTGTTCGCTTATTTTTATGTAATTATCTAAATTTTTATCTAGGTAAGAACTAACATTAACACCTTCAGTATCTTTGACATGAAAGTGAATTGATGTTATAGCATTAAACGCTGTAGATAGTGTGTTTGTCCCTGTTATTGTAACGATACCTTTAGCGGTAGCAGTTATGTCTGTATTGGCAAATTTATATAAAACACCATCGAAAAGACTAACTAAATTCTCATCGTTAATTAAGTTAACAAAACTCTGTATGGCATAGTTTCTAGTAGCACCAGTCTGGCTATCTGTTCCAATCCACTGATCAGTTTTACTGACCGTTGAGTCCTGGGCAAACGTACTTATCCTTGGCATATCTATGGTATTTGTGCAAAGGTACGAATTAAAACAAAGCGTTTTATCTGCCTTGTGACCTGTAAGCCTTGCGGTAGTTTTTAGAAGACTTTAATTTTGAAGTTTTACTCTTGGCGTGAACTCCTGGTCTTTTAGTTTTTACTCTAGCTTTATAGTTTCCTAAAACAAGTTTTGCCATTATGTATAGTTATAAAATATTATATATCCAATTACTAAATTTATATTCACTAAAACTAAGTTCCATTGTTTAGCAACCCACACCTGTGGTGTCATTAATACGCCTCCAATAATGTATGTGACTGCTCCTATTTTACCGTAGTTAAGTAGGTATGGACTAAGCATAATTAAAGCAGAACCCATGTAACCTAATCTAATTGATATTCTTTCGAAAGGTAAAAGCCTCCTATCCTTTACCAGTGCTCTTAGTATTTTTGACTTCACTTATTTTGTCTTCCCTTTTAATTTTTCAAACGTCCTTAGTCCACCTAATCCAAGCATACCCATCAACACAGTAAACAAAGGTTCTGTATCCAGTTCAGGAAAATCAACGTCTGGATATATAGTTCTAACAATTGGGAATATGATAAAATGATAGGCAAAAGCCAGACTACAAACCCAACCAACACTAGGCCTCCAGCCAGCAACAAACATAGAACGGTGCTGTGCTTCAACTTCATTAATTTTGGTTTGTAATTCTAGTATTTGATTTGGATCTAACTCCTTTCCTTTTATTGCTTCACGTAAATCTAAAGCTAGTCCTCCTATCTTACTACGTCCTCCTGAGCCACCATTACCCAGGAGGCTTAATAGCATTTTTAACATTACTCTTTTTCTTCTTTTAATACAAATTGTGCTCCCACTACAGATAGTTTAGATATAATCTCTCTTTGTAGTTCTATAATCATAGCTTCTAACTGGTCATTTCTTTTTTCCATTGTGTCAGCTAAAGACTGTAACGACTCTACCTTCTGTTGTAGCTTGTTCACCTCATCTGGGTTCTTACCTATTATGGTATAAATTACTACTGATAAACTACCAACTATCATCCCAATTATGGATACAAAAATATCCTTGTTAGATGATGGTATATCATTGTAAGCTAAAAATAGCATCAAGGCAACTACTAGGAGAAACACTCCAGCAGCACCAATATAATGTCTAACTTCTTTACTACGCATCTTGTTTTGTGTTGTTTTGTTTTGATCTGGTCTCTTAATTAATTCGCTCATATCAGTTCATATTTTGTTTTACCATTCGATTTTAATGCTTTCAAACATCTATTCCTGTTCCTCTCAGAATCAACGTAGCTCACATGAATCCAATCTGGATTTTTGTCATTTCCAAACTCCCATATTAGCTGGTCAAAATCTAAGTTATTTTTAATGTATTTAAACATCTCAGCATTTGTGGCATGTCCATGTACATCATCTAAATCCATTGCTTGACCTCGACAATGCTGGCTTCGTTTACTCCCACCAATAGCTGTATTGAGATCTTCACATCTAAAAAAGCTGTTTATCCTAATAGGACCATCAACCCAATTTCTAAGTGGTTGAAACACTTTCTCTGCAATTGTCTTCATGTTTTGAAGTACAAGATCTGATGGAGTGTTTTCAATACTTAGCCTAGTAGCTGTATTACTTCTTATTGCTTCCTTGTATGTTATGTTCTCTGATATCATCTGTATGCGGTATATGATAAGGGCATTTTTTAGATGCCTTATAATATTCTTTAGCAGGTATAACTCTTGATGCAAAGTTAGCAGTTTTTAGGAAGTAATTTTGATCAGGTTCGTAGATAAACTTTATTGGACCTGAAGCACTATATACGCATGCTAAAGGGTAACCTTTGCTTATCTTAATAGTTCTATTTCTAGTTTTATTTACGAACAGATTTATATTAAATCCTGTTGATCTATCTGGAACAATTGGAAGCACTCCTGGTGCAACTATAAGTTCCGTTTGTTGATCCCAATAAAAAGGCTGCGTCCATATTAAATCAAACCTATGTTCATTACCCATAACCTGCACTGGCATTTCAATTTTAATATTCATCCAGTCAGGATTAAATGATGACCCCATTTGATTCCTAGGTGCACTTTCTTCATGAGTATGAGATATAGCTCTAGCTAAATCAGGTTCTGTTACGTAACACTCATAACCTGTAGAAGATATGTCAAATTCCATGTCACATGGTGCAAGCATAAGATAAGATTGCTGCCATAGATATAGAAAAGAAACACAAGTTTTTACATTTTTAAAACCATCATCCTCATTAGCCTCCGCAAATGTTGGTACATCTTTATACCACTCTGGAAGTTGTTTGTTTGCTGGAACTATGAAGTCTGATAATTTACAATCGGTATGCGTTAGATGATAGAGAAGTTCATGAGCCATTTGATTTTTTTTGATTTGATTTATAAAGTATGTACCATTTATGTAAAGTATAGCCTATAGCAAATAAAGAAAGGGCGACACTAAGCACCTGATCAATGTCCATTAAGTTAACGGTTATAGCTAAACTACTCAATCCCCAGATCTTTAAATCTCCAGCGTTCATTATTTCTTAGGCTTACGACCTGGTCTTTTTTTACCTGAAAAGGCTTTGGGAACATCCCCTAGCTGATTGCCAACTTCTTTGAGAGCTTGTTTAACATCAGCTAATTCACTTTTAAGTCTGGCGGTAGTTTCCGCTAGATCTTGTTTTACCTGCTGGACTTCGGATTCTAATGCGTCAGGAATCCAATCACCATCCTCATCTTTAAGATGTGATGATTTTATCCATCCCAACTTCTGCAAACTCATTGCAACCAAGAAAACTGCTATGCTAAAAACTAAGGCAGCACCTATTATAATGACAGCATCTTTCATCCTCGTCTACGTTTTTTGAGAACCTTGAAATCAGACCCAGTAATCTTATTGTAAGGCTTTGCAGCTTTTGCAATTTTCTTTTGTCCTGGTGATAGTTTTTTCATGATCTTGATCCTCTTCTTTTTTTAGTTGACTTTGGAACACAATTAGGAACCTTACGACCATTCTTCGTTTTCATTCCGATTGGCTCGTATCCTTTCCAGCAAGTGTTCTTCATTTTCTTTCTTGTGGCCATAGTGTTATCTGTTTTTAACCCCTACCCTGTTTTTTTCGTTTAGCTTTTAGATTCTGTGCTCTTCTTCCAGCATACTTAGACTTTCTTGGGTCGTTTGTTTTGGTTCCGTCTTTCTTAATGTACATTCCTTTTCCTGGCATAATTTTAATATTTAGATTTTTTAACTTTGGTTTTTTTAGCAATGGTTTTTGCCTTTGCTTTCTTCATTGCTTTCTTATAGCTGTTTCTTCCTACTCCTGGCATAATTATTTGTTTTTATATGGAAACAATTCGTTTAATTTTTTTCTACGCTCTTCACATCCGCAAGGTCTTCCAGTTATCTCAGTCATTTTCTTAACTGCTTTTTTGATCCCCATAATTTCAGTTAAGCCAGAAACAGTGTCCCCTAATCCTTCGTGAGCCATAGTTTTTATTTTATACAAAGATAAGAATATTTTAGTTCGTATATTTGGGGTAAACCTTATATATGTTTAAAGCATTCTATGTGGAAAGAAAACCACAAAAAACTAAAAAATACACTTCTAGAGAGAAACAAAGTAACTATTTAAAGAACTGGAGAGTAGTTCGATATTACATTCAAAAAAAATATGATCTTAATATTAAAGAATTAGAGATTATTCTATACCTATATGACATGGGAGTTTTCACTAGAAAGGATTTAAATGAGTATGCTAGAATATGTAGTTGGGGTAATCAAGTGTCTAAGCTTTTAGTAGATCGTGATCTTATAAGACTCTGGAGAAAGGGTGAGGCAAGACAAAGAGATTTGTTTGAGCTAACACAACCTGCTAAACTGATATGCAATCACACTTATAAGAAACTCAATGGTGAAGAAAGCATATCTGAAAACCCATATCGCAATGATATATTTAAGGGTAGCACTCAGATTGATAAAGCTTACAAAAAGCTAATTAAAAAGATGAATCAGAATCTTGTTGGAAAATCTGCATAGCCTTTTTAATTAAGCTGTAGTCTCTAATTGATGTCATTTCTTTTAAGGCTCTCACTTTAATAGAGTCACCACTATTGGTAAGTAATTCTATGTTCTCTAGTAAGACTCTAATTTTTTGTTCTTCTCTTGTCATTTTATTAAACTCTCTAATCTTAGATTTCATAGGATCTGATATTAATCTATTTACCGTTGATGGTGAGCAGTAAAGGTAGTCAGATATACTTTGCGAAGTAATCACAATAAGTCCATCTCTAAGGTGATCAATAGCAATCAAAACGTCTATCTCACTATATTTTTTACCTCTTCTTACTAATTGAGATGCTATAGATATTTTATCTTCTGGTGATATAATCTTATCAGGATTAAATATCACTCGCCTATTTCTTCTACAATAAGGAGTTGCCCTTGTAAAATATATTTGCTTAATGTAGTGTTCTATCCTGCCTTTAGTGTAAGTTCTAATAGATAATCCACTATCTCTGGAACCTAGCCACTGGAAGTACCCTAGGAATATATTATAATCACAGTCAGGGTTGAGGTACAAAAACACTTCAGCATAATATGTAAGCTCCTGGAAAGAACCTACTTTTTTGGTAATCCATTTTAAAGAGTAGTGTTTTACTGGTTCATCGTAATAAACAAAGTCACACCCCTGAAAATCGTGTTTTGTTTCAAGGGTGAACTTGTCCTCTTCAAAATCAAATAAATACACTATAGTTTTATAACGATGTGCTTCTCACTTATAACTTGATACACATCATCGCCATTAACTCGGAGTCCAGAACTGGCAGCGATATCATAGTAAACGGAATCTCCAACGACTAAATCTTCTACCTCCTTGCCTACACTTACAACCTCCGCCAGCTTGTGCCTGACTCCTTTATCTGTAACATCAGTAACTATAAGTCCTAGTTTGTCTGTTACTTCTTCTTTTTTTCTTTTAAGTACAACCCAATTACCTAATGCTTTCATTGTTGTGTTTGTTTTTGTTGTTCCTTAATTTCTTCGTAGATCTCTCCCTTCCAACTTGTAATAACACAATTTGTCTGCAAGAATACTTCTGCAACCGATAGTGCGTTCCTAAAAGCTGTAGTAGTAACTTTAGCAGGGTCAATGATGCCTGCTTTATACATGTCAGTTGTGGATTTACTTATTACATCATAACCCATTTGTATTGGCTTATCTGCTAACTCTCTTAATATGTCATCTATTTCATTTCCCTTTTTACCACCATTAGACATAATGGTAGCGATAGGAGATGTTAATGCATTGTACAATATAAAAGCCGCAGCATCATGTTCCAAGTCGTCACTAGGCTCCATGTTTCCTTTGAACAAATTTATACTCGCATGGAATAATGCAGCACCTCCACCAGGGAGAATACCTTCTTCTAAGGCTGCTCTAGTAGCACAGACAGCGTCATCAACTCTATCTCTTTTTTCTTTTAACTCCACCTCAGTATAGGCACCAACATATATAGTTGCTACACCTCCAGCTAAACGTGACAACCTATCTTTATGATGCCAATTGTTTGGGGTATCTTCGTTGTTTTCTACAATAGCTTTTACTCTAGTAACTTGATCTTTTATTTCTTTTGACTTACTACCATCCAGAGTTAATATCGTACTAGTAGATGATGAGGTAACCTTCTTGACACTCCCAAGGTTAGATACACCCATATTAGTCCAGTCAACTCCAGTATCATCAGAAACTACGGTAGCACCTGTCATCACAGCTAAGTCCTCTAATAACTCCAGGCGATTACTGCCCACTCCCTCAGGAGCCACCACACAGATGTCAAGTGCACCACGTAGCTTATTATTATTAATGTTTACCATTACATTCTGATCTACGTCTGCAACAATAAATAATGGTTTTTTCTGGGTTATCGATGCTTCCAGATAAAATTGTATGTCTGCCCATTTCTTAACTTCCTTGTCAGATAGTAGAACGAGTGCGTCATCTTGCACACACAAACCTTTTTCTCTATCTGTTATAAGATATTGAGAGGCAAACCCTTTTTTCATTCTAGTCCCATCTACAATCTTAACGTAGGTTTCGTAACTAGGAGAGTTCTCAATACTAACCGCTCCATCAGTTCCTACTTTATGAAATGCATCAGCAACAACAGTACCTACCTCTACGTCCCAGTTAGCTGAAATTGTAGCAACCGAGTTTAACTGCTTCTTAGTTACTTTCTTTTTGTTTTTTTCTAGATACGATAGTATGTCATTACCAATAGCTCTCATCTTATCTCTAACTATATTAGTGTTTAGATGAGGTTCTGCTTTTGTTTTCTCTGTCGCTTGTCTTATTATGTCTTGTGCTAAGACTACGGAGGTAGTTGTTCCATCTCCAGCTACTTCACCTGTCTTTACAGAAGCATCTCTAATTATAGATGATCCCATGTTTTCGACTGGGTGAAATAGTCTTATTGATTTAGCAACGGTCACACCATCTTTAGTGACGTGTGGGTTACCAAATTCATCCTGAATAATTACTGTTTTACCTGCAGCTCCTAATGTGGTCTTAACTGCATTGCCAAGGGTGTCCATTCCCACCAATAGCTTTTCTCTGGCTGGTGAGCCAAAGTCTACGAATTTGTCTATAGGCATTTGATTTCATTTAAGTTAGATTAAAAAAGTCGTTGTCGTTTTCACTCCACGATACCTCTAGGGATATCAACAGTAAATGTAAACAAAAACCATCAATCTTCCTAGTCTCTGAGTCTAAAAATACCTCGGCTCCTATCATTATTGAGTAAGGTGGTTGAAATATAAATTTAAATTGAGTCATTAGTATTTTCCTTGTTTATTTTTCGGTGAACTTTTCTTTGATCCTCCTTTACCTGCCCATAAGTTTTTACATGCCCAGTAGCGTGCGGTCAACTTATTTGTGGCGGAGGAGCACTTGTGTCGTGCCTTAAATGATTTACGTGCGGCAGCAGAGTAGTTGTGTCCGTATCCAGAAGCACCAAAGTGTATAAGCTTCTCCTTGCCATTCTGACAAGCCTTTACCATTTTCTTTTTCCCTGGCCTAGAACTACGTCTAGGTTTATTACAGGGCATACTACTTTTTTTTGCCATTCTGATATGCTTCTAATAATCCTCGCTCATACTCTAGTTGTTTCTCTATAACCAGGAGTCTATCCTCTAGTTTAGTAATAACAACTATCTTCTCATCCAGCCTTTCGTGCACTAAATGTATTTCATCTTTTAATGCTGTAAACTCAGCAAAAATTCCTCCTGCTGTAAAAACAGCTATACAGATAGAAACAACGAAAGACAGATTGTTTTTAATAAATGTATCTGCCACTACTAACTTTTTAAGTGAGAACCATCACACAATCCCTGGGGGTTTTCTGTGTTACCGCACTCACATGGTTTTGTACTTTTCATATACTTATATTTAGGTTATTTAAAAAAGGATAGTATCCCATACCTAATTATCTCATATGCAACTATAAATGCCAGTATGGATTGTAATCCCATATTGCAAATTTACCAAATATATAGACACACTTTCTGTGGCGTGTTTTTATGTCATTTAAGTGTACACTATTATTATAACACTTACTTGATAAACTTTTACGCCACATTAGATATATAGAAGTTATAGGTTATATATGATTACAGACTCGCAAGGTCTCGTGGGAAATCGATCTCACAAACCCACCCACTATCTCAGAATTGTAAACCAAGTCAAATCTTTTACCTTTTTATATAGGATAACTAACCCAATAGTACTAATTAACTACTGTATCTATCATTCTATGTAGATAATCTACGTTTTATCTCACATACAGAACGTAAAGATTGCATCTGCTATACCACTAATACATTCTATTCCTTAATAGGTACATACGCACACATGTGATCAGTTCATATAAAACTCTATGAAACAAGTATATGCCTGCATGCCGCATAGATACTGTGGTTTCGT
>Ga0181379_1000054_pt1 | contig 52600 bp, 63 predicted proteins | sample 2SPOviralmetaG_FD_130115 | JGI IMG/M metagenome (GOLD analysis project Ga0181379, IMG submission 130115) | Marine viral communities from the oligotrophic San Pedro Time Series (SPOT) site, San Pedro Channel, CA, USA - 2 SPOT_SRF_2009-07-10 | ecosystem: Environmental > Aquatic > Marine > Strait... | reverse complement strand
ATTGGTAACCAGCCCCTTACACTAAACTGTTTATTTTACCCCACCCCCGTTACATTTACAACACATTGTTGATTTTTTTTAGCTTTTTAAATCTTCTTTTTTACGTGCAAAACACGGACTATTTCGGATAATCTAGTTAGGCCCCAACCCCAATTATACATTTTTAATGTATAGCAAATTACAAAGCTAGCACGATCTATTTTGGATAATATATATGTAACAAATAAATACTAATTATGAAAATGTATAAAGCTACAATTAACATTACTTATGTAAATGCTAAAGGAGAAAAGAATAAAAGAATTTCTAATAAATATATGAAATGTGAAAGCATAGACATTGCTACAAAAGAATGGGCAAATAGATATTCATTAGATAATATAATTAAAATTGAAGAATGTTAATTACAAACTAAATACGACCTCAACTGGATAATATATAAGAATATGAAACTAACACCAAGACATACCAACCTCATCAAGCATTGTTTAGAAGATTGTGCAAACTCTGATGACTGGGAACACATAAGACACGAGATCTATCAAATGATTGACATATTTGAAAACAAAAAAGTATTTGTAACAGACACAGACAAAGCACAATAACACCATCTAAAATTATACTAACAAACAAAACACATACCTTATGACTACTCAATTACAAAAGAAATTAGCAAGACAAGCAAAGCAAACTGAAAGACAAATGGGCTTCTATGGCCTTGGTTCTAAAGGTCCAACACGAATAACCTTTGCAAGAAATGCTCACTGGAACCATATCAACACAACTAAAGTCTACTATGCTCACACAAAGTTACAAGCTTAATACTATCTTAAATGGATAATATAAACGTAAAACAAACACAAATGAAAATAGAATTAACAAAACAACAAATAGATAAGCTTTACTTCAACCTAGTTGACTATATAAAAACACAAACTGATGTTGACAGGCTACATGACCTCAACATAACACAACAAGAAATGTTTAAAACAGAATTAGATTTAATCAAAAAATTTAGTAAACTATGAAAACACGACTACACGAAATAAATGGCAAACTAGACATGATACAAGATCTAAAAATACAAGGCCTAGGATTATCACTCGACCAACAAGAAAAGCTACTTGCTATACACCAACAACTTCTTGACAGACGCTTTGAACTAATAAAACAAATTAAAAAAGATTATATAATATGAACACATCACACACAAATTTAATGGACTGGGTTAACACACTTGACCTACCAACAGAAGAAAAGATTAACAGAATATATAAATACTATGATTGGCCACTGAGCTATGACGAAACAAAACAATACTTAATACACAACTAATATGATGAATCAATACTACTTAGAAGAAATGCTTGCTAATACAAGCTACACTGAAGAACAAATAACTGAAATGGAAAACTGGGAAATTGAAATGCACTTAGGATTATGAAAACAGAAGCACAACTAAAAGCAAAACTAAAACAAGTCAATGACTTCGAACGTCGCTGGGGTGAATGTACAGAATCCAGAGCAATGAAAAAATATTGTACTGACGCCAAATACAGAGAGCGAGTACACCAATTCAACAAAGCGTCAATTGAAACAATTAAACATTATACTAAATATGGATACTAACACACATAACAAAACAATAATAGTAAAAGACAAATTATACCAACTACGTCAAACAATAGATGATCTAGTTGAGATTGGACCAGACTATGCATACTTTATGAATGCACAGATCGCACACAAAAATTTAAAGAAGATTAAAAAATTATTAGAATATATAGGATAACAATTAAAATTAAATATTATGAACCACATACCAATAGACCCCAACGAATTTTTTAAAGGTATTGCAATAGCTATACCATTTATCATAACCATTTTGCTATACGCAAATTACAAAGCAAACACGTTAATAACCGGATAATAAATACGAATAACAATTAAAATTAAATATTATGAACACAAACACACAACTAAATAACTACATTCAAATGCGTCAAACTGTAACGCGAATTGAAAAACTATTAGGAGGCGACTGGGATGTACGCTATTGCCTTGAAAAAATTGTACCTATCTTATGGGCTGACGGGTTTGAAACAGAAGACATTCAAAATTATATAACTGTAAAGCTATCTGAATGTATTGATAAGCTTGAAGATGAAAAAGAAATTATAACAACAAACAACCAATAATATGAAAACATTTGACAAATACAAACAAAACTTAAAACAAATTGGCAATGACATTTATTCTTATGATACTGTCGTTGCACAAATAAAAGATAACAAACTTCATTTGATGAACTGGCATGTTCCCGGCGTTGGATCATATAGCGTTACAACGTCGAAGCATGTCAACTATGTGGCACAACAACTTAATCTTGAAATAGCATGAAAAATTTAATTCAAAACATATCGTCACATTTGATTGAAGAAATTGATGAGCACATTGATAATACAATCAGCTGGCAGCTTGACGAAAGCGAGCTTGATGGCGATGACTTCTATGAACTAGAATTAAAAGTAAAACAACAAATATTATTTTCACTAATTAAAAAAGTAACAAAATGACACATATTGAACAACTAGCAAAGCTACTAAATGTAGCAGAAATTACTGAAGATTGGAAAGGTAGTCCAGCTTTAGAAATAGGTACGTGGAACACAGCTGATGGCTATGATATTCACGTTGTAACAAATGATGCACAACATCTCGACTGGGAAAATGACGTATACTATTACGAACCATCTTTTGATGATATTATTGAAAGAATCAAAGAATGTGGAGATAATGAGCCTGATGAAGCTATTATACATATAGCTGACGTAGACACATACTTACCAGAGTATGAAGTACAAGATTATATTGAAGAACATAAAGACAACGAAAATGACGAATAAAAATAACAAATATATTGAAACAAAAGAAATGCCTGATGACTGGTGGAACCATGGTATTAATCCTATACTAGGATATAAATATGAAAAACCTATTTGGGGTAATCGAACAAGAGATAAATTTGAATATCCTGAAGAAGATAACTATAATCCTAATGACGAATAATATGGCAGGAAATAAATATGACACACCATTTGCTATACACCAACCACATTTTTATGAATTAATTTTTAAAAATAAAGACGGCGCAACGCATTCAATGACAGGCACACCAAAACAAGTAATTAATTATATACTTAATCAACAACTATAAACTTTTTTTCAAACAGTGTGTGTTTGTTGTAAGACCAAAAAACCGTCGTACCTCTGCAGGGGTAAATAAAACCGGCGGTGAGGTCTTTACATTATTAACGGCACCGAAGGAATGCTGACGAGCAATATATACTAGTTAAAAAGACAGGTAATGTGCTGTGCCTTCGGCTACGGGCGTGACGGGTAAGTGTTGACAAAGTTCAAAAGTACACTATCAACAAACGGAGGTTCAACTCCTCCCACGTCCACTAAATTAAATTAAACACTATGACAACAAAAGAAATTAACGACAGAATTGAAGCTATGTTAATAGCTAAAATAACAACTCATAGGTTAAACATACGTACAAAGTTTAAAAATAGACATAACGTTGCTTGGCCAGAGTTATCTTATAATATTATAACAGGCGACGTTAGGACACTAAAGGTATGGTTACGTATGGCTGAACTAATTGAAAAAGCTTATGATGGATTTGTTCCATCTGAACCATATGCAACTTATAAAGCAAAACAATTATCACAATGAGTATACAAGAACTTAAAGAATACGTAAAAAACAAAAGAAAGCAAAATGCAATACGCTGGGCTAAAGAAAAAAAACAGCATGGCGATTGTAAACCATTTACTTTTAAAGAGTATATGAAACATCAAGATGTTATTATATCTGGCAAACGCACATATAAAACAAAATTTGTACACAATAAATTATGGACAATTACAAGATAAACACGAATACATATGGATATTAAAAACAAACGAATAGTTAAAACTAAAGAAATATTTGATTTAGTACAATATGAACTTAGTATAAATAATTTAAGTTCAAAAACAAGAACAAGAGAATTAGCACAGGCAAGATTTATATATTTTAAATTAGCCCGTAAGTTTTGTAGATATGCAAGCTTATCAGCTATAGGTAAACAAGTAAATCGCGATCACGCTACAGTTATAAATGGTTTAAAAAAATATGATACTGAAGCCAAATACGATCCATATATGAATGATATATATGATAAAATATCTACTAAATTAGATAAAAAATATATACCACCTGGGCGCATTCAAGAATTTGATATGACGTTTGAACGCATTTTAAAGCGTGTTGAAATATTAGAAGAACAATTAAATAAATTAACAAATGATTAAAGTAAACAAAGAAACAGTGCATGTAAACTCTATGGCTATTAGTAAAGCCGAGTATGACTATGAAAATGAAATATTAGATTTAAAATTTAATGATGGTAAAAAATATAGTTATATTGGTGTACCAACCAATACTTTTTTATCTATGAAATATTCTGAGTCAATTGGTAAGTTTATTAATAAACATATTATAAAAGCTAATAAATATGAATATGCTTACAAAAAATAATTTAGATGATTTACAATATAATTTATGGAATTTTATTCATGATTATCAAATTGGGAATATAGCTGATATGCAAATAGATATGCCTGAAGGTATTGCTATACACAACATTATTGATGCCGCCGAAACCATAGTTTCTAATAAAACTAACATAAAAAATATATTAAATAAATAATAAAAATGAGTAATATAATAACTTCTATGGCACTATCAGAACAAGAAATTGAAAAAATAGCTGAATTATTATTCAAAAAATTAGTTACCCACCAAGAGTCTTATGAAAATAATACTCAAACGTTTATGGTATCTGATGAATTTGGTAATAGTACTCAAGTATCAGAAATTGAATATTATGGGTGGGAACTACATAAACTTGAAAATTTACTTGAAACATATGTAGATAATGAAGATTATGAAAAAGCCGAAATAATTAAAAATAAAATAAGAATATTAAGACTTAAAATTAACAAATTATAATGAGTACACTTATAATTAATTGCCCAAGATGGGGTAGAGAAGAGTTTTTAATTAATACCGAAGTAGATTTACACGTACAGGAAGCTGCAATAAATGGTATATTAAAGTACTTTAGCCCCGAAGCAGTAATAGATATTATAAAAATATTTTAATTATTTATATTTTTTTTTAAAAACCATAAAACAAAAACAAATGATTTTAGAAAAGCTAAAAAGTAGAAAAAGTAAACACATATCAGCCGTATCAAATCATCTATTTTATCTGCATAATAAATTATCTAAAAATTCTTTAGAAATTTCAGAATTAAAAGGGAAAGAATTAAATAAAAAAGTAAAAGAAATGCAGGCTATTGGTTCAAGAATGAAACAATATAGAAAACATTTAAGACTAGTATTGCTATAAGCATGACGATAGCAAATTAATTAAATAATAGTAGCAGGCTAATGTCACATAAAAATCTCGAGTATTTACATCGAAGACGTATCGTATATCGACGCGGACCTATTACTGATACCCCTTCTGAAATTTTTAGTTGGGGTAACTTTTATGAAAATGGTACATACGAATGTTATGAATTATTTAGATCTAAAGCAAAAATAACATCTTATAAATCATTTAAATGGCACTTACTTGTATTATGGTATTTAAATAAAAAATTAACATATGACGATATTTTAGAATTAACGCGCTATCTTGCTGATAAGGATAATGGGTTTGTAGTTATAAAACTAAATGAATCAAGTATAATTAATTTAGTTGACGAGGTTTTTGAAAAAGATTTAGAAGCCCCTCCAAAAAATAAAATGCGTAAAATTATATTTAAAGAATATTCTGGTCTCACATCTACTGAAAAACTAAAAATAGTTGGCAGTATTATAGGTAGAAAGAAAAAAGCAGAGGCAGGAGATATATATGAAGCAATGCTTGGCATACATGATAATAATAAAAAAATTACTATTTCTAAAATAGCTAATTTATTAAACGTGTCAACAAGAACTATATACAGAAATATAACTTTAGAGATTAAGCAAGAAAAGATGCTATTGAATGAAGAAGTATAACATACAAAACTACGTTAGGTTTAAACATGACCTTGCAAGTTATAGCGAAATACCCGATACCGGAGATAGTAGACAAGATTTAATTATATCTCACATGGGTTTGGTTGAAACAATAGCAAGAAAATTTTCTACATCTCAACAAGCGTCAGGCGTTATGACTATAAATGATTTAATACAAGAAGGAGCAATAGGATTAATAGCGGCGGTTGATAAAATAGATTGGAATCAAATTACTGATTCAACTGAACCCCAACGCACACTTAATAGTTTTTTAAGTAAAAGAATTAAAGGTGCTATACGCAGAGCTATTGATATAAACAGGGGTAATATACGTATTCCTGAGCATAAGTTAAATGATATGCGAAAAAATTCTGAGGCGGAACAAAAAACAGTTGAAATGTTTTTTAATAGTATATTTTATTCGCTAGATGAAACAGATAAAGATAATAATACATTTTTTGAAATACCAGATAATTCAAAAGATTACAATATAGATATAATGAATAAGTATTTATTATCTATAATGCAATCACATTTAAGTATAAAAGAATATGATGTATTGCGTATGAGTTATGGTTTAGACTGTGATAAAATGTCAGCTAAAGCAATTGCTGATAAATTACAGATAAAAGGCACAGCTTCATATGTAAGAATATCTCAAATAAAAAGGGATGCAATAAATAAGTTAATCGAGAGTGTAAACCCAGCTCAAGTAATTGATTTTCTTTAAGTTTAACCATTAATACGTAATAATATATTATGACTATTCATGAGAAATTAAGTTTAATTCAACAAGAGTTTAAGTCCAAAAAGTCACGTTTTAACTCGTTCGGCAAATACAACTTCAGATCAGCCGAAGACATCCTTGAAGCACTTAAACCATTTAACAAAAAGTATAAAGTATACTTTACTGTTAATGAGAAATACCTAGGCGACGGCGTTATTGAGTCGGCAGCAACTGTATTTGATGCAGATGGTGCAAACTTTATATCAGCTTCTGCTCTAGTCGGTGTAGACTTTAATCAAAAAGGAATGCAAGTACCTCAGCAATTTGGTTCTGCTTCTTCTTACGGTAAAAAGTATGCACTTGGAAATCTATTGTTAATTGATGATACAGCAGATTCAGATGCAACTAATATGCATGATAAATCCTCTTCAAAACCTAAGTTAATTAAAGGCACAGAAAATTGGACAAAAGCAATTAGTTTTGTAGAATCTGGTGGCGCATTAAAAGCAATATTAAGTAAGTATAATGTGTCAAGCGATGACATGCTAACATTAAAAGTACATGAACCAAAATGAAATAATTGAAAAGCTAAGAAATGATAATCATTATTATGGTGATTTTGGTAAACAATTTTTAAGCAATTCAGATATTTCCGTATTACTTTCAAATCCGCTCGACTTTAAAAAACCCAGTAAACCTTCGCCCGCTTTTTTAGTAGGAGGATATTTTCACACTTGTATACTTGAGCCTGATAAGCTAAAGAAATATAAAGTTATAGAAGCCTCTACCCGTAACACAAAGCTTTATAAAGAAATATCGGGAGGCGAATTATGTTTATTGCAACATGAAGTTGATCAAATAGAAGTAATGCGAGACAAAATGCTCAATAATGAAATTATAAATAAATTAATTACAGGTAATGTTGAGTATGAAGTTCCAGGTATTATTGAAATAGAAAATAATAAATGGAAAGGCAAAGCGGATATTATAAATCATGATGAAAAATTAATCATTGATTTAAAAACTACAAATGATATTCAATCATTTAGATATAGTGCTAAACGTTATAATTATGATAGCCAGGCATATATTTATAGTAAGTTATTTGGATATAACTTTTTGTTTATTGTTGTAGACAAAAATACTCATCAAATAGGTTTATTTGATGTGTCTGATAAATTTTATCAAACAGGATTAGACAAAGTTCAAAAAGCAACTGACGTTTATGAATTGTTTTATAAAACAGAAAATTTTAAACCAGAAAATTATTTTATTAACTTAACTTTATAACAATGGCAGGAATTATTAAAACAAGTATTAACTTGAGTAACATACCTAAAGATAAAATTATTGAGGGTAAAAAAGGTAAATATTTACCTATTACAATTAGTATTAATGACGAGGTTGATCAATTTGGTAACCAAGGTCCAGTTATTGTATCTCAAACAAAAGACGAAAGAGATGCTAAAATGGAAAAAACATATTTGGGAAATGTGCAAGTTGCATGGACTAATGGAGAATTTCCAAGCCCACCACCCAGAGATGGTCAACCATTACAAACAACATCTGCAGCGCCTAAAGAAGTAGAAGACGACTTGCCATTTTAATATGGATATAAACAATACGGAGATCAATGGATTTTTGATTGATACATTCAATCAATATGATCTACAGACAGGAAAAAAAGAGGGCACATGTCCTCTTTGTTCATCTGATAGAAAACCTGAAAATAAAAAACGCAAATGCGCTTCTTATGATTGGGAACGGGGTCTTGGTACTTGCCATAATTGTAATTCAACTTTTCAATTACATACATATCAAAGAAAAGGTAATGCAGATAAAGTTTATATTAAACCAGAGGTAAAGCCGAAAGATTTAGGAAGTAAGATAACTAAATGGTTTAATACTAGAGGTATATCTCAGGGTACTTTAAAATCTTTAAAAGTTTCTGAAGGCCCTGAATATATGCCTCAAACAGGTAAACAAGAAAATGCTATACATTTTAATTATTATGCAGGTAACGAGCTTATAAACGTTAAATATAGAGATGGTAGGAAAAATTTTAAATTATATAAAGGAGCCGAAAAAATATTCTATAATATTGATAATATTGTTGGTTATGAATATTGTATTATTGTGGAAGGTGAAATGGATGCTCTTAGTATTTATGAAGCTGGTATCCCTAACGTAATATCTGTACCTAACGGAGCAACACTAAATTCAAATAATTTAGATTATTTAGATAATTGTATAGATTATTTTATAGATAAAGAAAAAGTTATTATTGCTGTTGATCAAGATGAGCCTGGTATAGCTTTAAGAGCTGAATTAGTTAGAAGATTAGGGGCTGAAATATGTTATATTGCAGATTTTGATGACTGCAAAGATGCAAATGAATATTTATTAAAATATGGAAAACAAAAACTGGCACAGTGTATTACCAAAGCAAAACCGGTACCGCTTGAAAATGTTACAACGCTTAATGATATTGAGGGTGAGATTACAGATTTTGTGCAAAATGGATTTAAGAAAGGCTTTCAAATTGGTTTGGAAAATTTTGATGAAATATTTTCAACGTACACCGGACAATTTATTACTGTTACTGGTATTCCTTCTTCTGGGAAGTCTGATTTTGTTGACCAAATGGTTATAGGCTATAATGCAAATTATGGTTGGAAAACAGCTTTTGCCTCACCAGAAAATGCTCCAACATTTTTACACGCCCATAAACTAATGCGAAAAGTTTGGCAAGATATGCCACGCAAATCCGACATTGGGGGGGAGAAATGGCAATCAATAGCTGGGCATGTTAATGATAATTTCTTTTTTATAGACATGGAACGCTATACTTTAGAGTCAGTTTTAAAGAAAGGCGCTGAACTGGTAAAAAGAAAAGGCATTAAATGCTTAGTTATTGACCCATTTAATAAAATTAGAGATATAGATGCTAAAACAGAAGATGTAAATCGTTATACAATGGAATATTTAACTAAAATTGAAATATTTGCTAAAAAATATGATGTTTTAGTTATAATAGTTGCTCATCCTACTAAAATGTATAAAGATACAAATGGTAAAATTGAAGAGCCCACAATGTATAATATTAAAGGAGGCGGGGAATGGTATGATGCTAGTTATCACGGTTTACTTGTTCACAGAGATTATGAAAACAAAACAGTTAAAGCTAAAGTTTTAAAAGTTAAATTTCAAAATTTAGGTGAAAATGGGGCTGAAGCTTATTTTAAATGGGAGCCAAAGTCAGGTTGCTTTATTCCGCACAGAGAAATAGCAATTAATGATAAAATGCCATGGGAAGCGGATTAAAAAATAAAGATAAAAATACGTGGATGCCTTATTATCATCCTACACCTGAAGAATATGAAGCAAGTTTATTTTGTATTAGAAATAACTTTAGGATTTCCCCTTTAGGTATTAATGGTGAGCCCAATAAGTGGAGAATAGGTATTAATATAGGGCCATATAAGAAAGGCGAAAAGCCTAAAATAGCCCCACACATATATGATAAAAACACAATTTGGGTAGAATATTATAAATTTTGTAAATATTATTATGATAAATATAGAACATGAATACAGAGGATTATTATCAGGAGTACTCTATGGCGGAGCTGAAAAATCAGATAGAACAGGCACGGGGACGCGTGCTGTCTTCGGAAGAATGCTTAGACATAATATGGAACTCGGATTTCCAATATTAACTAGCAAAAAAATATATTTTGAAAAAGCTGTTACAGAACTTTTATGGATTTTATCCGGTAAAACTGATCTTGCTTATTTGCATTCCAACAATGTTAGATATTGGGATGATGATTATAATAGATCAGGTAGAACCGATGGCACATTGGGCCCCGTATATGGCAAGCAGTGGCGTAATTTCGGTGGGGTTGATCAGCTATATGAGCTTCTTAGAGAGATCAAAAAAAATCCAACTTCACGTAGAATTATTATTAATGCTTGGAATCCAGCTGAGCTTGCTGATATGGTACTTCCTCCTTGCCATTACGGTTTACAAGTGTATATTAATAATGGTGAAATTAGTTTAATGTGGCAGCAAAGATCCGCTGACATATTTCTTGGCTTACCTTACGATATAGTCATGTACGGCTTATTATTAGAAATGTTAGCAAGAGGAAACGGGTATAAGCCCGGAGAATTAATATGTAGTCTTGGAGATTGTCATTTATATAATAATCACCTTGAAGCAGCTAAAATTCAGCTGGAAAGGTCTACATTTGAATTACCGCAACTAGAAATGTCCTTTGGGTTAACCCTTAGAGAAGGCGCTGGTAATTTTATTCATATTCCCACAAAGAATATGATTGAGTTAAATAATTATAAATATCACGAACCAATTAAAGCAAAATTATCGACATGAAAAAATTAAATTTACTTTTACTATTTTTACCTTTATTTATTAATGCACAATACGGAAGAGCTGTAAAGTTTCAAAATACCGTAAGAACGTATTACAATATGCAAGAGCTATCTAGTAATAGACAGCTTAAAAAAGAAGCTCAAGCTTGGGCTAATTATATTGCTATTGAAGATGACTTAATTTTATCTTCTGATATGTATGGAGAATCATTATATAGATTACCTAAAAATGATATAATGAATTCTAGAAATTATTATTTAGACGCGGCAGTAGCTTGGTTTGAAGCTTATGATACTCCTGAATATTATCAGCAATTATGTTATAGTTGTACCGAAGTTGGCTTTGGAATGGCCGAAAGCAATGAGTATATATATGTTGTAGCTAAATATGATAAAATTTATGATTAAAAAAAATTATTATATTTATCATATTCCTAATCAAAAAATTGGAATGACGTGTAATTTAAATAAACGCGTTGAACATGAACAAGGATATAAAAAAGATGAATATGAAGTTTTATTCTCATCTAGAGATGTAAATAAAGCATCATTAATGGAAAGAAAATTGCAAAAGTTTTATGGCTATAAAATTGATAGGCAATTATATACTAATTTAATAAAAATTAAATCAATGAAAGTTAATCCCACAGAGCAAACATCAACATTTGATTGTGAGCGTCAAGACTTATTGCAAGTTTTAAATCAAAATGAAGGATTTAAATGGAAAACAAGTCTTGGTGAATTTGAAATAAATAATGAAACAAAAAAATGGATAATCGCAAATGCTAAACCATCCATGTACAACAATGACCGTTGTTTTATTTATAATAAAGCTTATTATGAAGCTTTTTCCTCAAAACCTACATATAATAAGGTTGAGATATTTGATCTTATTAGAGGCTGGGCAGACGAGCGTGGTATATATGACAAGGGTGATCCTAAAACACAACTAATTAAATTATATGAAGAAACAGGAGAACTTGCCAAAGCATTACTTGAAGATGATAAAGAAGGTATTATTGATGCTATTGGTGATAGTGTTGTTGTTCTTACTAATCTCTCAAAACTGGTCGGATATGACGTTGAAAGCTGTATTCAGTCTGCTTATGATGAAATATCTAATAGAACTGGCAGAATGATAGATGGAACATTTGTAAAAGATACATTATGAGAGACAAAATAATTGAACAAGTAATTAATAAAATTAAATCGCGTTCTGATGTTGGTTTTAAAAAGTACGGTGTTACTTTAGCCGATGACGATCAAACTCTTGATACCTGGTTGAAGCATTTACAAGAAGAATTAATGGATGCAGTTAATTATCTTGAAAAAGCACGGATGGTATTACGCGAGGAAGTTGAAGAATGCTACGTAAGAGATGCGAAAGAAATATAAAAGCAAAAGAGGACCTGTACAATCTAAAAAAATAACTTATGATGGAATTAATTTTGCTTCAGGGTTAGAAAGATATATGTACATGGCTTTAAGAAAAGCAAAAATAAAAGCAAAATATGAAGGAGAAACCTTTGTTCTTATAAATGGCTTTCATTTAGCAAACGAATCGTATGAAAGACAAGCTAACGGTAAAGGAGATTTTACTAATAGGGGAGGAAAAAGAATATTACCAATAAAATATACGCCAGATTTTATAGGAGAAGATTTTATAATAGAAACAAAAGGTAGAGCTAATGAATCATTTCCTATTAGATGGAAATTATTTAAGCGTTTGGTTTCAGAACAATTTCCAGACTACGTTTTATTTAAACCACAAAATCAAAAAGAATGCGACAGGGTAATAGACCTAATAAAGGAGGCTCGAAGGAAGTAGCAAGAAGACATTACGCAAATCGCCAAATTGAAAAATGGATCAAATGGACGGTTGAAAGCAGAGGGTATTTAAAATATAATGAGTTAGTACAATTACATGAAGAATATAATATAAAGTGCTATGGCTAAAATAATATTAAATAATTATATATTAAAACATAAAGTAAAAAGAAAAGGGGTGCATGCAAAAAGTAAAACATCTAAATTAAAATCATCAAAAAATTATGTTAAACCTTATAAAGGGCAAGGAAAATGAATATACCTAATTGGAATTTAAGTATTGGGTTATACCCAGGAATATTGATAGGCATAAGATCTTATCCAGAAAAAGAATATGTACAACACGTGCTTTATCTACCTTTTGTAGATTTATGCTTAGAAATAGACAAACAATAATGGGATTATTTGACAAAAGAATACCGTATAAGCCATTTGAATATCCGGAATATTATACTGAAGGTTGGCTTAAGCAAGCTCAGGCATTTTGGTTACATACCGAAATACCCATGTCAGGTGATGTAAAAGACTGGAATGAAAAACTAACAGAATCAGAAAAAAATTTAGTAGGCAATATACTACTAGGTTTTGCTCAAACAGAATGTGCTGTATCTGATTATTGGACACAAAACGTTGTATCTTGGTTTCCCAAGCATGAAATACAACAAATGGCAATGATGTTTGGTTCGCAAGAAACCATTCACGCAGTAGCATATAGTTATTTAAACGAAACTTTAGGACTTGAAAACTTTGAAGCATTTTTACATGAGCCAGCAACGGCTGATAGATTTGATAATCTCGTTACTTATAATGGCAACAATCCCGTGGGTATTGGTAAATCATTGGCAATATTTAGTGCATTCGCAGAGGGAGTTAGTCTCTATTCTGCTTTTGCTGTTCTTTATAGCTTCCAATTACGTAATTTACTCAAGGGTATTGGGCAGCAAATGAAATGGTCTGTAAGGGATGAATCATTACATAGCAGAATGGGATGTAAACTATTTCAACATATGTGTAAAGAAATTCCAAATTTATTAGAAGATTGTAGAGAAGATGTTATTAAAGCGGCCCAAACAATGCTTGAAGCAGAAGAAAAATATATTGATAAAATGTTCGAACAAGGAGACATTGAGAATCTTAGATCTAACGACCTCAAACATTTTATTAGAAAAAGACTTAACGAGAAATTACAAGAACTTGGTTACTTCGACCTCGGGCAGTACTTTGCATATGACGGAAAAAAAGCAAGTAATTTGGACTGGTTCTATCATCTTACTGGTGGCCATACTCATACTGACTTCTTTGCTGTTCGTCCAACTGATTATTCTAAAGCAAATGAAGGTGAAGATTTTGAAGATATATGGTAAATTTAAAAGCATTAGTAAAAGAAAGAAAGTTAACGCCCAAAGAAAGATTATCTAATAGACTTGGATATATGGGCGCAGCCTTTATAATGATTTCACCTTATTTGCTTCCTGATAATATAGGTGCAATAACATATGTATTTGGAGGTTTATTATCTTTACCACAAGTTTTTGTGGCAAAACAATGGAATTTAGTAATAGTAAACATAAATGTAACTTTAGGGTATTTAATTTATTTATATAATGCATAATGAAAGAAAACAAAATAATAGAAATGTGGAAAAGAGTAGAGATACTCGGGGCAAACCAACAACAAATAATACAAGAGATGCAAAACATGAAAGACCTCTTGATTGGGACGCTAGAGACCTTAAAGCGGATACCTGGCTACGAAAAAGCCCTAGATCAACTCAAGGAAGATACACAGAAAGATTCTGGGAATAAAGAAAAAAAATTAGAGAATGTGGAATAACGACTGGAAAAAAGGCGAAGATTACCCCGCGTGGGGCGATACAGAAGTTTATAAAAAAACAATATCTGGAGGTTATTTATATAATGGTGAAACACCTAGAGAAGCATATATGCGTGTTGCTAAAACTGTAGCAAGACGTTTATATAAACCAGAAATAGCCGATAAATTTTTTCAGTATATATGGGATGGGTGGTTGTGTTTAGCCTCACCAGTATTATCTAATACAGGTACAGATAGGGGTTTGCCTATAAGTTGTTTTGGAATTGATGTTGCTGATAGTATACAAGATATAGGACAGAAAAATTTAGAAATGATGCTTTTAGCCAAGCATGGTGGCGGTGTTGGCGTAGGAGTTAATATGATAAGACCCGCCGGAGCTAAAATTACAGGTAATGGAACATCTGATGGAGTGGTGCCGTTTTGCAAGATATACGATTCAACTATACTCGCCACTAATCAAGGATCTGTCCGGCGAGGAGCTGCGTCAGTTAATATCAATATTGATCACTCCGACTTTGAAGAGTGGTTGGAGATACGAGAACCGAAAGGAGACGTTAATAGACAGTCACTTAATCTCCACCAGTGTGCTGTGGTCGGTGACAAGTTTATGCGAAGACTTGAATCAGGAGATAAAGAAGCTAGAACAAAATGGTCAAAACTTCTCCAAAAGCGTAAAGCAACTGGAGAACCTTATATACTCTTTAAGGGAAATACAAACAAAGCTAACCCAAAAGCATATAAGCAAAACGGACTCAAAGTTCATATGACAAATATATGTAGCGAAATAACATTACATACAGATGAATCACATTCTTTTGTTTGCTGTCTATCATCTGTTAATTTAGACAAATATGACGAATGGAAGAATACGAATTTAATTTACGACGCGACTTGGTTCCTGGACGGTGTGCTGGAAGAATTTATCCAGAAAGCCAAGAATATGAAGGGATTCGAGAACTCTGTACGCAGTGCGGAGAAAGGCAGGGCGCTTGGACTTGGTGTCCTTGGGTGGCACAGCCTACTCCAAAAAAACGGAATCGCTTTCGAAAGCTTATTAGCACAATTCAAAACGCGAGAAATATTTTCAAAAATAAAAATAGAAACTGAAAGAGCTTCAAGGAACCTTGCAGAAGTTTATGGAGAACCTTTATGGTGTGTTGGAACAGGAATGCGCAACACTCATCTTAGAGCTATTGCCCCTACTGTATCTAATAGCAAGCTCAGTGGCAACGTGTCTGCAGGTATAGAACCTTGGGCTGCTAATGTTTTTACTGAACAGTCGGCAAAAGGCACTTTTATACGTAAAAACAAAGAACTTAAAAAAGTATTAAGAAAAATTGGTATCGACAATAAAGAAACTTGGGATAAAATTTTGGAAGATGGTGGATCCGTTCAAGGAATTAAACAACTTGATGGATGGTTTTACGATCACACAGGAAGACTTAACCAAGGAGAAGGAGAATTGATAAAAAATGTATTTAAAACATTTAAGGAAATAAATCAGTTGGAATTAGTTAATCAAGCTGGCATTAGACAAGATTATATAGATCAGTCTGCAAGTTTAAATTTGGCATTTCCATCTGTAGCTACCCCTAAATGGATTAATCAAGTACACTTGGAGGCATGGAAGCGAGGGATTAAAACTTTGTACTATATGCGTACTGAGTCTGTATTGAGGGGAGATATTGCTGCAGCGGCAATGGATCCTGATTGTTTAAGCTGCGATGGATAATTTAAAATTTATATTATGACTTTAAAAGAAAAAGTAAAAAAACTAGAAGCAGAATTAGAAAAAGCTAAAAGAGATGCTAGCAATCTAATTTTAAATACAGAAGATAATGTATTTACTAAAGATGAACTTAAGAAAATTAAGTTTTTAGAAGCCTGGGCAGTTATAGGCCCACTGGTTGGTATAGGAATAGGATTAATATTCTAAAACAAAAAAAGGGGCCGCAAAGCCCCTTATTTTTTTATTTATTCATTACTTTTTTAGCTGTATATCTATCATCGTGTTCAAGAGCAGCTTTAAGAATAATTTTATCCATAACATTATCTTGATTCTCAAGCATTTGTTTTTGCAAATCAATAACCATTTTTTCTAAATCATCTTTAGATTTTACAAGTAAATCTATTTGGTTGTTTTTCTTTTCAACTTCATTTTTTAAAGCATTTACATCATCAGGTTTAGCACCAGTGATTGTGCTTACTACAATTCCAATACTTGCGGAAATTGTTCCAATGAGCATCATTACCACTTCTTTATTTGTTTCTAATACAGGGTACTGCATTAAAATAAAAATAATAGACATTACCAATAGGAATATAAATAATGATCCTACATAATGACGAATTTCTTTCGCCACACCGTTTTTGGGGAGCTTCATACTTTACTTTTTAGTTGTTTTATATATTTGGATAATGGTGTATATCGCCGTAAGCAATAATACAATTGTTTGTAGTACCTGGGTCAATGGAGCCATAGTAGTAAATAGTGCTGTAATATTCAATCCGTATACTTTTAGTGAATCTAGTGAGTTCATTATTTTTTATATTTGCTTACTCTACCTTTAGTATTTTTTTCTCTTTTGGCTCTTGCTTTTTGTGCTGGAGTTAATTCGCTCCATGTTGATGGAGTTTTACTAGAAATTTTTTTTGTAGGTCTAAATGTATTTTCTCCCCCTTCATAGCCTTTTTTACCGCTAGGTGTCCTCCAATCCTCTTTAAACCATCTTTTAAGAGCAGCTCCTTTTGCTGTTTTACGCACTTTTTTAAAAGGTGACCTTTTCATTTTGTATGCCATCACTTTTTAGAATTACCCCAGTTAGCTGCACCAACTTTTCTACATTTTGCCATTGCGCCACTTCTATAAGCAGAATTTTTAGGGCCATATCGGCTTACAACTTTATTATAGCATGCATCTTTTAAAAGAGGAGATTGAGTACACGTTTTACTTGTTATTGGTTTCATTTTCTTTTCATTAATTGTTTAAGATTATTATTTCTTTTCATTAAGTTTTGCAACTGCTTTGTTGTTAAGGTTTTATTAGAAGTTTGCTTTTCAATCATATTAAGATCCCATTTGCTCCACCCAAGAGATAATGCAATTGATTGCCATAATTCTGTTTCGGGTTGCATTGCTATACTCAAATGATCTAATTTTTTAACAACTCTGTCAGCGGGAAAATTAGTACCAGCAGATATAACTTGTCCAGCCGCCATAAATGCAGGGTTTTCTAAGCTAAAGCCTTTTGTAAACACTTTTTCTTTTGTTTGCTTATAAGTAAAAGTTTTACCGGCAGATATTAATTTTCTTAATTTTGAATTGATTGGTGGTGAAATTGCTGTAGATTCTATTGCAACTTGTGTATAATCTGGTCTAGACTTTTGAGATTGTTCTATAATTTCTAATATCATATTCTTAACAGTAGCAGCCGCGGCACCATAAACCCCTGTACCTCTAAGTAATGTGTCAACACTACTATTACCTATTCTAAATATTCTAGACTTAACATCATCATCATCTTCATCATCAAATAATAAAGCAAAAAGACCTTGTTGTAAAGCGGAGAATATAATATTTTGTATTACACTATAATATGCAATCTTACTAATATTTGTCTTCCAATCTCCACGCCCATTAATTAAATCTAAAGCAGCTTTTTTAGTTAATCGAGCGTATTGCATAGGTGTATTACCAAAAGCTAATATAAGGCGCCCTAATGAGCCTGCTTGCTGCGATGATATCCTATCAGGCCTAGCGGATTGTTGCGTTTCTTCCGCTATTTCTTGAAAGTCTGTAAATGCTTTTGCTTCAGCTTCAGATTGTTCTAATCCTTCTTTTAAATATTTTTTTATTCTATTGCGATAAAATGTGGCACCGCCTGAAGCAATTGCAAATGAGTCAGCTATTTGTGTTGGGGCAAATCCTATTTTAAGAATATAACTCAACATTGCTTTTGCTTTGTTTTGTGATGTAGCAGCTGCATTCGCAATTTCATCTGCGTTTACGTCTGTTTGTAAGCCAGAACGTCTTTGTTTTAAAAAGTCAGAATTAAATAATGTTGTAAAATCTTTTGCATATTGCGGGAAATTAGCTAAAGCTAATCCTGCATTAATTGGATTGTTATCGCTAAAGTTTATAAAGTTAACTGCTGATAATGTTTGCAGTACTGCTGATCTAGCATTAAAGAACATGATCGTACCAATAGAATTATTAGTCCAATCCATAAAAGCTTTTTCAGCTTTACTTGCTGCGCTTCTTCTATTACGGCCCGTACTCATGCGAGCTAATATATCGTCTAAAGCTTCAACATACCTATCTCCATATAACGCTCTTAGCTTGTTTTTATTACGGTCATTAAATATTTCTTTTACATTTTCTTTCCATTGTGTTAAATATTCAGATCGTTTTACATCATTAACATATGATACAAGGTCTGTTGTAATATCCCCAGCAGACCAATCAGCGCTTGGCTCTGGATAGCCTTCTGAATTCAAAGCTTTTAATCTATCAGCAAATTCTTTTAATTTAGGGTTGTTTTTTACAATTTCAAGATTTTCACTTATTGTTTGTGGATCGTTTTCAAGACCTGGTATTTCCATTCCTTGTGATTTCCATATATATATTCTAGCAGAATCTTGATTTGTAAATCCTGAACTATTTTTTTTATCAAGTTTACCAGGCACATCTTTAATAGCTTCTTTTTTGAGTTCCATCCATTTACGCAATGAATTTTGCTTAGCATTTTCAAATTGTTGAATAGCGCGGGAAAAAGGTCTAATTAAATTTTCATTATACCATTCCATTTGCCGATCTCCTACTTTACCTTTACCTAATGTAGCGTATAATAAACCTACAAAATCATCAGCTGAATATGGTATAAAAAACTTTTTACCTTTTCCTCTGCCAAGCATTTTAGCTTTAACAGGTGAAAATTCTTTTGTCCATTCAACACCAGTAGTTGCTTGCAACAGCTGATTAAACTCCTTATCTAATGATTTAGAAAATCTAAACATTCCATCAAAATTATAATTAGTTTGATCTAATGCTTTTTCATAACTTATTTTACCATCTTTAGGAATAGTAGTTTTATAATCTTGATCAACTATATCTGCAAAATCTTTTGGCACTACGTTTATTTGAGCAGTGTCTAATAACGTATTTAATTTTTCTTTTTTTGCATCTGTTGGTCGTTGTATATAATTAACTATTTTTTCAAATAAATATTGTACCGGCGGTCGATGCTCAAATACTGTTTCACCTGAATAATTTTGTACAATCCCCCCTATGTTACCAGAAGACCTCAATAATCCTCTTTGATCTTTTTGAGTAAGTTTAATGAGAGATATAGCTAAACCTTTATTTTCAGTCCCAAGGCCAAATATTAATTCTTTTAACCTATTCCTATTTTCGCTAAATACTCCATCAACTTCCTCTCTTGAAAGCTTATCATTTATTAAATCTTTATGAAAACTCTGCACCGAAGTATTGTACGTAGAAGATCCTAATGCTACGCCATCAACATCTCTTATATAAGTTCTTTTTTCTTTAAATTTACCTTTATTAGGTCCTTCTTTATATTCTATAATTTTTTCGTCAAGGCGAATAGGTTCATTGGGCCCAAAAATTTTATCTCCTGCAATTTCTTGTAATTTTTTAAATAATCTATAATTTGTATTATAATTTAATTCCTCCGTTTGTCTAGAGATTGTTCTTAATGGTCTTGAAATAATATTAATTAAATATTTACTTATATCGCTTTGTTCCTCAATAGATTTGTTTTTTATTGCTTCAGCATAGCCAGGCAATATATATTTCTCTAATACTATTGGAAAACTTTTTGTCCATGCATCATCTAATAATACTTCAATTATTTTAGGGTCAAGCTTACCAGCAGCAGAAATAAATCCTTTAAATAAAATAGAGCTTAATTCTTGATTGCTTAATCCCGAATCATTAAGAATACTTTTTGAAAACCTAAAGTCTTCATTTCTATCTATTTGTTTTGCTATTTGAGCTAAATAATTATCAGGCAATATATCACCCGTTATTTCAGCAATTTGTTCGTATTTAGATTTTACATCGTTACTATTTAATACTTCCATTGTAGCATCAAATGCTATTTCTTCTGCTATAGCTTCAACAATTGCAGTTTTTCTAGTTCCTTGTGTTGATCTTCCAACATCAGAACCTAAAAAGTATTTTATAAATTCAGCAGGCGTAATTTTTTTCTTAGTAAATATTTTATTACCCTCGGCCGTTTTTTCACGTAATTGTTTTCCATTTTCATCAACAACAGGTTCAATAAAATCTTTAAATCTTTTATTTAATATTGACTGAGGTAGTTTATCATATATAGATTTAAAATTATTACGTAAAAAAGATTCGTATGCTTCTTGTCTACCAACAAATTTTGCCATTGGTTTTTTAAGCTCTGTTCTAAACCTTTTTTGTAACTCCGCTCTAAACTTAGGGTCTTGAGGGTTTGGTAATTTTGTACCAAATGTTTTTATTACCGCATCTTTAACTTTTGTAATAAGCTCTTCTGGTAGACCAATTTCTTTTCTTAAACTTTTTATTTCGTCGGCTATATTAACTTCTTCAGTTATATCTATACTTTCTTCAGTAGTGGTATCTGTAACACCCTTAGCCTCGGTAACATCTAATGTAAATTCCGTGTCTAATATACGATTAGCTGCTTCAATTGCTCTTTTTGGTAAAAATTTATTTATATAAGCGGCTAATGGTGCACCCTTGGCTTTTTCAGGCGTGTATGCCATAATCATGTCAAGTATACCGCGTTTCCCTGTTTCTATTTCATCTTTTAATAATTGATATTCAAAACCAGGTACGTTTCTATATTTATTTACAATTTTATCTACAATAGGTTTAAACTCTGCAATTATATCAAAAGCATTTGCAGCGCCTTGGGCTTCATATATTTCTTGTACTTTATCTGAAGCTCCAGACTTAGAAAATCTTTCAACGTCTTCTTTAATTTCATTACCTATTTTACTAGACTTAATGTCAACGCCAAGTTGCTTAAACTTTAGATTATTAACATTTTTAGTATAGTTTCTTAAAAAATTAAAAACATCTTTTCCTGTTTCTAACTTAACCGAACCAAATCCGAAACTACTTAAAAGACGAGTTGCTGAATTTTTTATTTTATCAGTAATGCTTTCATCAACTATTATTTTTTCTCTAGCTATAATATCTGAAAAAATATTTAAATATTCTTCCAAAGGTGCTTCACCCTCATAAGCTTTTTTAAGTCTTTGTTCTATTCTTTCTAATATCTTCGGCTGAGTTTGTTTTAAATAATCTTTAAAGCTATTTACTAATGGGCCTAAAGATTCATCGCTAACATTAAAATTTTTAGCCATAACATAATGTAATAGTTCGTGTCCCAATACATTTGTTTGTTCTGTAGCTGCTGAAATATCTCTATTTATATATATATTATTACCATCAAAAAATAGAGCATCTGATTTACTTTTTTTACCAGTTATTGCTTTTGATACTTCTTGAAATACTTCATTAGAAACATTTTCTATATTTATATCTTTTAAAACTTTTTTTGCAACTCCAACCGCTTCTGCTATACTAACTCCACTTTTAATTATTCTTGACAACGCTTGCTCTTGTTCTATGTCTATATTATCTTTACCTAATATAGCTCCCATTTCTGTATAAGCGCTATCTAAAAGTACTTGCGCTTCTTTTTGGGCTTGGTTAGTATATTTAACATTGCCTATAATATCTAATTGAGAATTAGTTTCATCTATTAATCTCGCATATTCTATTTTTTCTGCTCTAGTTAAACCATCCCAAACTTTAGATAATCTATCAGCCCTCCCTTGTTGGCGTTGTTCTAATACTTCTATTTTATTTTTAAAATATGCTTTTTTCCGATCAGGAGCATTTTCATAATCCTTAGTTGCTCTATCAATCTCGATACCAATTTGTAATTGCTCTTGCCTCCACTTTTTTGGTGCAATTATTGACATCGCTATTTTTTTTCTATCGCCAGTCAACGCTACTTGCGTTCCTATAGTTCCAGCTGTAATACCACCACCCATTAATCCACCAACTACCCCGCTATGAATAGCTGTTCTCCAATATTGCGCAGCTTCTATTTCGTCATCAAAAAACATTTCATCAGCCGCTAATTGTGTAACCCCTGTTGCTGATTCTGTAAGAGCTTCAACCCCAGCTTGTGCACCAATGCCTAGTATTTTACGAAGAGCATAAGGAACCCCGGTACGTGTCATATCTTTAATAACTTTTTCCGTTACCCCTCTTGTAGCTGCTCTAGTTAATGTTTTAAAGGTATATCCCCCTAACCATTCAAATAAAGCTTCTGATCCTCCTTTTAAAGCAGCATTACCCAACATCAATCCTGCTGTTTCTTCAGGTCGTTCTTTTAAATTCCTTTCAAATTCAGAACCAAATGTACCAAGCCCTATTACAGCTGAGCCATATCCTGGCATCATATAAGTTAAAACAGTAGCAGGTAACGAACCAATCGCTTCGCTAATAAATTGTTGTGCTGACTCACCTTTGCGACCTGATTGCCACAAACCAATAGCATCTAACTCATTGCCTTGTTCATCATATTTTTTTTCTCTAATATTTCTAAGTGCTTCCACGCCCTCGTAAACTTCTGACATATCTATTCTTTGTTCACGAGATATTCTATCAAAAGTTTTATCACTTATTCCAGCTAATCCCAATTCATATAATATTTCAGCAGTATCTACAACCCCTGCCCCTAATTCTGCTGTCATAGCGGTCCAATCAGCTAATATAGGTATCATAAAATCAGGCATAAGGGTAGCCATAGGATTAGCTCTTGCCATCGCTTGTCTTGTAACATCTATCCTTAATTCAGACGGTGTTTTTTTTCGTGGAGGAGTAACTAATGTTGAATCAACTGTTCCTGTTTGAGGTAACTCCAAAGAAATATCTACCGATGGAGATTCCGTAACGGTCAATTCGGGTGCTGCATTTTCCTCCACATCCGCACCCGGTGATGTGGGAGTTGTCTTTCCCAATTCTTTGAATTTATATTTTTGAACATAATCATCAACCATCATACCCGACTTATAAGCCGCGGCTTGAACTTGATCTAATGTATATTCATTCCCGTCTAATTCAAACATATTATATTATTTTTAAGTTCCCGGCATTCCGGAAGTATCAACATTAGCGTATTTATCGGCCATATATTTATTAAAGAAGTACTTTTGCCCCTCTGGGCTTAAACCTGGTGTATTTTTAAGTATTAAATCATAAATGTCATCAGGATTATTATAATTAATTTGTAATGGTTGACCTTTATAAAAAGCCAAAGCATCTCCATTCACAGTATTAAACATATCTGTAAGTTGATCAGAAGATAAATCTTTTAAGCTTTCTGAAGCCTTAGCATTTTCTATAAATATTTTTAATTGTTCTTCTCTGGTTACATAATCACCTTGACTTTGTTTATTTATTGAACGAAGCTGACCAACTATGGTTTGTGATTTCATTTCATCACTTACAGGTATTGTAGTTGGAGCATCAACCCCAACATTTTGTGGAGGGCCTTGTATATCTGTAATATTAGATATAGTCTCGCTAAATTTGCTATACGGCATTACAGTTGGTCCAAACAATTGTATTTCTTGTTTTAATGAAGCTGTCATTCCAGAATCAGCTCTATCTTTAGCTGCATCAGCAGCGGCTTTAGCGGAAACTTTTTCATCATATAATTTTTTAGATCTATCAAAAGCTTCTTTAGCTGCAGACTTATATCTATCAGAAACTAATGTAACAAGTTGTTCTCTTGATACAGATTCTTCCTCGCTATCTAGCACCCCGTTGTCTTCAAAATCATCTTTAATTTTTTGTAACATACCTTCAGGAAGTTCATCTCCCATTTCGTCTACTAATATACTTGCTAAGTCAGCATCAGAATATTTTATATTCTTTACTTCATTTTCAATTTTATTATTAAACGACGCTTCGTCCCATCCTTGTAATCCATATTTTTCATATTCATTACCTACAGTTTGCAATTGCTGTAAATATGAGTCTGATCTTCTTGATATAGGTCTTGTATTAACTAAAGTGCCAAAATCTTTCACTTCGCCATCATTAAATATAAATTGGCCATCTTGTACAGTATAATTGCCTTTATATATATCGTCAACTTTTGACATTAGCTCAGGGCTGTTTAATTTACTTAGATCATCTTGGCTCATTTCAGCTAGGTTAGCTATCCATTGTTTAAAGTCACCAGCTTGTGTTGCTATTTTATTAACCTTACCCATAGCTTTACTAATAGCTAATTGTCTTTCAACAGGGGTTATATTTTTATCTTGAATAGCAGCAATAGCTTCATTACGAATATTCATAGCTTCAGTTACTGCATATTCACGCATTTGCTCCGGAACTTGTGATTCATCAAGCATGGGTAATTGCGCAATAGCTTGAGCTTGTAATTCTTGTCGTCTATTTTCTACAGCGCGACGTCTAAGTATAGCTCTCTCACCTCGCATTACAGCTTCACCAACAACGTCTCCGACGTCGGTAAATTTATTTGCTGCCATGCGCGCACCTCTAATTAATTGTTGATTTGCCATAATATATTATTTTAACCTGCCCCAGCAGCTATTCGACCAGCTCCTACAGCTACGTTAGCTATACCGCCGACTAAGCCTTGAGTTGCAGCTTTTCTTGCTTCATCAGCAGCAGCTTTACGTTGTTGAGCCATACCAAATAATGTTTCTGTTCTACCAAATTCTTTTGCTTCTTTTGCTTGTTGACCGGCAGCTCTTTGAGTTTCTAAATTTGCCTGCCCTTGTGCTCTCGCCATTTGATTAGCAGCCTCTTGTTGCCCAATACTTGCTGATGCGGACTGCAAATTAGTTGATTGTTGTTGCGCTAATGTTTGTGCTAAAGCGGCAATTCCACCGCCACCGGCAGCTCCAGATAAACCTGATAATGTACTAGCTAATCCTTGTTGCTGCTGCTGAGACGCAAACTGCGCTTGTTGTTGATTTACAGTTAAATCTTCAAATGTATTAGTTAAGTTAGCTGAAGAATCTTTAAATTCAAATGATTCATACGCGGATCTTTTTTCTGCTAATTCTGCTCTTGCTGCTCTTTGTTCTCTTCTACGGGCACGCCCGCCTATAAGACCACCAGCAATACCCGCTAGCCCACCAGCAATTTGTCCAAATGCTCCAGGATCGTCTTTAGCTGCTCCCTTTACTGCAGCGCCAAAACCGCCTTTTTTTAAAGGAGATGTACCTGCTTGAGCAACATATTTTAAAGGTGTGTTTCTTTCTTCCATAATTAATTACTACTAAACATTGTTTCGCTGTTTACAGCGTATAATTCACAAAAATCTGTGCTATCATTTTCCATTTTTATAGTGGCTTGATAGCCAATAAGTCCACTACTATTTATTACATTGTTTTTTGCAAACATAAAGTAATCACCTATAACAGGTCTTTGTGCCTGCGGTGGTACATCTACTATAAAACTTAATCTATCAGAAGCAACGGAAACACACTCACCTAATTCTGTTAAATTATCATTTTTTAAAAAATATATAATATCTCCTTTTTGTAAAGAAGTATTTAATGCTTCACCAAAATTTACAGTTAAGTTAGCCATTTTTATTGATTTTTAGTAGGTAAAAACATTTGTCCTGTATAATAATTAACCCATTGATCTGATTCAACTATAGTACCATTACTGTCTATATTGTAAAGAGAAGGAAAATCAGCATTTTCAGGATGATCAGTATATGGTTTATAATTGCCTTTAAATACAAATTGCTTAACAGAATAATCTATTTCGTATTTTGGTTCTGGTTTTTTAGCTGATGAACCTATTCTCATTCTTGTTAAATCATAATAAGCATCACCATGAGAGGCTAATGTTTCACCATTAGGCCCTGTTATTTGTTCACTATATACTATTAAACCATTTACGTTAACATTTGAATATATTTGAACACCAATTTGCAATGTGCCTTCACCTTTTGAATCAAGTTGGACTTTAGCTTCCCAAGTATTTAATGCAGGATCTGTTATTTTCCAACCAAAAGTTTCAACATGCTCAATTGCTTTTTGAGCATAGATTCCTTTTGGATATGAAGGGGATGTTACAATCATAAGATTTTTATTAAAAGCATTATTACTAACATTATTATTAGGAATATTACTATAATTCGCATATCTCATGTCAAAATAGGTTCCTTTTATCGTTATTTCTTTATTTGCATAAGCGGTATTTTTTAAATAAATTTCTTTATATTGATAAATACCACCATTATTAGAAGTAACAGATTTAATATATCCAAGTTCACCTGTTTTTTTAACAGTAGGGAAATCATTAAATTTAACTATTGAGCAATTTGTATCTTCAAGAGTTATAGGCGCTTCACCTTGAATGAAATTATAATGTCCTTTAGGTACAGATTTAGCACCTGCATTAAGAAATTTATTTTCATCACTATATAAAAGATTTGGGTTATCTTTTATATATGCAGGGAATCTATTGCCAAGATATAATAAATCTCCATCATTTGTTCTTAAATACACAAGACTACCTTTTTTTAATGGTAAATCTTTAGAAATAACTTCAACAAAATCAATATTATCATCATGAACCAAAGTACAAGGGTCTTTATAATGATCGTAGTTACCTACTTTTGCAAGATATTTATTGAAAAAACCAGGGTGGTCATTAACAGCAGTTACTAAAAGTTCAGGTATATAATATGTATTACCAACAGGAGTGTTATTAAAATTGATTAGCATGTTAACTGTGAGTGTTTTTCCGTCTGCACTAACCTCAAAAGTATTGGTTACTTGTTTTGAATCTCCAAATATATCGGTATAAGTACCAGCAGTTGCTTTTGTAAAATAACTACCTAAGTTTGTTATATTATATTTTGACGTACTAGTATTATCTGGATCCCACCAATAAAACAATGAATCAGGCATTTTCATAACATGCTGCATCAATTTATTTCCTGCTGATCCATCTGTAATCCAGTACCTACCAGAGCTTGTTTCACTAAAAGAATTAGTTATACCTTGTAATCCATTACCATTAAAAAACTGTTCATTGCCATTTGAACCTAACCATCTTTGTGTGACTCCTTCTCCGCTTAATGCTCTGTCTATATTATCTAACGATCTTTGGTTTATTGATCCGCTTTCAAAATTTTGACCTGTAGAAACAGTATTAATTGTCATATTGTAAGCTGCAACGCTTGAATATCCATTTATTTTAGTAAAACCTGATGATTTTAATTGTGTTGCGAAAGCTATAAGAGCTCTTATTTCAACGCCGGTATTAGCTTCAAAAATTTCTTCTAAAGGTCTAATTGTATATGTTTGATTTGTTGAAGGAGCTACAAAAGTCTTATTTTTAAAACCAACAACAATTTTACTATTATTAACAGATGGGCGCGGACCAAAAGAAACTTTTTCGTTAAAAGCAAAGGTTGCTGTAACATCATTGTTGGATGAGTCGTATATTTTAAAAGGTATTATATTAGTAAATGTTTTTTTATTCTTATAACCTGAAGCCGAGGTCAACTCAAAATAACGGCCAATCATATTTGTATGTGGCTTATTTGCTTTTGTTGTTATTGTATAAGGTATACTTGCACCATTATATCCGGCTACAGTGTAATTTGATGTAGCCGAACCTCCCGCTATAGTGTTAGAATAAGCAAAAGTTATTGTTACATTTTTATCTAATAGATTATTTAAGTTTAATTCAAAAAATTCTGAATCAATAAAGCTAGTAGATGTTAATTTACCTTTTATTAATAAAGTATCATTTGTTGCTGTGGTTAGAGTAAACGTATTAAATATTATTTTTGTTCCAGTATTGTTAGTACTAAAAACTACATCATCCATGACAGGAACTTTACTAAGGCTGTAACCTGTGCCATTTAATGTATATGAAAACGTAAAATCAATATCAGCAATATCATCTACATAACCAGAAACAATAACAGGACTATTTGTTAAAGATTGAGTTGTTGTAATATTACTTCCAACATCTACAGTAAATGTTATATCATTAACATACCTAACTTTTCTATAAATATTAATAGTTTCATCTCCAAAAGTATTAGAAAAAACAGTACCAGATACTGTCTTTAATTGAACAGTATACGTCTGTGCCGTGTCCCCAGCTGGAAAAATTAAATCTACATTTGATTTTAAAGTATTTGATGGAATTTTACCACTTACCGATTTTATAACACTAGAGCCTTCTAAAAAAACAAGTTCATATTCTGAATTTTTTTCTCCATTTAATATTAACGTTCTTGTTTCACCATCGTTGTTAACATCGCTAGTGTTTAAATTTTTAGTAAATATTACTTTATCAGGTATTATTATTTCATGAGCTACTGCGCTTATAGTGTAGTTTATGTTTGTAGATTTTGCTCTTGGTATAGTTATAGTTTCTATAACTTCTATATTTCCATTGCCAAGTTTATTCTTGCTTATAGAAATTAAAGAATTATCTATAGTTATATCTTCAACATTAATATAATAACCATTTAAAGGTTTTATTATTCTTTTATTTATCTGCTGAACAGTATTAGGATCTTCTGTTATTTGATAATTTCCATTACCTATATCATCTGTTACAAAAGGCCCTTGTATACTATAACTACCACTTACTTTTATTGGTTGTAAAACAGATTTTCCTGCTAGTGTTATATATTTTGTATCGTTATCAGACGGATTTAAAGATTCAAGATAATCTCCCTTTACAGTAACAATAACATTAGGTGTAGAATTTTCAACAGTTATTAAACTATTTGGTGTTGTAAATTGTGCTTTTTCTATCAAATAACCACTTGTAGGAAATAATGTTATTTGAATATCATCTATGCTGCCATCCTGTTTTATTTCTATTGATTGTTTTATATCACTACTCCAAGACTGTCCGTCATTTATTTTTACATTAAAATCATCAAGATCTTGTGCCCCTACAGTATCATCATAATCTACTTCGTTTGGCTTTCTAATTGATCTACCTATACCTTGTGTTGAAAAGTTTTTATGATCAAGATTATTTGTTTTTTTAGCCTCTTGTGTTATATTAGTAAAAAATTTATTTTCTTTAGGCGTAAAAGTTGCTTCTGTTCCAGTAACTTGATCTGTAACTATATTTTTAGCAATCCATCCGGCAGTACCCTCATAACCTAAAGTTTTGTATTTTTTTATAACAGAGGGGTTATCATTTATTATAAATTCTACATGAGATTTATATTGTGCTCCATAATAGTTATTTCTAACTACATTAGGGCTGTCATGCTGCCATAAATCACCATTTCTATACGTATAATAAATGTTGTTTAAATATAAAGCATTTTCAGGTATAAATGATGCTCTTGTTACCCAGCCGTTTACGTCTTCAGAAAAACAAACCGTATCTAATCCGTCAAAAGAAATATTATATAATTTTTTTCTTGCATCATAGCTTCCGTAAAAAGTATTTGCGGCAAATAATCTTTGACGGAAAAAACTATTCATGTAGTTTTTTGATATTGGAGTTAACCCATCTTTTGATAGTCTAATAATAACACCTCTAGTTTTATCAGCAAAATAGCATCTAAATCCATGCGAAGCAAAAGACTCTGGATATGTTCCAATGCCATATTCCCCGTTGTATTCTATAGGATCTCCTATAACTCTACTATCAGATATTAAATTAGAAGACCCATTAGCATTGTAAAGAGCTGATTTATTTGCTAAAACCCTTAATGTTTTATCTTCACAAATAATAACCATAGAATCATCCCATCCGTGTAGTTTTTGTATGCTCCCATATGATGGTAAAAAATCCTTTGTTATAGGATTTGCCATATTAAACTCATTAGATCTATTAACGCCTGATCTTGAGTTTACTATACCCGACCATATTAACGAGTTGAATTTGTGTTCTTCTTTAAATGGTTCATCTAAAACAGTTGAAGCTTTAACACCATTGTCTATAAACACAGCATTATAATCATCTCTTATTCTATTAGACTCAACACCATTACCAAAGGAAATACAATTATACCAGTTTAAGTTGTAATTATCACCGTGTATACTTATTGGAAGTATATCAGAAGCCTCAAAATATATATTTAATTCTGTTTTACTTTCTAAAGGCTCCGTCTCAAATATAGCCGGCTCTTTTACTACTAGATTTTCTTCTACCCTCTCTTCTAGTATCTCCATCCTTGGTTCATTCATCCAAGTATCATCACCTCTTGTTACTATATCTTTTAATAATGGTTGAAAATTTCCGTCTTCGTCTACGAATCTAAAATGTAATTCTACATAGGTTCTAAATTTTGTAAAATAATTACCTCCATGCTTTGTTTCATGAGTGGTTCTTAAAGTTTGACCTATTTCATATATTTTATCGTGATGTGGAGTACCATCAGGATTTACAAATCTTACAAAATTACCAACTTTAGCTAATTTTTGTAATTTTTCAACTTCAGAATTTCTACGTCTTGTAGAAGCTTCAACTGAAATATTATACTCTATTGATCCAGCGTCATGTCTTTTACCTGTTTCATAAGTACTACCAGGTATTGCGGTCCCACCTTTATGAACAACAAAATCATTTCTTGGATTAGTCGCTGCGCTATCTTTTCCTCTGTTTACATTTCTCCACTTATTGGATCCAGATCTACCTGTACCATTAGAATCTTTTGATGAATATATACCTATTAGATTAAGATCAAATTTAACTAGATAGCTTACTCCCCCAATATCTTGTGTTATTATAGAGTTTATTAAAGTAGAATTAGATTTAAGTTTAACAAAAAATCTTCCATCAAATTCTTTATCACCAGCAGCAATAAACTCTTCTAAGATGTTCATGCTAACACCTAGGTTTGTGTTTTGATCTCCTAGATTACCACTTGTTTTATTATATATTATTTCAACATCTTCTCCAAAAGGCTCTTCAAAATCTATTTTTATTTCATTAGATCCGGCTGGATCCTGTGATAGTCTTTTTATTTTGTAAGGTTTTGATTCTTTACCTAAATATTCAAAATTTATATATCTACCAGGCTTTATTTCTTTAGTTTCTTCTAACTCTACACCATCAGGACTACCATTAGCCTGTTTTAACTGTATAATTGCTCTTTCGTTTAATGGTGCGGCGTTACTAGCATCATCTTTATTTGTTATTGTAGTTCCACCGCCAGAGCCTTTATAGTCATCAGTAAATACTATATTGCCTAATGATCTTACAAGTCTTTTTCTAGCAGTTATAAATTCAGGTGGCTCAGCAGATATATCTATTATTTTATATCTGTTTTCAGTAGAATCAACAGGATTATTGTCTCCATGATTCTTTTTTAACAACAAATAATGTTCTTCTGTAACTTTGTTTCTTTCTGAAGAAGGAAAACTTATATACATAAAACCGTTTTCAACGTCATTGTAGAACCGGTCCGCTGCTAAATTATAGAACTCACCAGATGTATCTTTTATAAAATACCTATAGTGTGTCGCCCAGGGCGGTGGTGGAGTTTTTATAGACGCAGATATTCTATTTTGTTCGGACGATTTAGATTTAGGTATAGTTATAACACCTGTGTCGTTAGAAAAAACAGGTGTTTGTCTATTGTATTCATCTGAATAAACAACACCCAATTGGTAATTGCGATTTGACTTAGCGCTTATTCTTCTTTCTGCGTTTGCGGTATTTAGTTTTACATCAAAATCAGGGTCTTCAAATACATCATAATTTTGTATATAATTACCATAAATAACTCTATTAGCAGTAACCTCTTGTGCTTTTGCTTTTCTTGGTACATTATCCCATTGTCTGAGTAGTTGATCGTTAGCTACTAAAGATTTAATTTGCTCTTTTCTTATTGTAAAAGAGTTTTCAAAATTTAATCTTTTTTTAGTAGTTAATATATATATATTATTATTTCTAGTTTCTTTAAATATTATCTCAATATCTTCTACCTCATCTGATCCTAAGTCAAAATCTTCTAATAAAACCTTACGAACTTGGTTTACCATACCATAGTTAAAAGCCTCTTTACCATCGTATTTAAAACCGTTTCTATTTACTTTAAAGTTTGGATAAAAAGCTGGTTGAGTAAAAGGGGAAAAAACAGAATATTCTCCGTTTTTATATTTCCATCTATACGCAAATCTTACAAAAGCCAATTCATATATAGGATCTTCTTCTACTAAATTAGCTGTAAATAAATGACTCTTAGTAACAGGTTCATCTGAATCTATATTAGAAATAATAACTTTAATACTTTTATTTGTAGCATCGATGCTTTGCACCCTACATTCTAAAGATAAATCGGCATCTTCCGTAACAAACAAAATAGATTGGCCTTCTACCCAATTAGGTATACCTCCAAAATCAGTTATATCAATTTCATCCCCAGCTATTTTATCTACAAAATTAACTTGTGCTGTAATAGTTGTATTACCTGTTATATCAGTGTCAAATAAAGTTATATTAGGAGCTTTTAGAGGAGCTTTTTTAATTACAGATATATCATCTTCATTTATTGGTCTATAATCAATATTAACAGTGCCATTTGAATCCTTATACTTGTATGATATTTGCGTTTGATTAGCAATATGCTTGTAGTTTTTAAATTCAGATATATTTATTCTTCTAGGTTGATTTATATTATCTGTCCAAAATAAAAGTCCATCAATTATGTTTATGCCTGTTATTAAGTTGTTTTTAGAAAAATTTAAAAAACCAGAATCAGTGTAAGTAAAGTTTACATCTAAATTTCCAAAATGTTTTCCGTTATAAGGTATATTTTTAAATTCAATACTTTCGTTATTGTTATTTAAAACACTTGTGTTTTTTGGCGCTGTTATTTTTAAATCAATTTCTGAACACTCTATGTCTACATTGCTATGTGTTAACCCATATTTTTGTGGAGAATCAGGCGTGGCTTTTTCTAGATTTTTACCTAATAAACTATTAAATTTTAATTCATTATATGAAAAGGATAATTCACCTTCAACATTTGAATATATAGAAACATCATTTATTGTTATTGTTTGATTTGTTTTTTCATCTAACAATACAGGTTTTATTTCTTTAGTTTTTTCATCAAACTCATAAATAGCGTCTATAGAATCAGAAGTAACTATCCAGTATATTTTATCTTTTTTAGTGTCAGATATACTGCCTAGTGTTTTTGCGTTTTGTAACTGCAAATCAGACAAAAGTTCATTACCTAATGTGTTTTCTATTGAGCCAACATCGTCACCTTCAGAAGAAGAAATCTGTATATTTAAAGCATCAGTATACTCGCCATTAGGTACAAGTCTATCATCTAGGTCTTTATTCATTCTACCCGACGTAAAGGTGTGCTTTAGTTCCGCCATTAGTGTTTAATTTGTTTTGATTTGCCTCTCATTACTTGAGTAAGATCTTCTATATTTATATTAGCTAATCTAAGTTTAGCCGAACGCATAGCTGCTTTCCTTTCTTTTTTTAATCTATTTATTTGATACTCGGGTATATTTGATTTAGCCGACATTATATTTAATGCAATTGATTTATACATTGCTTCCTCAGCAAACTTATGTATTTTCATGTCTTCATCAACATTCAACCCGTCGGAAACATATTTAATAATAATTATTTTATTTTTAACACCACTACTAAATGATATAACACCTCTAGGCTGATCAATTACAAATGTGTCATTTTTATTAGCAGTAGCAGGATCAATTCCATATCTTTTTCCAAAATCAACATTATAGCCATAGCCCTCTTCTAAATAAGTTATGTCTGATGCGTCTGTTGTACTATAAGAATTATTATTTTGCCCTTTAAATCTTTTTGCTGCTTCTGATTCTTTACCTATTAAAACATTGCCTTTGTCGTCATATAAATAATTATAATCGTCGTCTTGCAAATATGGTGTTGGAGCAGTTGTTGTTTGGCTTGGTTTCAAGGGTCTTTCAATACCGGCCTCATCTAAACATGTTATTCTAACATAGTTTACAAAATCATGGGGTAATGGTAGCGACATAGAAGGAGGTATTTCAACTTCTATAGATTTTACATTGTCTATAGTATCATAACTTAACTCTTGCAGTGTTCTTTGAGCATGGTATGCTATTTCATTTCTTTTTGCTGACTTTATAATTTTATCATCGCCAACATACGAAACCAAAAAATTGCTTATTATATCATCTATTGTAACAAATTGATAATATCCTTGATCCTTACTATTGTAGTATTCTTTCGGTGTATATTGTGCTAAAGCCATTTATTATGATTTTTCTTTTTGAACTTTTAAATTGTCTTTCTGTTCTGCAACTTGACTTATTTCAGGCTGTTTAATAACTAAACCAGCATAGCTAAGTATTTTATATACTACAGTTGTTTCATCTGAGTCATGTAATTCAAAGTTGGTTGCAGAAGTAGCGTCGTACTTTGCAATATTTCCAATTTCAACATAACCCCAAACAACTTGTGCCGGTTGCTTAATAAAAGTACAGGCTATTGTATCTATAGATGTTGGATAAACAGTAAGCTCATTTCCGTTTCTTATATATACCGGTTTTTTTGTATCAGGTTTAGTTAATTTTGACGCATTAATATGTAAGAAATCATTTTGATCTATAGCGTCTAATTCTATAGTATTATTATAATATACAGTTCCCAGCCTATATAAGTTTGATGGAAGAGTAAAAACAGAATTTGCTTTTGTAAGTGAAGAGTTTGTTCGAAATAAATTAATTTTTTCTTTTATATTGTTTACAATATTAGCGTATTCATTTGTAATCTCACCTCCTCTATTAAATTGGTTAAGATCATAAAAATATTGCTCAAATATTTCTAATTGAGCTTGATTTGCTAAAAGATTATATTCCTGTGGAGTCATATAACCTCTATTCTCTTTATTAAGAATGGCTTGTACTCTTTGGTATACCGTGTCTACGCTTATTGCCATAATTTTGTATTTATAATGATAGGGCCACCGCAGTGACCCATATCACTACAAGGTGGTTATTTTAATTGTTTTTCAATTGCTTTATATACTTCAGTTCCTTCGTCGGTTTTAAACCAAGCAGCTAATGCTGAAAAAGCATTTTCATCAAAAGGTACAGAAAATAATTTTCTATTTGTTTTACTCCAGTGCCAAGATCTTTGGTCTGCTGATAAGCTAATTATAGCAAGCTCAGATGCTTTAATACCAAAGTTTCTTAGTTGAACATTATCGTCATTTGCTAATTGTAAGAAAAGAGCAGAGTTATTTTTAGCATATAATAATATATCTCTTTTTATTTCTTGTGAAGTCATAGATGAAACAGAACTTCCCTGATCAACTCGCAATACTGCTTCAGCATGGTCTAAATCCATTGTTTTTGCAATATTTAAAGCTTCGATTTCCATTTCTAAATCAACCAAATCATCTTTTGCTTCTTGAACAGCATCCAGTTCTTGATAAATTGCATTTTTCCCTGGATGGTATAATGATAATAGTTTTTGTAATGACTGATTTGTTTTTGATACGTATAAAAATCCGTCTTTAAAAACAATATGTCCTAATGTTGATCTACCTTGTTGTTCATCACGAAGTGGTGATTTTTGATTGGTAGCATATCTTAATTCTCTTGAATAACCTTTTTCTTCATCCCACCACATTAAAGGTGTTCTTGAATGATGCCTTGAGGCTAATGTAAATGTTAAAGGTTGTTTACCACCCTTAAGAGCATAAGATCTATCTTTTATAACCCAACTTGGGGTTTGAGGCTTTTTTGCCGTTATTTTTGTTGCCATGATATAATATAATAAAATTTATAAAAGTAAAGATAGGAGCGCCCGAAGACGCCCCGTCTTTACATTAAGTATTAAGCTACCTGTGAAGCAGTCTTAAATAATACGAAGTTATTCGCACCTTGAACACACAAACATCTTTCAGATAAGAAGTGTACATTCATTTCATCAACGTCAGAAGTATAAACTCCACCTACAGATCCAGTGATCCAAGATTTCATTTTTCTATCATCAGCTTCAGAAGCTCTGTAACGTACGTGTAAGAATGGTCGCTTGATATTTTTACCAAGTGATTGATCGTATACAGTAGAAGTACCAGCAGGTACAAGTACACCATCAATGTTTCCACCTAAACCACGAGTTGTTGCATCGTTTAAGTATTTCCAGTCAGTCTTATAGAAATCGTAAGAACCTCTACGGAAACCACTAAATCCTAAGTTAAGTGCCATATCCTCACTGTTGTTGAATACTCCATAAGAGGATCCACCAGCATAATGAGCGTTAACAGCCCCTAACATATCATCAAAAGTTAGCGCGGTAGCACGGTTTAAGAAAAGCATGTTTTCTTCAATTGCACCTTGCTTGTCAAGATTTTTAAGAATTTCATCAAAATCTTGTAGTCCGCCTCTTGCGCCGCCATCAGAATTATCTAATGCGTCTTCACCAGAATTAAAGTTTTGATAAATATTTCCTCTTGATTCAATAGCAGCAAATAAACCTTCAGTACCTTTGAAACTAGCGCCAATTGCACCAGAACCAGAAGCTGCAAGTTCACCTTCAACCATTGACATTTCAAGATAATCTTCAAATCTTAATCTTGTTTCATGTTCAGACTTTAAGTACCATAAGTATCCTGAAGCTCCGTTTTCAGTAGTAACTTCAACCCATCCAATTTGCGCAGTATCAGAACCAGAGATAGAATATTTATCTTTGATAATAATTGGCGAATTGCTGAATTGTTGAAAACCAGCGTCTACAGATCCATCCATACCAGCAGTACCTTTCTTAAATTCTGAACCATAAACGAATACCTTAACAGTAACGCCAGTTCCAGAAGTAAGTCCAGCAGCAGTAAGAGTAGCACCACCATAAGCAAGTACGGTAAATGTGTTTGCATTTGGTACAGCAGACACAACACCTTTAACTACTTTATCGGCAGTCCAAGTAACTCCATCATTTGGATGTGTTCCAGCTTCAATAATAGCTACTGTTTGCCCTACTCGTACAGCGTGACCGTTTTCGGTAATCACACCAGTTGTAGTATTTGCAGATGCACTATCATAAGCAATGTGTAATCTTCCTTGCTCTGACCAAATAACTTGATCTGAAGCTGAAGGAATTTCAGCACCAACCATACGTAAGAAAGAAGCTACAGAACGGTTTCCGTATCTTTCAACTTCTTTTTCGTATACGTCGGGTAGAAATTGTTGTGTAAATGTTCCACCTCCTGAGGCAGAATCGAATGTTAGGTAATTTGTACCAAACAAACTTTTAGTTGGGGCAGGCGTTAATCCAGCTGGAAACGCTCCACCCGTTGAAAATAATCCCATTTTTAATAATCTTAGTTAGTTATTGTTTCATTTTAATTTTTAAACGACTAAAATCATCTCCACTAACTGCTTTTACTTGCATGCCTCCTTGAGTTGTAACATTTTCATGTGTCCCTCTAGGGTTCATATCTATGTTTTTAGACTTAGCCATGCTGTTTTTAACAGCATCAGCCTTACCCTGCTCATAAAAATGATTTGCAATAGCATCAGCGTTCATAGCTGTAAACAATGCCTTATGATAGCCCACTGCATCTTTCATATTGTTTTTTTCGTCAACAAATCTGCTAACTAATGAATTAATATCAGACTGGCTTTCCTGTATATTATTTACATCTTTTACTTTAAATCTATATTTGTTTTCTCCAACTTTATATTCAAAACCTTTGAAATTGTTGGCAAACAAGTCATTTGTTTTTTGTTCAAATATAGACCGCTGTTGTTTTGATGTTTCCTGCGTTTGTCTATAATCATCATAAAACTGAACCGCTTCTTTCTGTTGTGGAGTTAACTTTGAACTTAACTTAAGATCATCGTAATATTTACTCTTTAAATTAGTTAGAGTTGATTTAGCTTCTGCGATAGATTCTTTTAATGCAAGTTTTTTTCTTCGAACATCTCTGTCATCATCTGTTTCTTCATCATATGAAAAAGAGTCTTCAATTAAAAAACTTATTTCCTCTTCGTTTAAGTGAGGTTTGGACTGCCTATAGTGTTCTCTTAAAACATCCATATCATCCATATCGGAGTAATCTTTATTTAGATTAACATAATCTTCAAGAGTTCCTCCAGTTTCTTTCATAAAGTCAACAAGCTTATTTACGTTTTCTGGTAACTCATTGACTTCTTGATTATTATTTACGTCTTCTGTCTCCTCTTTAAGCTTATTAGGAATATCTTTTATTTTATCCGCTAATGTTGCTTTTTCTTTTACCGGTTCTTCATCTTGTATGAGTTCGAGCACCTCATTTTCATTGTCAATGGGGTTGCTTTCTCCGGAAGGCTCTTCATTTGTTTTTTCGGTGTTTTGTTCTTGTACTTCTCCGCTAGTTTCGGATTCGTCGCGTACAGGAACCTCATCTGTGCTTTGCTCTTGAATGGCATCGTCGTTTTGGTTTAAGTTTCTAAGGTCTACTTTAATCATTCCGTCGTCATCAACGGATACGTTGCTAGGCCTTTCTGGTTCTTTAGCAACAGGTTGTTTTTCTTCTGTTTGTTGTTCAACAGCTTCTTGTACTGTTTCTTCAACTTGAGTTGTTTCTTCTGTCATGATATAATATTATAAAATTAACGGGGTTCAAATGATTCTAAGTTAAAGCCGCTCCCCATGGTGTCATTACCAGCTGACTCGAACTCTTGTTCTCCTTTTTTATCTTTTCTTTGTTCAATAAGTTTAGATTGTTGCGAAGCTTGTATTCTGGTTCTTTCGTCTTTGCGATCTTCTTTATACTGCTCTCTATTAGTATATACTTCACCCTCTTTATCTTTCAATGCAATATTAAGATCAAACTCAAATCGCATAAGTTCTTTCTTGAGCTCTTTTTCATTTTGCATTTTTTGCATTTCAAGATCTGCTTCAATCTGCGCAAGCTCAGCTTTCTGTTGTGTAATAGATTGATTCTTTTTAATTTCCATTTCCGCAGCAACCTGAGTGTTCTGGGAATTTGCGTTTGCTTGTGCTTCAATATTTTGCTGTTGCCTTGCTTGATCTTGTTCTAATTTTTTTCTTCTTCTAACTTTTAAAAGTTGATTAGCTAGTTTAATATTTTTTATTTCCCTAATATCAATAGCATCTTCTAAATAAACTTGATCTTTGGCCAAAGCTTGTTGAATATTATTTTCAAGCATTTGTTTTTCTTCTTCATCAGGTGACAGTTCAATAAATATACCAAAGTCATGTAGATGCATGTTTTTGATATCCTCTAATGTTGCCACATTAAATCTACCAATACTAGATATAAAAGCATCTCTTGTAGGCGAGTATTCTAATACGTCTGATATTCTTAGACTAACTGATTCCGCTGTTTTTGCGGCTAAATATAAACTAGATTGTAATATATGCCTTGTAGCTGTATTTGAATTAGCAGCAGCAAGTTTTTGTACACCAACTAATGCATTTTTATCTGGTAAAGAGCCATCCCGAGCCTCGTTAAGGCCAGTAACATCTCTTATCATTTGTAAATAATAATTATATGTATTAATAAGTGAACCTATTTTATTATTACCACCATTTGAAGTAAGTTCTTGAATTGGCATTCGCCCGGGGTTCATATCCCCCTCTTGCGTCATAGACCTACCAATAACAGATCCTGTTTGAAAAAACATGTTTAACGCCTCTTGAGGATTATAGTTTGTTCCGTTACCTAAATCAATTTCAGCCAAACCATCAGCATCTAAATAAACTCCATCAGGTATCATTCTTGCCATCACCTGTTGCAGCTTTAAATGCGTTAATTGTATCATATCAGCAAAACCTGTAATTCTACTAACTAACGATTCAATACGACCTTTATATATACGGGGAGCTACAACGTTATAATTTAACATTACCTTTGTAGTATCGCTTTTAGGTCTAACCATGTTTTTAGCTATTTCCCATTTAAGTAATTGTTGTGTTCCTAAAACGAAAGCCCCATCATATACAACTTCAATTGATCTTGATTCTTTGCTGAATAAAGCTCTATTATCTTTAGGTGGATTAAACTGATCATTTTTAGGAATAGCTTTGTCAGCTCCTGACGCTGTTTTCTTTATTTTAAATACTTCATTATTATATGTTTTATAATTAAAATATAATATTTGTATTGTATTTGCATCTAATACAGAATCTTCGTTTATATATCTATTGTGTGAAGCTGAAGTTTGAGCTCCTTGCTTTGATAAATTACTTAAATTTTCGTCTGTTAAATGAGGAAACTGTTGTTTTAGTTCATTAATAGTTACAGACTTTACTTCACCTACGTAATATATATCGTCAAAATATGGGGAATGAGTGTAAGAATATACCAAATCAGCAGGATCTACATATTTTAATTTTATCCCTTCTGAATTTGTAAATTCATTTTTAACACAACCAACCCCTATAACAGTTAAATCATAATTAACACGTCTTTGTGTTAAATCGTAATTATTAGAATTAAATATAGAATTTATAGCCTGCTCTTCTGCAATTTCAATAGATTGTTTATATTCAAGTTGCATGTGCAGAGCCAGTTCATCTTCGTTTTCAGGTAAATTATCTCTATCGTTGCTATACACATTTATTCCGAGCTGCTGCTGAATTTGATCAGATATTTCTTTTGATTGCATATCTGCTAAAACAGATTCAACATAATCTGTTCTTTGCTTTACAGATGATGGGTCTTGTGAAAAGGCTTTAATATCATAAAGTCTATCAGACATACCATTAACAACTATATCAACAAACTTTGGAATAATTGGCACGGGTTTCCAGTCTAAATTAAGATAAGATAAATCACCATTAATAGACAATTCATCTTTATACTTTTTTACTGATTGTTCTCCTCTTGCGTATAAACGCAGTCGATGATACTCATCCCTATTAGAGTAAAACCTTGTAGCTCCGCTATCTCTTTTAAACCACTCGTGTTCAATAGCACGCGCAACTTTTAAGCCATATTCTTCGGTTGCCTTCTCCACATCAGAGGCTATCTGACTAGGGAATGAGCTTTTTAATAATGTTTCTGCCATGCTATTGTATTATTTGCGAATGCAATCCTTTATTATTAAATTTAGAAATTTTTAAATTTACATTTTGTTTTTCAACTTTGGGTTTTGGATAATATAAATGTCTATTGCAAGCCATTATAGCTAATCCGGAACTTATAGTTGCATCAAATTTTGTTCTTTTATTTATATCAAACTTTGCCCAATCATTTAAGGTTTTATTAAAATATATATTACCTCCGCCTTCTTCGGTTATTCCTACGTGTTTATTAATATAAGTTTCAATAGCCGCCGCGTGAGCTTGTTTAATATCTTCAGATGAATTTGGTATTCCACCAATTTCTTTTTCTGTTACCGATAATTTATTCCAAATTTTATCAGGTCTATTCATTGCAAACCCTCTATAACCTCTTCTTTTTAAATGATATAAAAGCCTTGGTTTATTATTTTCTGCTAATAAAGGCATTCCATAATATATAAGAGCCATGAGCACATCTTCAAAAAATATTTCAGCGGTTTGAGGTCTTGCAATGTATTCTAAAAAAAATGTATTAGGAGGAGCGTCTTCCATGCTAAATTTTGTAAGCCCATGAAGAGATCCTTTAGATCCTTGCCCATCAGTTGTGCCTGATATATCGTAAGAGTCACATCCAAAAGCACCAACATGCTCATTGCTGGGATATTTTATCCCTCCTTTGTTTATTACATTGTTTTCAAGGTTTTTAGGTGGGGTCCATGAGACCAAAAATCGCCCTGATCTATTTGGGGTAAACATTACCCTTGTGTCTTTAATACCATTTTCCCAAGAAAAGCTTCCTCTTGTAACAAATCCATTTCTTTCTAGGTCTTCATTATAGTCTATTTGCTCATAAATTTTGCTTAAATTAAATATACTATTTTTAGCTTCGTCTCTAAACGCGTGCTCTTCTGTTCTAGGAAATTGTCGGTAATATTCGTTTAAACCGTCTGAGTCATGCTTTAATCCATCAACTTCGTTATGCCAAAAATCTACAACACCTGTATCAATTTCGCATCCAGCGTTGTCAATCGCGGGTACTTTTGGCGTATCAAATACAGGGTGTCCATAAGAATCAATGTATCCTTCGTAATTCCACTCCATAGGTATAAACAAAGAATATAGTCCTGAGCTAGTCTGGCCATTCTTATTTCTTTTTGTAACGTCGGAGTCATAATATAATTTTTTAAAATTTTCGCCTCCTTTATCTAAAGAGTTTGAAGTAGAGCCCATCATGCATTTACCTATAATGCGACTACCTAATCTTAATGTGGTTTTTGTTACTCGCCAGTTATTTAATATATTATCAGGTCGCTCCCATTTTCCAGACTCATCATGTACCAACAATTTTAACTTTTCTCCATCATAACTATTGTCTCCTGTATTTTTCCAATCAATAGTTGTATCTAATCCCTCTAATATTTGTTTTTCATCGGTTTCAGTAATAGATTTCCGGGTAAGCTTACTAGCGGGCACTCTATATGCTAATTCAGTTTTTGGTCTATCCATACCGTCTTGTATTGGCTTAAAAAAGAACGGGTAATTGACGGATATAGGGACAACTTTGTCGGTAAACATTTTTTTAGCATCAGCCCCAGATTTGGACAATATTCCGAACCGTGCGTCGGTAGTAATTGTAGCTTGAGCAACTGCTTCTGCCGAGGACATAAATGAGAAACCAGACCGTCTGTTTTTAAGATAGCACATTCCATAAGACCTATAATCGGCTTTACACGCTTCCCAGAAAATAAAGAATATTCTATTAGCTTCTCTGTAGTCTGGCTTCCCAACATCAATCTTGGTGTGCTGCAAGTACATATAATGAGAACCAGTAATATAAGTAAGATTATTTTTATTATAAAACCAATAGCCTTCTTCGCGCCTAGTAAATTCTCTATCAATATATGCATACCATTTATTTTTAAAAGACTCAGGATATGATTCCCAATCAAATATTGTATTGATTTGTTTTAATTCTTTAGGATATATATGAGCTTCCCATTTGTTATTATTATTTTCAGCGTTTTTGGGTGATAATGGCAAAGCTATAACTAAATTTTGTATTTCAACAATTTCCCCTATTGTGCCGTTTTTACTAATAACAATAATATCATATTCTTTATTATAACCATATAGCCATTTTTTATATCTGTTATTTCTTTTAATAACATTTTCTTTTATAGGCTTTACGGTTTTAACTAATGTTTGCTCGTACATTATTTAGATCTTTTTTCAGCAAAACCACCAAAGCTTTTTCTGCTTTCAGCAGGTTTATCATGCATAATATTTTTTTCGGCTTCTATACGAGTAAGTATTTCAAAAGCATCAAATATTGCAAGTTTTTTAGTTGCAGCCGCGTTTTTTAATCTATCAGCAGCTAACTCGTCTTCAGCCCCATCTACTATAATTTCTTCTTCAGCAACACGTATAAGTTCGTGCACTGCTTTATATCCAGCTTGGATTATATTCAACTTCAGTTCCTTTTCTGTCATATTTAATTGCTATTGAATTTACAGGTACTCTATATAATTTTTCGTTATCAATAACGAACTCATACTCACTATTAGGCGTAAAACCTATTAAATCATTTTCTGAAAGATTAAAGCTCCTTAAATGATCCCCTAAATGCTTTAAAACGCCCGTTAATGGCTTTTCTTTTTGATCGCTAAATTGTTTATCTTCAATAATAGGCTTTACAAAACAGTATTCTTCGGGAACTTGCCACTGATTTTTCCTTTTATATAAAAATATTTGATCTATGTAGCAAAAAAACAAATTATCTTTAAAATAATTACTGCTATTTTTAGCTTTACCTTTCATATCATAATATCTTCTAAACGTATTATGATGCACAACTATTTCATCTCCTTTTTTTAACACAGAATTATTTATTGGTGTTTCAACAACAACTCCTATTCTATTCACAAATTTGTGATCTTCTATAGATGTATTTAAAATTAAATTAGAGTTGCCTATTTTTTTATTATTAGTATATCTGCCATCAATAGGTTCTATAATGTACGCATGTAAATGTTTCATTAATACTCTAAATTGTATTCTACGGCTATTGCCATGTTTTTATTAAAATTTTTCCAAGGTAAAACCTCTTCGTTTTTTTCTATAAATATATTGTAGCTTTCTTTTTCTTCTATAATTTCTACTATAGTATGTCCTCCAAAAACCTCTTGACCTACACTATAATGCATTGCATCATTTTTATAATCACGACCAATACTAATCTTCCTTATTAGATTCATTTTTAATTTTTTTAAAGCTACCATCTTTAATGTCTATACTCACGTCTCCGTATGTTTCTTGTAGCTCTGATTTAAATTTATTTAACTCTTGGCTTAATATATCATATTTATGTAATAACACGTGCTTTTGTGTTTCTAGCACTCCTACTTGCTCTTGAGTTGTTTTAATAACTGTTGCTAAATTTTGTAATTTTGCTAACTCTTCTGTTTTAATTTGTTTTTTCATTGTATAAAATTTAAGTAAATATAGTTATTTATTGTGTATTTTTATCTGTGTGCAAAGGCCATATATATATAATTGTGATTATTACTGTTAGTAGAACTACCACCTCCAAGGCTTGTGAATCCATCGGAATTAAATGAAAAATTATTAGTAGTCGAAACACTACCATAACTATTATTTAAATTAGCCCAAAGAGTTTCATTTGATCTTTGATTGTCAAAAATTGTCCAATTACCATTAATTGATGTTCCTTTTATCATTAAAAACTCTGGTTCAAATCCTGTTAAAATTTTATTACCGCTTGAACCCGTTCCTGTAAAAGAACCTATTTTACTAAAACCAGGAACAGAGTGCCAAGCATAAGCTATATAATTATTATTAAGTGTATTTCTATATGCATTAGCAAATCCTGTTGATGTTACTCTATATGGATATCCAGTTCCGTTTGTTATTGAAATATTTTGGTTTAATTTTAAATAATAATCAGTTGGATCTGTCCATAAATTATACGAATGCACCATCCAATCACTACTAGCATCTAAATCTTTTAAAATTACAATATCCGGAATACTACCTAGCCCATGCGACACTAAAGCACCCTCTGTATTACTTTCACCAACACCATTTCCTTTCCATTTTATAATACTAAAACCGTTGTCTCTATTGACACTAATAGCATCGGGTACAATAGGATGAGTATTTAAATTTAGATCAGATGCTTTGTGGCTAAATGTTCTAGCTTTGTTTTCGTAAATGTTATAAGTAAAGTGGCCGCCTTTTACATAATCAATATTGCTTTCAGTGCCATTATAGTTACCTGATAAATCTAAAGCATCTCCGTTTAATCTATATGTTGCTATACACGATGCATCCCCTAAAACTTGTAGTGTATCTACGGTGCTTTTTGTTTCATTATATAATGTTGCACCTTCTGAGGGTAAAATTGGCTTGTTAAATATTCTTACTTGGTCTATTTTCCCTTTAAACTGTCTATTTGAAGTTGTGCTACATATTTCGTTTATAGAACTAACAAAACTACTTGTGGTGTAGCTATTGCTTAAAATTCCGTTTGTGTATACTTTTAAAGTAGTTCCATCCGAAGTAAAAGCTATATGGCTCCATTCATCAAAATTAATTATATCCCCGTATCTTGCCGATGTATTTTCGTAATAAACCATCCTACCCTGCCCGGCGGCACCAAATCCTGGGTCTAGCACAATAGAATAAGTATAAGATGTTCCGCCTATATTACCAAATATCCTCCTTGCATAAGTAGGATTTCCGCTAGAATTAGGATTAATCCAAAAAGAATAAGTTTTTATATTTGAAATAGTTGATAAATTTATTTTACTATTACTCCCATTAAAACTGGCAGATTTATATTCATGGCCTGCAGCTTTCCACGACCAAGCAACGTAATTATTGCTGGCTTTATTAATATTAGAAAGTTGCCCGCCGCCACCTAAAATAAACCCATCGCTTCTAAACTCTTTTAATCTTTGATTTGATTCCCCTACAGTTCCTTCCGCGCCAGCATCACTAGACATTATATGATAGTCATCATTAGGGTCAATTCTTAAAGAATCGAATATAAAATGGTAAAATGGCTGATTTCTTGCTTTTATCCAAGTTAAATCAGGAGAAAATCCTGTTTTTATAAGTCGGCCATCAACACTATCACCAGTATATATATTAGTACTAAAATTATCTTCAGGGTAATTAGTATCTTGAATAAATTCATTACCATCACCTAATGTAGCTACACCGTTAGAGTATTTAACTGGTTCTTCAGCAAATGCCATGTAGAGAAACCCATACCCATTTCTATTTTTAGCAGCACTTGCAGTTTTTAATTTAAAGCCATTAGAATAAAAATCCATTATAGTATCCGTAGCTTCATCATCTGATGAGTTTGCATCTAACCTTAAGTCTAGAGTGTTTTTAACTTCTCTTGCATTATCAACTATCATCCAATCACCTGCATTACCACTGGAATATGATTTTATCATAACCCAAGCTGGTTTAAATCCTGTATGAACAAATGGACCATCAGATGAACCATTTCCAGTGTACGAGCCGATTTTGGAAAAACCATCTACTGAATGGAAGCAGTAGGCGATACAGTCATCTCCTGCAACAACACCTCCTAAGTTACCTTGGTCAAACACCTCAGCAGTAGGAACATTTCTTGTGCTATTGGCTTTATTGTTTGTTAAATTTAAATATAAATAGTCATAACTTCCGTCAATTATATCTGTAAATACAAACCAATTTCTATTTGAATTGCTTATATTTTTCATTATAACAAGTTCAGGCTTATTATCTAAACCGTGACCTAATCTATCACTTCCTGTAGTTGTTGCATCCCACTTTATAATACTAAACCCTGCATCAGGATTTGCACTAACTGTTGCCGTAATATCCCCATCTGTGTTTGACACTGCTGTTCCGCCTGCTTTCCAGTTCCAAGCTACATAAACATTATTTAAAAGATTTGTGTTGTGAGCCCCATTTGAACCTGCGTTTGGGGAAAAACCATTTGCATCAAAAGAAGATATGTTCCCGTATGAGCCATATTGACCCTCATAAGCAGTCAAGTCAGAATGGAGTGTTTTAGAACTTCCTGACCCTCTAACAGAATCTTGCAAAATGTGTGAGTTGTTACCATTTCTATTTTTTATCCAAACAAAATCCGGAGCAAATCCAACGTTGATATTACCATAAGGTTTATCTTGAGTGTAAGTTACGTTAGTGTCAGCACCATCATAATCAAGTGAACCTTGAATACTAGCACTCTGAGCTGAAGTGGTAGTTTCGTTATACAACGCTGTCACACCCTCTTGCCCCAGCGGTACATTAAATAATCTTACCTGGTCAAGATCCATGCCCGCATGCCTGTTCCCGGTTCCTGTTGCATCCCCTAATGTATGATTGGTTGCGGTACCGTTTAAAAAGTTTTTATCTACTGTATCTTGAACTATTTGTGTTCCATCAACATATATAGTTCTTGTTCTATTGTCGCTTCCAGAGTTATATTTATCTGTAACTACAAGATGGTGCCATTGGCCATTATCATAAGTGTTAGGTGTTATAATCCAACTATTGTGTTGACCGGAGCCTCCATATGTATAATAAAAAAGTCTTCCCGCGGGAAAATTTCCGTTATCATTGCCACCAAACCCAATAAATTGGTAAGAGCCAACATTATTTTGAAAAATAGGATTGCTTCCTCCTCCGTTATTTAATCTTGTAGTGGTAGATTTAACCCAGCAACTAAATGTAAAATTATTAGTATTATTACTGTTTGATGGTAATTGTGAGATACTAGGCAATGTTATTACGCTACTACTTCCATTTAATACCGCAGCATTATCAAATTTCCCTGAAGCATAGGTTATGTTAGAAGCAGTTCCGTTGTAGTTTGTTGTGGTGTCAGGTACGTTGTTTGTTGTGCCACCATCGCTATTAAGCTGATAAGTTGCAACACTTGTAATAGTTTGTAATGTATTATTATTAGAATCACTCTCCATATCATAATACGCTACTTGATTACTAATATTAGCAATATTTGTAGTATCATCATTATAAAGATAACCTACTTCTGTTGTTGTAAGCACATCTGAATATATTCTTACATCATCTATTAAGCCATTAAAAAATTCTATATTTGATAAAGCATATGAAAACTGGCCTATCCAAGTTGGCCTAGTAGCGGTTGATGTAAATGCACCGCTTCCAGTAAGTACGGGTGTTGTATTTCCATCTACATATATATTATATGTTCCGCTATTTAAAGTTAAAACTATATGATGCCAAATATCATCTGCATAATTTACTGAGCTATTGACCGTCCCCCCACCTGCTTCGAATTTTACAGTTCCATTAGAATTTAATCCTAAAAAATACCCTGTTTCATTGCTATTTGATCCTCCATTATTTATTAAAGTAGCAGTACCACTATGCCCTGTTGTTTTAAACCATAAAGAAACACTTATAGTAGATGAATTATTTGATGAATTATTTCCTAAATCTATTTTACTACTACTGCCATTAAATACCGCAGCTCTACTACCATCTTTAAAACCATAAGTTTCACCTTGTTTACCACCATTACCTTGATATATTACAGCTTTAAAGTGATTACTTGGTTTATCTGGTGTTGCACCATCTGGATTAATTGAAGGAGCCGGAAGGTTTTTAGTTGATAAGGCTTTAAATCCTGTTGGAGGTGTGTAATTAAAGCCTTCTGCACCAAAATAAAATTTACCTATATCAGTTGTGGTGTAAGCATGAAAGCCTATAAAATAATCCGTAAAACCAGATATATCTATACCTGTTGATGGTGTGGCGGGATCATGCGAATATAAAAAACTACCATTTTTACTTATAAACCAACGATAATTATTTAAATCTATAGCAAACCCAATAATATCACCTGTCGTAGCTGTAACAGAAGATGATGCAATATTTGCATTATTATTATATATAGCTCCATTAGATCCCCACATCCAAGAGTTAGTAGTTGTACCGCCATAACTGTTCAAACCGGTAATATCTCCTAATATTGACGGGCCGATTCTAGCACTACCATAAGCACTTGAACCTAAATATTTAAACTCAACATACCATTTTCCTGAAGTCAAGGCCATATTAGCAGAACTCGTATGATAACCTGTTGTAGCACTAGTAAATTTTGTATTACCTTCTGAAAAAGAAAATTGATCAGCGTAAGGTTCTAATGGATTCAATGTAGCATAATTATCTAATGGCTCATCTTTAATATGATCTGTATAATCTATATTAGTTGATGTAAAGCTATTAGCATTACCAGATATGTCTACTAAACTTACTTGCTCGTAGTTACCTTGTGTAGCGCGGTAGTTTGTAATAACTTCTTGCGCTGTTAAAGCTTTGTTGTATATTCTAAACTGTGCTACTTTTCCATTAAAATCATAAGTAGTTGAAACACCATCACCTCGCATCCCAATCCTATTATGATTAGTTCCTCCTGAATGGTGTGTTGTAGTACCTGTAGATACAGTCGCTATAATGTTTCCATCAATATAACCTACAAGATTTGTACCATTATGTGTTAATACCACGTGATGCCATTTACCATCATCAATACTCTGCATTGCAGTATTATTTATAAAGTATTGATTTGTTCCATCATATATGCCCATCCCAACGCTGTTGCTACTATATACAGACCCAAAAGTAATATAAATTGGATCCCTAAAAGAAACATAATAAGCAAGCGTATCAGTCGTATTTACCCAAATAGACATAGTGAAATTATAGTTTGTAATTCCTGCAAGCGTATTTACTTGTACAGAATCATTATTACCATCAAATTCAAAAACACCACCATTAGTTGTAGATAAAAAGTTAGCACCTGATATAGTGCCATTATTACTATTACTAGTTAAATCACTCCAAGTCGTACCACTGCCTCCGTATGAAGAATTATTAGATGCATCTAAATGTAATTTTAAATTACTACTGCTGTCTATGCTGCCAATTGATGTATTATTAAGTGGCAACCAAAAACCGTTTAGACCATAAGCATATTTATATTTTGTGGCGTTATGTTCTTGCAAAACTTCTGATGCGGTTAAGGCACTAGTAAAAACTTTAGTTTCCCCTATTACATAATTACCACCTGTTCTACCAGGATAGTTAGCTATCCCAGCAACCCAGTTATTAGAATCAACTTGAGTATATGCTGTGTTTTGAGCTACAAGATTTCCATCTACATATAATTTAATGCCATTTCCATTAGGTGTGTCATCAACAACAACTATATGATACCAAACTCCAGTTTTTACTCCTCCTCCAGGAACATAGCGTGCCCAGTTTGTATTATTGTTGCCACCACTGCTACCATGATACTTCGTAAAATAAATTCCATAAGTACTACTATTAGTAATTTGAATCTGCCAATTTCCTTGACCCATAAATATATGAGATCCAGCCTGTGATGGAGATGCTAAAGCTTGTGCATTTACCCAGGTTGAAACAGAAACAGTAGCATTATTAAACATAGAGTGTGAGTATCCACTAAAATCTACTTTATCAGAACTTCCTGCTATTTTAATAGAGCCATAATTATTAGTTATAAACTCAGTATTAGAAACTGTACCATTATAAGTTGTTGCCGTACCTGATGTATCATTAGCATTTCCATTAAACTGATAATCAGCAATTAAACCTCTTGTAACAGGTTGATCTGTACTAGGCGTATTAAATGCTTTAGGTATCCATATACCTTGTATTAATTCACCAAAACTATCTGGTCGTAGTTGTGTACCATCAATAAATTTAGCGTCGGCAACAACCGTTTGGCCAAATTGAGCATATTGATCTGTTCTAGCTGTTCTACCAACACAAATTCTTGATGAACCATCGTTTATAAAAAAAGTTTGATTTTTTGCTATAGTATTAGCTGTATATGTAAATTTTATTTCTATACCATTAACATAAACTCTAAGTCTATCATTTATAAAATCTTTAGTTGTATCTACAGCAAAAACAAAATGAAACCAAGAAGACGTGTCAAAAAACAACTCTGGGCTTCTAACAAGCCATGGGTTTCCAGGATTGTTTCCAACTAAACCGTATATATTGTTATTAGTATTATCAATTCTTAAGCTAATATATCCATTGCCACTTGTAGGCCCGGATTCCATAATGATTATGTTACCAGAATCTAAATTATTAAACTTATACCAGCCACTATATGTAAACGTTGTTCTATTGCTTGTTAAACTTGGTATTCTATGGAAAGTGTAATTACTACCATCTAATAATAAACTCTCGCCTAAAGCACCCGTAGCTTCTGTTTGTGGCAAAGCAGATGTAAAGGTAGAATAGCCTTGCATTTCAGACATAGCCCTACCGGTAATCACACTACCGTCAGAAACATTAGTAAATGCTGTTGTATTAAGTGTGCCTAATGAAACGTTGGTATCCGTGGAATTACCATTTATTTCCTCGTTTATATCAGTTACACTATCTCCAGCGTTACCTCTTAATCTAATATCCGAACCAGTATTTTGTATTGGCATAGTCTATGCGTTTATTTGTTTTTTTAATTCAGTAACTTCTTGTGATAATTCTTTTACTGCTTCAATAAGT
>Ga0181379_1000053_pt1 | contig 52657 bp, 22 predicted proteins | sample 2SPOviralmetaG_FD_130115 | JGI IMG/M metagenome (GOLD analysis project Ga0181379, IMG submission 130115) | Marine viral communities from the oligotrophic San Pedro Time Series (SPOT) site, San Pedro Channel, CA, USA - 2 SPOT_SRF_2009-07-10 | ecosystem: Environmental > Aquatic > Marine > Strait... | reverse complement strand
GAGAATTATGAGACTTATGAGAATCACCCACTTTGAGAAGTGTCCACGAGACGCAGTAGTCTCATTGTTTATGCTGTAGACTACTAGGGTGGTTCTGAGGGAGGGAAGTAATACACAGTGTTCGTGTATTATAATTACTCTCAGATATTCTCAGAATCGCATACCCCCGGTAGGGTTTTATATTACAATTAAACAGTGTTGTTTGAGTTCGTTATAAGCAGTCCTATGTGTTGACAATACCTTCGTGTTATGATATCATGATACCTGGGTAATATATTCTTAATTGTAATTACACAGTGTTGTTTGAGAAGAAATATAAGAGACCTTCGTTATTACATACCCCCCATAGGGTTTTATATTATAATTAAACAGTACAGTATAATAAGTATTCGTTATTGTTCGTGCATTATAATTAAACAGTGCTATGTGTTAAATACACAGTATATTGCGATTGATGATGTAAAGTATTATAAACCGATGGGGGGGTCCAAAAAGAAAAACGCATAAGTCCCTAACCTACAAAAGTATGCGTCTGCGAGTGATATATAATGCGAGAAAGAAAAACAATTTAGAATAAAAAATTTTCCACCAGGAAAAAATCTACTATAGGATTGATATATAGAGACTAAGCAAGTATCATCAGAAGAATACAATGTTAGAATTTACAAGAGAGGAGAGGGAATTATTAATTGAGACTCTTCAATATAGATTAGAGAATGACAAGATAGTAAATGGGAATGAAGTATTGAGAGAGGATCTTGAAAATTTGTTGTTTAAAATAGAAGAAATCGAATGAATACTTACAATATCGAATATCAAGGGATTACGATAGTGAGTGAAGTAACACCAGAGGAATTAGAGAGGACACTAATTCAAGTAAGGGGTATAGTTGCATTTGGGGGGAAGGATGAGGAGCAAATAGAAGTAATTCTAAATAGGGAGTAACCACCCATTGCAATGATTGATTTGTAGTGGTATAATAGTAAATGTCGGAATTAATTTTTTATGGCTAAAGGATTCACAGTAAAAGCAAAAGCCCCGGTAATAAATCCAGAGAATGCTGATGCATTTAATATGGAGAGGGCAAAGGAAAAGATTCGTGGGAAGTCGGTAGTATTTTGTCTTCCTGGAAGAGGAGTATCATATCAATTTTTAAAAAGTTTTGTACAACTTTGTTTTGATTTGGTACAAAATGGAGCAAGTATTCAGATTTCACAAGATTATAGTTCAATGGTGAACTTTGCACGTTGTAAGTGTTTAGGTGCAAATGTATTGCGTGGACCAAAGCAAGTACCCTGGGATGGTAAGTTGAAGTATGACTATCAGTTATGGATTGATAGTGATATTGTATTTGATAGTGAGAAGTTTTATCGTCTTGTTGATATGGACCAGGACATTGCATCTGGATGGTATTGTACAGAGGATGGAAAGACATCATCAGTTGCTCATTGGTTAGAAGAGGATGACTTCAAGAACAATGGTGGAGTTATGAATCATGAGATACTTGAGAGCATGGCAAAACGTCGCAAACCATTCACAGTTGACTACACAGGTTTCGGATGGGTGTTGATTAAGAAGGGAGTATTTGAGAATCTTGAGTATCCCTGGTTTGCTCCGAAGATGCAGGTGTTTGATTCTGGTGAAGTACAAGATATGTGCGGGGAAGATGTCTCATTCTGTCTCGATGCAAAAGAAGCAGGATTTGAGATTTGGTGTGATCCAAAGATTCGTGTTGGGCATGAGAAGACTAGAGTTATCTAATGTCCTTTTAGAAACGTCTACTTGACGTTTCACCAAAGACTTTGGTATGATACCCTTAGGAGAGATATGAGTTCTTCTGAGGGTCTTTTAATAAGAAAAAAAACCCGAAAAAAACCGTTTAAAAGGAGATTAATTAATCATGGCAAATCGTCGTCTGATGGGTGATAACAAACTTGAATCACTACCAAAGAATACTCGTCAAGGAAGTGGTAAGAATACTAAGTATGCTGCAACGAGTCGTAATAAGGCACGGAAAGCATATCGTGGACAAGGACGTTGAATGTATAACCTTCAATTATTGACTTATTTGGCACCTAGTTCCGTTTGTGATGGAGTAGGTGTCTTTTCTTTAGTTGATATTCCTCAAGATACATGTATTTTCAAACCAAAAGAGAAGAAACATGTATTTTGGTGTGAGGTTTCGTCTGAAATCAGGAACAATATAGAAAACCTAGTGTATGGTGATGAGCATGGGTTTTGGGTTGACTGTGATTTAGACCGTATTGGGCAACAATATTACATAAATCACTCAAATTTACCTAATGTTTCATATAATAAGGACACTGGTGAGTTATATTCTGTTCGTAATATCAAAAAAGATGAAGAATTAACAGATTATTACTTCCCAGGAGAAAGAGATTGGCTTACTTAAACCATAGTTTACCTGATTGGTCTTGTTATATACGTAATGAGTTCCTTTATAATCATAAAAAAGGGCATGGAGAGGTTACAAAGTGTGACGTTCACTCTGTTGCTAGTATTGAGAAGAGAGTTCCTCTCTTTGAAGCATTTCTAGAGAATGGTGTGAACTGGACTAGACGACCTTTACATGCCTTTTGCTGGAAAGAAGACGCACCCATAGAGCCTTTAGAGGACATAATGTACTGGGACTGCTTTTCACCTTACATAGACGTTCAGAGAAGGCATAGACTAGCTAATTTAGATGCACAATTGATACGTCCAGACGGAAAAAAGGTACTTGGAACGTATATGTTCACCCTAGATTGGTCTTGGGAGAACAAAGGAGTGCCAGATTTGAACTTTTCAGAGACTCCAGAGCATAAATGTGCCCATTTGTTCAAAGTTGAGACTGGGAATTACTATGCATACCCCAACAATCGTATTATTTGGTACGATAATGCTTGGGTATTCAATAGAATTGAGAAAAATCCTGGTTATGAGATTGATTTGACTGTTTATTCAGTTGAAAATAAGAAAAAACTGGAAACTTCTGATCATTACATGTATGAGATTAGGAATTTAGAAAAAGAGTAAATAGAAAAAGGGATAGAACCCCTCAAAAAGTTCTGTTTTTCACAAAACAGGAGCAAAAAATGGCAAAGTATCATGTTGACAGAGATACTGAGTACATGTATAAGATGTGGGGAACTACATCGTTGATAACAGACTATTGGACTAAGCCAAAAAAGAGTAATGATTCAGAAGAAACACTTAATAAACAGAAAAAAAATAAAACAGTATAAAAACTCTTATAGATATATTAAATAGAGTGTAAATCTTTAATGTCAATAGAGGTTTCAAAAGCATTTAGAGATATTAGTTTATCTTTTGCTAAACATCCTGTAACCAATGATATTTTAATTCTTAAAAATGAGGATGCAATTAAAAAATCTGTATCTAATATTATAAGAACTTCATTAGGTGAAAGATTTTTTAATGTTAATTTTGGAACAAGTGTAACTGATTACCTATTTGAGAATACTACTCAAGATTTGGTATTTGCTGTAAGGGACGAAATTAGAGATGCCCTTGATAACTATGAACCAAGAATTAAAATTGATAGAATTGACGTTAATACTCCAGCAGACAGTAATGAATTGAATGTACAAGTTGTCTATGACATTATTGGTCTAAGTATTTTACCACAAAAAGTAAATTTCATCTTATCACCAACTTAAAGTATAATGTCATTTAATCAGTTTACAAATTTAGATTTTGATAGTCTAAAAGTCCAACTAAAAGATTACTTAAGAGAAAACAGTAACTTTACTGATTTTGACTTTGAAGGTTCAAACTTTTCAACGTTAATTGATTTACTAGCATATAATTCTTATATTACGTCATATAACACAAATATGACGGTGAATGAATCTTTTCTAGACAGTGCTACTGTCAGAGAAAATATAGTAGCACTTGCCAGAAATATTGGATATGTTCCTAGGTCAGCAAGGTCATCCAAAGCAAGAATTAGTTTTAGTGTTAATACTGAAGGTTTCTTAGATGTAAGAGCAGTAACATTAAAGGCAGGAGTTGTAGCATTAGGAGATATTACAGCAGGTAGTTATATTTTTTCTATTCCAGAAGATATCACAGTATCTGTTGATGCTTTTGGATTTGCATTTTTTAATGACATTTTAATATCAGAGGGCGTATTTTTAACAAAGTCATTCTCAATCAACAATTCTTTACCAAATCAAAGATTTGTCCTATCAAATCCACGTATTGATACTACAAGTATTCGTGTCTTTGTTAGTGAGACTACCACTGAAGAATATAAGTTATATTCAAATATATTAAATATTAATTCTGAATCTAAGATATTCTTATTTCAAGAAGTAGAAGATGAAACGTATGAACTAATCTTTGGTGATAATATTTTTGGTAAGAGACCACAGTCTGGAAGTTCAATTTTTTCAAGTTATATTGTAACTAATGGAAAAATCGGAAATGGTTGTTCCAAATTTAATTTCACAGGAATCTTAGAAGATAATAATCAAAATAAAATAACTACAGGCATATCACCGATTACAACATTAGCAGCATCTGAAAATGGTGATGATATTGAAAAAATTGATAGTGTAAAATATCTCGCACCTAGAGTATATTCATCTCAATATAGAGCAGTAACTGCCAATGATTATAAAGGACTAATACCATACATCTTTCCTAATGTAGAATCAGTTAGTGCTTATGGTGGTGATGAAGTAGATCCTCCAGAGTATGGTAAAGTATTCATATCAGTCAAACCTAGACAGGGTAAGTATATATCAAAAATAACAAAAGAACAAATTAAAAAAGAATTAAAGCAATATGCAATTGCTGGTATCAAACCAGAAATAATCGATTTAAAGTATCTTTACATAGAATTGAATACTAGTGTTTACTATGACAAAGGTTCTATTGGTGAGGTATCAGAGTTACAAAAACAAGTTATAGAATCTCTACAATCTTATGGATCTTCTTATGAATTAAATAATTTTGGAGGAAGATTTAAGTATAGTAAAGTTAATGCATTGATTGATAGTATTAGTCCAGCAATTACATCAAACATTACGAAAGTTATTATGCGAAGAGATTTACAACCACTGTTAAATATTTTTGCAACTTATGAGTTGTGTTTTGGTAATAGATTCCATATAAAGAAAAATAATATAGTTGATAATAAAGGATATAATATTAAATCAACAGGATTTAATATATCTAATATTGATGGTACAGTTTATTTGTCTGATGTTCCAGTTAATGATGACTATGGAACAATATTTTTCTTTACTCTAAAAGATAACATTCCATTTATTGTTAATAATAGTGCAGGAACTGTTTATTATAAAAAAGGAGAAGTATTATTAGACACAGTAAATATAGTTGGAACTGATAGTCCTAATGGAATAGAAGTTCAGGCAATTCCAGAGTCAAACGACGTAATTGCATTGAAGGATATATACTTAGAATTAAGTTCAGAAAATCTCATAGTTAATATGATTGAAGATAAGATTACTTCTGGAGAAAATACGTCAGCTACAGAATATATTATAACATCAAGTTACTCAAACGGAACTTATACAAGATAACATGTCATTAGAAATTAATAAGACTAAGGTTTCAGTTCAAAATATAATAGATTCTCAAATCCCATCATTTTTGAATGAGGATTCACCACTATTCAGAGAATTTTTAAATCAATATTACTTATCTCAAGAGTATCCAACTGGATCAATAAATCTTGCGGATAATTTAACTGAGTTAAAAAATATTGAAACCTATAACAATGAATTATTTTTTACTGCATTTGTTCCATCTAAGTTAACTTCCAACTTAAGTGCATTTTCTACAACTATAAATGTATCTCATACAATAGGATTTCCTGAAAAGTATGGATTATTAAGAATTGGTAATGAGATAATTACATATCGGTCAAAGACATCAAATTCATTTATTGATTGTTCCAGAGGATTTAGTGGAGTTACTGATGTTTCAAGTCCTGTATTAACTTTTACTAAAACTGTATCTGAAGGCAATGAACTTGATACAGAAGTACAGAACTTAAACTTAGTTTTTTATCAATTTTTATTTACAAAGTTTAAGGCACAGTTCCTTCCTGGATTTGAAAATAGGCAATTTATGCCAGAATTAAAAATTAAAAATATACTATCAAGAGCAGTAGATTTTTATACATCAAAAGGAACAGAAGTTTCATATCAACTTTTGTTTAATGTATTATATAATAAAAAAGTTTCTATGATTCGTCCTCAAGAATTTATCTTGAGACCATCTGATGATAATTATTTCATAACTAATAATATCTTACTTGAGAAAGTTAGTGGTGGAGATCCATTTTCAATTGAAGGTAAGACATTATTTCAAAATGTAAGTGATTCTTCTGAGGCAAGTGCTTCAGTATATTCTGTTGAATATCGACCAGTTAATGGAAAAGATTTTTATGAAGTTTACTTGGATAGTACTTCATTAACATTTTCTTTTCTAAGTACAAATAAAACAAATATATCAAAAAATGTATTATCTACTAGTGATATATTATTTGTTGATTCAACTATTGGTTTTCCAAACCAAGGTACAGTTCTTTTAAAAGGTAAAAATACTAGTAATACTTTTATAGAATTATCTTATAGTGGGAAAACAAATACTCAATTTTTGAATGTTACTGGATTAACTGTAGATGTTGAATATGGGGATGAAATTTTAGAATCTAATTTTGCATATTCTTATGATGATGACGATAATCAAATTAGATTTAGAATTGTTAGTGTTATTGGTGAAGTAGAATATGAAGAAAGTTCAAATTTATTAGTAAATGATACTATTACTTTATCTTCTTTTGGTGCAGATTTAGGTAGCAGATCAGAATTCAATAGTTGGATTTATAATATTCCATCAGAGCATGATATAAAGGAAATAACACTTTCTGCAGATGTCAGTGGAAATATATATAGTGTTCTTTTTTATGAGAACGTCGATTTTTACTTCGAGCAAGAACTTAGTTTACGAAATCCAACTGATCCAAATGATATTGTTACTTATGGTTATGTGAGAAAAATATTAGAAAAGGATAGAGTAGAAATTTTCTCTAATCAAAATATTTTATCAAAAACATTAGTAAAGAAAGAAATATCTCTAGGTAAAAGTGAAAATAATAAGTTTGACTCGATAAAAAATATTCCAGTAGCAATTCAAAACTCATATATTGATACCAATAACGAGTTTTATTATGTATCTTCATCTGGTGTACCACAGTATGAAATTTACTCAGAAGTTCCAAAAGTATTTGTTTCTGCAAATGTTGTAAGTGGTGGGTCAACAGATATTTTAGACACAGATAGAATACATAAATTCTATACTGGAGAAAAAATATATTACACTCCTACACAGAATTCTGGTATTGCAACAGGAGTTTATCATTTAACTGCTATTGGTAGTAATGCTGATAGTAAACAAGTAAAACTCTCTCTTAGTAAAAGTGATTTATTTTCTAAAAAGTATGTTTCAACAAGAAGTAATATATCTTCAGATAGTTTTGTTAAACTTGATTATGAAAACAAAAATATAGAAAATCAAAGAATACTTAAAAAGTTTAATTTAAATAAGAATAGTGATAGTTTAAAGGAAGTCGCATCAAGATCGACCAATAATAAAACTGTTGGTATGTTGGTTAATGGTGTAGAACTTTATTCACCAACATTATTTGATGAAAACATCTACTATGGAAAATTAGATTCAATTGAAATAACAAATGCTGGTAGTGGTTATGATATCATTAATCCACCCCAATTAATGATATCTGACAATACTGGTATTGGAGCAACGGCATATGTAAATATTAGAGGAAAACTAGATGATGTAAGAATATCATCAGCTGGACTTGGATATCAAACAAAACCAAAAATTACTATTGTTGGTGGTAATGGCACTGGTGCAGCAGTAGAACCAAATTTAGTAAAACGTGCAATATCTGCTACATTCAGGGGTGATGGAATTGGATTTAATTCTGTAGATAATACTATTACATTCCAAACAAAACATAACTTTGACCCAGGTGAGGAAATTTTATATGATCCAAATTCCAATCCAGAGTGTTTGCCATTAAAAGCAAATTCTACTTATTTTCCTGGTATAATAAATGATTACACAATTAAATTATACGAGACTGAAAGAGATGCTCTCACCCAACAAAATGAAATAAATTTACAGGGCATAAGTTCTGGTACACACACTTTTACTACACTAAAAGTAAGAAATACTATCACTAAAATTTATATAAAAGATAGTGGTAGTGGGTATTCAAATAAATCTATTAAAATTCCATCAGTTTTAGCATTTGATGGTAAAACAAATGGTGTTAATACCTTTGATGATTACATTTTTGCAACAAATCACGGATTTAAAGACAAAGATCTTTTGCTCTATTCTTCTACTCAAACAAATATAGGTGGATTATCAACGGAAACTGAATATGTTGTATCTGTTTTAGATGAAAATACATTTAAGTTATCCAGTACAATATCTGGTATTAGCACAACTGGATATTCTAGTGTTTCTGATACTATAAAATATCAAAATTATAGTAATAGGATTTATGTAGGATTTTCTTCAATTGGAACAGGTGTTCATACCTTAAAATATCCACCCATAAGAGTTGAAGTAGAATCACTTTCTGGTATTGGATTAACGGTAATTGCTCCTGTATTTGAACCATTGGTTACTGGAAGTATTGAAAGTGTCTTTTTAGAGGATCCTGGAGTTGGATATGGTGTATCTGATATCTTTAATTTCCACAGAAGACCAACTGTTATATTTAAGGATATTGAATCCAAAGCTTTACTACGTCCTATTGTGGTTGATGGTTCAATTGTAGATGTCCAGTTTTTATCTTTTGGACGAGGATATAATGAAGGTATTGATATTGTAGTTTCTGGTGATGGAAGTTTTGCTGATTTACGTCCAGTTGTTGAAAATAATAGAATAGTAGACGTTATTATTGCAAATGGTGGCATTGGATACAACCAGAATACTACCGAAATAACTATAGAAAAAAGAGGCAGAGATGCAAAATTTATTGCTAATGTAAATCAATGGAAAATAAATCAGGTAGTTAGAAATAAAAACATATTAAACACTCCAGATGAAGGTGTTCTTGCACCAAGTATTAATACTAACTTAGGTGTAAGACTTATAAATTTCAATACACCAAAAATACTTAGAAAATCACTTGGAGACCATATTGATGAAATATCAAATAGAGAGGTCGTATCAAATACACACTCACCAATTGTTGGATGGGCATATGATGGAAATCCAATTTATGGTCCTTATGGAAAAGTAGGAAATCAGATTAAAAAGATAGATTCCAGTTATGAAACAAGAATTGAAAATAATACACAATTGAGACCAAATTTTCCAGAAGGATTTTTCATTCAAGACTATTATTACGATAAAGCTCTTGGTGATTTAGATGAATATAATGGAAGATTTTGTACTACTCCCGAATATCCAGATGGAATTTATGCATATTTTTCAACAATTGATAGTAAAACACTATCATCACCAACTTACCCTTACATAATTGGGGAAAATTTTAAAGATTATATCATTGAAGAAAACTCTATTCCATCATTTACTCATGATACTCAATTAGATAAATTAGATTTAATTAGAAATATTAGTCCATACTACATTAACTCAACATTTTCAAGATATCCACTGATTTCAAACGTTGATAAAAAATATAAACAGGAATTTACAGTAACTACTACTTTATCTTCTGGAGTAGACTCTATTGATATTTTTTCACCTGGTGAAGGATATAAAATTGGTGACAATATTATTTTTGACAATAAAGGTACAGGTGGAACAGGATTATCTGCAGAAGTATCAAGAATTAAAGGTAAAGAGTTAACTGAATTTGAAACTACAGTTGCTACATTTACTGATGTAAACTTTTCAACCAGAGGATCTACAGTTGTTGGAATTGCACAAACACCACATAACTTAGTTACTGGTGATAAAATTGTTATCTCTGAAATTTCGGATACAAATTATCAATACTTATCTGGTATAAAAGAAATCATCGTACCACAAAAATCTGTTGGTATCGCTAGTACTGTTCCTGAAATTGGGATTACTGGATTAACAGCAACACTTTATGTTAAGGATATTGGAACATTTTTAGTTGATGATTATATTAAGATAGAAAATGAAACCCTTAAAATTATTGATATAATCCCTGAAGCATCTCAAATCATAGCTAATAGACTATCATCTACATCACAACATCTTGTAGGTACTGAGGTAAAACTTTTACCGACAAGATTATATTTTAATGAAAAAGAGATTGATAGAAGAATTGCTCCAAACAATACTGTATATTTTAGTGCAAAAACTTTAATTGGTTTTGGTACACAAGCAAATAACTACAATTTATATAATAATCAAAACATAAATGTTCCATCAAGAGCAATTTATGTAAAGAATCATAATTTCCGTACAGGTCAAAAAGTAGATTACAATGTTGGATTTGGTGGTACTAGTATAAATGTTTCATCTGAATCAAATGTATCTAATGTATTCCCACTACAGCAAGGTCTTGTATCAGTAATCAATCTTGGTAGAGATTTTATTGGACTAACTACAAACATTTCTGGTATAGGAACTGGTTTAGAGTCACTATACATATGGGATGACGTTTCTGTAACAGGTTCTGCACACTCTTTTACTAGTGTATATGATAATGTTACAGGAGTAGTTGAAAATTATAATTTAGAAATAACTACAGTTGAAAACCATGGGTTATCTGATGGTGATAAAGTTAAATTTAGTTTGATACCAGATGCTATAGATACATTTGCATTAAGATATGATACAAATTTAAGAAAAGTTACTACGGACATTCTTGATTTTAATGTTAATGTTGCAGTTTCTGCAACTACATCAGAGTTTTATTTACCAAATAATACATATGAAACTGGAGATAAACTTGTTTACTATAAGGAAGTAGATGCTAATTCCTCACCAAACACTGGAATCGGTGGTCTGTCTGATGGTGAAACCTATTATGTATTAAGAGAAAAGAGAGATTATATAAAACTTTCAGAATCTCTAAAGAATTCCACAGATGGTTCTTTTATAAACATATCATCCCAAGGTACTGGTATTCAAGGATTTGCATTAATTAATCCTCCATTATATGCAACCAAGGGCAATAAAATAAGATTCGATTTATCAGATACTTCTCTATCTGGTATGGATTTGGTGATTTACAAAGATAGTAAATTACTTATCGAACTGGAAACGTATCGTTATGAACGAAATAGTATTGAGGCTGGTTCTGACGATGCCAAGTTAGATATTATAACAACTGAGGACTACATTGGAAATACACTTTATTATAGTTTAATACCATTATCACCAAGTGTTTCCGAAAAATATCAAATATCTTCAGATGATGAAGTGAATGGAAACAATCAACTTGTCATCAACACAAGTGTTCTAACTCAAGAGTACCCAATTGTATCAATAGCTAATACTTCATTTAGATTCAACTTATTGAGAAAACCAGAAAGTATTACTTATAATTCATCAAGTGGAATTAACACTGTATTTTATGATACAAATTCAGTAAATGCAAGTGGTCCAATATCTAAAGTTAGAATTAACTTTGAAGGTAGAGGGTATAAGAAAGTACCTAAAGTAGATAGTATAGACACAGTTGGTGGTAGTAGTGCAATATTAAAAGCCACATCGTCTACTGTAGGTAAAATTGATAATCTAGAAAGAGTAAAAGATGGTTTTGATTATCCAACTGATCCAACTCTGAAACCAGTATTGAGTGTTCCTACAGTATGCCAAATAAAGGACATCTTTAGTGTAGGTTCCATTGGCATTGTAACTGGTGGAAACAATTACAATGTTTCACCTACTTTAAAAGTTATTGGAAATGATGAAATAGAACTTGAAGCAAATATACAAGGTGGTTCTGTCGTAGATGTAATTATTGAGCAAAACGTTAAAAATTTATCTGGACCATTAAAAGTAGTACCAACAAGAAACTCTAATGGATATGACATTGATGATATTATCTATAATCCATTTCAGAATACGGTAACTTTAGAATTAGTTAATTCTGATACTCAAATTTTCCCTCTTATAACCAATGCTTTTGGTGATACTGAGATTGAGTTCCCATTTGAAGTTGGTGATTCTATTTTTATAGAAAATTGTAGAATTACTGATGTTTCTCGTGGAAGAGGATTTCTTGATTATAACTCATCTAATTTTGATTTTAGATTCTTTACTGTAACTGGAATAAGCACAGTAAACTTCACTGTTACTTATAGTATGGACGGTATTGGACTGAATATGGGTGACTACAATACAGATATTAATTTTGGATATGTAATTAATAAGAAAGATATGGCAGAATTTGAAATGGTTATTTCTGATGATCTTTCTTATATTTCTGGTGAAAATGTAGTTGGATATGATTCAAATAATAAAGTAGTATTTTCTGCTGTTGTTACTGAAAATGGATGGGATAATGATATTAATCAACTAAGATTAATAGATTCAAAAGGTGAACTAGAAGTTGCAAATAAACTTTTAGGAACAAGGTCTAGATTGAATGGAACAGTTGCAAATATTAATCAGTTTAATTTAAAATCAACTCTAAATGTCACTAGCAAAAGGGTAAATGATTTTAGAGATAATGCTGGATATTTAAATGATTTCCAACAAAGAATTTCTGATAATGATTATTACCAAAAGTTTTCATATGCATTAAAATCAGAATTACCATATGATTCTTGGAGTGAATCTGTAAGATCTCTCGTTCATCCATCTGGATATAAAGAATTCTCAGATTTAGATATTGTTGAAAAAGCATCAAATTCAATGAAGATTGATGTTGGTGATTCTTCACTGAGTGTAAATGTGAGCATTGATTCAAAAGAGTCAATGTATAATAAGTACAACTTCAGTATGGTTACGGAAGAAGACTCTCTCCCAGACGGTAGTGTTGAAAGAATATTCTTCCCAGAGGGTGTAGACCTAACCCCATTCATTTTAAGTTTAACTAATAAAGTCATATCTATTGATAATATTAGTGACCAATTTACTGGAATTTCAAGTGATATTGGTGGAACAATAGTTGGTTTAAGTACATTTAAGTTAAAAAATAATGGAGATTCGTTATTCTATAGAGAGTTTAACTCTTCTGATTTCAATTTAGTTTCTATTGATAATAATAAATTTTCTTTAACAAATCATAATTATCAGACAGGGCAAAGAATATTCTATGATGTTCAAGAATCTGATATCGACCCATTAGGTTCAGCAGTTACTATAGTTGATTTAAACTATCAAGCACCAAATGTTTCTCAGAATTTTGATAGTCCAATATTCACATTTGACACGGACCAGTTAAGTTTCGATCAAACTTAAACCATAAATAAAAGTAAATGTGTAGTGCATAATGGCGAAGCAAGCAATAGGCATAGGAAGTTTACCCAATGATGGAGGGGGTGATAGCCTTAGAGATGGTGCTATTAAGCTCAATAGCAATTTTAGTGAAATCTATACTGCTTTAGGTGATGGAAACACCATAACAAACTCCATTGCTTTTGCATCTGTTGCTGGGGTTTCAACCCTTTCTGATTATGCAACTAATGCAGGCATTGCTACTTTTTCAACTACTGCTGGATTTACTAGTTTCACTACAAATGCTGGTCTTTCTAGTGTTGCTGATTATGCTACTGTTGCTGGATTGGCAACAAATGCCACCTATGCAGATACATTAATCAATTCCCCAAATATTAGTGTTGGTGTTATAACAGCATCAAGATTTGTTGGAGATGCATCTTATGCCAGTGGTATAGTTACTACACTAGTTGCTGGTTCTAATGTAAATATTGAAAGAACTGGTGGAATCGCAACAGTTAGTGTTGCTGGAGGTGGAGGTGGAGGTGGATTTGGTGTTGCCTCCCAGTGGTTAGACACACTTTCTGGCATTACCACTAGTTCCAGAGTTGGTATCGGCACAACTGTACCTGATGTTTCTAGTCAATTGCATGTAAAAGGTGGCAGAATCAACGTCACTGGAGTTTCTGCTGGCAATGAAGCATTACAAATAGAGAATGGAGTAAAGATAAACTATGGTACATCTGGTGCTTCAATTTACTATGATTCAGTTGACTTAAGAATTGATACAAATTCATCTATTAGGATGAGTGATGGTGTCAGGAACGTATTTACCGCAACTGCCGGTGGTGGATCTGAATTATTCTTTGATGGTTCCAGAAAATTCACGACCACACAAATTGGTGGTCAGGTTGATGGAACTTTAAAAGTTGCTGGTCTTACCACCACGAATGCATTATATTCTGTAGGAGATATTACTGCTGCAGGGTTTATCACAGCAACAACTTATTATGGTAATGGTGGTAATTTAACTGGAATTGTAACCACATTAGTTGGTGGTTCTAATGTAAACCTTACTGTAGATGGTGGTCAGGTAACACTTGACGTAAACTCTGATTCTGTTTGGAATGGAAATGCCACTGGCATTAATACTTTAGGAAATATTGGAATTGGAACTACAACTGCATCACACAAATTAACCGTTGTTGGTGAGTCTTCATTTGATGGTGCAGTAGGATTTACTAGTGATATTACACTTTCCTCAGGAAGAATTGAAGTTCCTGCATCAAGCAATATAAAAATTGGAGCAGATATTATTGGGTCTGGGAGTTCAAGAAATATTGGTCTTGGTGATAGGGCACTCTCAACATTAAGTAGTGGTGGTGGTCATAACATTGCAATCGGTGATTTGTCTGGACAGACATTCTCATCTGGTCAGTATAATATTACCATTGGTGATAGATGTGGTCGTGAAATGACGACTGGTGATTATAATGTTATTTTAGGTGGTTTTGATGGTCAAAATTCAGATTTAGACATCAGAACATCAAACAATAATATAGTATTGTCCGATGGGCAAGGAAATGTTCGTTATTTTGTAGACTCAAACGGAAAAACTGGTATCAACACTACCATTACACCAGAAGCACTTAATGTTCTTGGTATTGTTTCTGCAACAGGTTTCTATGGTCAAATAAATGCAGAGCAATTAACTGGTATTCTTCCAATTATTGATGGTAGTAATTTAACAGGGGTTACTGCTGTTGGTTCTGGTATTGAATTTGAAAATAATGGGTCTAGTATTGGTGTTGCAGCAACAGTTAACTTTAGTTCCAATTTAGATGTTTCTCTCAGTGCAGGTATTGCTACAGTATCTGTTTCTGATTTAAGTATCACCGATTTGACTGTAAGTGGTGCATCATCACTTGGAGTTGCTGATGCAACACAACTTACTGTTTCTGGTATACTTATTAGTTCTGGTTCATCATTAACTTCACTTAATGCATCAGAACTAAGTTCAGGAACTATTCCTGATGCTAGATTCCCAGCAACATTACCAGCAGCATCGGGTGCATCATTAACTTCACTTAATGCATCAGAACTAAGTTCAGGAACTATTCCTGATACCAGATTCCCAGCAACTCTTCCAGCAGCATCTGGTACAAACTTAACTAATCTACCATCATCACAACTAACTGGTGCTCTACCAGCAATTGACGGTTCTGCATTAACTGGCATTGTTGCATCAGGTACTGGTATTGCAATTGAAAGTAACGGATTCCCTGTAGGGTCTGCTACCACCATTGATTTGGGAGCAGGATTATCAGTTGAGATTAGTGGTGGTATTGCTACAGTCACTGCATCAGGTGGTTCTGGTGGTTCAAGAGTAGTTGTATCTGGTACAACTACTTCTATTACAGATGAGAGTATCGGTAATATAGATATAACAGGATATAAATCTTATGCATTAATGCATGTTGGTCTATCAACCGCAGGTTGGATACGACTATATACTGATAGCACATCAAGAGCAAATGATATTAATAGAGGTCTTGGGAATGACCCAACACCTGGCAGTGGGGTGATTGCTGAAGTTGTAACTACTGGAATTTCTACAGAACAAATAGTTTCTCCATTCACAATGGGTGGTAATCTGATGGATCCAGCAAATACAACAATATATGCATCAATTAAAAATCTTTCTGGTTCAACTCAAACTATTACAGCAAACCTAACAATTCTCCCACTGGAGGCTTAATTAACAAATGGCAATTTCTACACATAGAGTCACGATAAACCCTCAGGATTTATCATCATATACTAAAGAAGATGTTCTAACACAGTTAGAAGATGGAATATCATGGTTGGGATGGCATGGTGATAGTCTTAGTGGATTAGTCTGTGGAGTTACCTCATTTACTGGTGGTGGAAGTATTACAGATGAAACCGTCTTCAATTATGAAGACGTTTATCCAATTGCAACAACTGGTATTGGAACAGGTGCATCATTTTTCGTAGCAAGAGGTAAGGGAGAAGTTGGATATGTTGTTGCAAATAGACCAGGTAAAAATTATGTTCCAGGTGACACAGTAACGTTATCAGCAGAAGACATTGGTGGTTCTGCAAATGGTGCTACAGATATTACAGTAAGACTTACAATTGCTGGTGAAGCAACTGGTGGTCTTGGATATGGTATCACTCTTACTGGAACATATGAATCAGAAGGGACAGATAGGAACGGATTTGTTACAGGTAATGATGCGACTATAACGATTAAAGAGGGTGATACTCTTACTCTTGAAAATTATATGTCAAGTAGTAGTTATGAAGTCAATATTATTCAAAGTGGAGCACACTTTAGCAAAAATTATAGACATCAGAGTGCTAGTGATTATAAAGTTGGATATTATGATGGTTTCATTCATAACGTTATAGGAAATAATAATTCAAGTACCAATAGTGGTGGTATAACTAGATTCAAACCTTTACCTGGACAGAGAGGAACATACTTTGTTGTTGATAATGGCAGTGATTTCGCAACATTTACTCCAAAAATTGTAGTTCAACCAGCTACTTCTGGTATTACTACCTTTAGTTATGGTTCAACTGCATCTTACTATGCAAAGGACACTTCAGGTAGTTATCCTTGGGCTTGTTGGAGACACGTTGTCCAGGATAACAAAAAATTTGGAGACACATATCGTATTTTCGGTATGGTAAACTCAACTCGTTATATAACTACTTGGGCTGGTTCTGGATTTTTCCCAGCTAGTTTTAATAGCACTGATACTAATTCATATCAGTATGGTTCTGGACATGCAAGGAATTTTAGATTAGCAGGACTAGCAAATGCTGATATATCAGCATATGATATATTCAATGAACGTACATCACCAGAGGATAGTCTGACTGGATTTGAGTATATTAGTCAAGGAAGCAGAACTAGCACAGCATACAAAATAGATACTGGTGGATCAATTAGTCGTCAATTAGACTTGAATATATTTAAGTCTGGTATTGACCCAAGATTTGCAGTCTTTTCATATACTAAACCAACACAATCAGCAACTAAACTAAGAGATAGAACATTTGGTACATTCTTTTTCCACAATTTTGAATCAACAATCTGGGATTATGATGATCAATTTTTGAGTGGACTTACTCATATAATACCAAGTGACGATGATAATCGTGCAGGACTTACATTTAGAACATATTTAAATGGAACTTCATATTACGATAACAATGTGAACAAGAGATATCCAGCAAAAAGAAGTGCTGAATTTGGATATTCTACAGTAGATGATAGTAACAGTAATTCACCGAGTAGTCACTATCATGATTCTTGGATAGACACGTTTTATCATACAAATACTGATAATGAAAGTTTATACCCTGGAACTGTAAAAATTTACTATAGAGATTCAACGTCAAGAGGTAGATCATATACAAATCAGAGTGGATATGCCATTAATAGATTATCAAGTGACTTAGATTTCAATGCTGTAATTAAAGGAATACCTTTAAGTGCAAGAATCATGCCTGTTCCATATTACATACCTGATGATTTTGTTTTAATTGATTTTTACTACAATGTATCAGGTGTAAACATTCAGCAGGGAGATACAATTTCAATTAGTGGTTCTGAGCAGTATACAGTTATTCAGGGTTCATATCGTCAAACTGGTGGAACATATGGTGTTCTGTTCTGCGGAAGGGTTGTGTAATGGCAGATTTTAGTTTTTCTGGGTTAGATGGTGCAGTTGCAGCAGGATTAACCACTAAAATTCAAAGTGAAGAAATAAGTTTTGATGGTGCGAGTTTAGATAATGTTGTACTTAATATTGATGGAGTATATGGACCAATTGGTAGTGCAGTAACTTTTATTCCCGATCAAGGTTCATCAAGAACTGATTTTAATTTATCCAATGTTGTTCGTGAAGAAGTTGATTTTATACCAACATTAGTTTTTAATGGAAATACTTCAAGTGGTATTGAAACATCATCAACTTCAATTGTTGAAGAAGGTTTGGTGTTGTATTTAGAATCTACGAATTCCTCTTCTTACGGTGGTGCTGGCAATACTTGGACAGATATAAGTGGACGTGGAAATGATGCAACATTAATTGGGAATTATTCTTTCGCAAATTCCCAAATGATTTTTACCGATAATGGGTATGCAAGAATTCCAATAGATCCAGATTTTGATTTAATTGGTGATTTTGCATTTGAAACTGTTGTTTATATGACAGGAACTCCAGATTCAACATATCCATCTGGGTTAATTTCATGTTGGTCTGAACTAGACGATGGAAATAGAAATAATTTTCTTCTTGCGGTTAATAGTTCAAGACAAGTTTTTGTTCAAATGAATAATAATTCATTGTTATTAACACATCCAACTCCTCTTGATTTAAATCGTTGGCATCATATTGTATTTACTAGAAGAGGTTCTACAGTAGAATTTTATATTGATAGTGTAAAACACTCTTTAGGGACAACATCATATTCTGATAGTGTCTTGATGAGACGTGATCATCTAGAAATTGGAAGATATTCTGCATCTTCTGGTCAATCGTTTGAGGGTTCTATCCCAGTCGTAAGGATTTACACTGGAAGAGGATTATCATCTCAGGAAATATATGAAAACTCTAGAACTATTCCATATTACCCAAACAAAAGGTTGAATTTAACTGACGGCAAATTTACTATTGAAACTTTGCTTTATTGGTCTGGTTTATCACCTAGTAGTGTTGCTGGAATAATTCTTGCACAAGATCCTAGTGATGGGACAAATCCAATGAATTTTAGATTTAGGATAAGAGATAGTGGAAAAAGGGTGCAGTTCCATTATCAAACTACAGCATCAAGATCCAGTATGCAGGCATTGCACTCTGGAAGTGTTGAATTAGTAGCAAACTCATGGAATCACATTGCTGTTACTTATGATACCGTCACTCTAAGAATGTATATTAATGGTGTATTAGTTTCTTCTGCAGTAAGAACATTATACACAACTGAGGGTGTGTCAACTACAATTGGAGGCTCTATAGATAATGATATGCACCTATATGGAAAAGTTTCATATATACGTGCATATAAAGATAGGTGTTTTGATGATTATGAAGTCTTCTCTAATGCGAATAAATTATATGTAAGAGACTCATTAGAATCAGAAGGTACAGTTAGTGTTGGTGTGGCAACAGACTTTGGTGTCACGGAAGCAATTCCTGGATACCTGACAGGTAGAAGACCCTTAACTGGTTTAGTATTCCCCCGTGGTGTTTACAACAAGTAATAAGTAATAAGAAATGACAACTAGAGTAATTCCAGGTTCAGGTGCAGTATTTACACCAAATTTTGATGCTGAATATAGTGTTACATCATTTACAATACAGGATGGTGGTGCTGGATATGCGAGTACAGACCCTCCTAAAATTGAAATCTTAGGAACTAAAACTCCACTTGAGGAGGGTTCTTTTTATCCAATTATTGCTAATGGTAAGATTACTCAAATTGCGGTATTGAATTCTGGGAGAGGATATTTTCCAGTTGAGGGGACATCAGATACAAAAGTTGGAATTGTTACTACAGAATATGTTGAAAGTTCGTTAAAAGTAACTAAATTCGACTCAAATAACAATCCCTATGTCTCAGTTGCATCAACTGAGTCCCATGTTGTAATGCATGTTACTTCAGGAAAGGGAAGTGCTATCTTTGAGAACGGATATAATCGTACTATCGATCAATCTGGATATTCTGGATTAACTGCCCCAATAACACCAAATTATTCTGGGCAACAAAATAGATTTTGGGGATTCTTCAATCCATTCCCATCTTACTTCACAACTGGTCTTGGCACTGACGCAAAATTCAATGCATTCATTGTTTATGATTCCTTTACTGGTGATGCAATATCAACTTCATTAGTATTAAGGTCTGGTGGTCAAAAATATTCAATTGGAGATCAAGTTTCAATATCTGGAACATATTTTGGTGGTAACACTCCAGCAAATGATATATCATTTACAGTTTCAACTACAACTAACACAAGAATTGGTTCTGAAGCAAATAATAGTTATGTTGGAGTTCCTGGTGAAACAATATCAGGAATTGGTTCTGGTGTAATTTTAACTCTCACAAGAGACCAATTGGGTGATATTGATGAAATAGAAGTCACCAATGGTGGTGCTGGTTATGCATTAACAAGCACCATTGGTGTTTCTGGAACTTTCATCGGTGGTTCTACACCAGGAGATGATTTAAAGTTATCTCCAGAAGTTTTGGGTGCAAATACACTACCACCAGTCTCTTACATCCAGAAGACCGATGATAATGGATTTAGAGTTGGTGGATTATCAACTACTTCTCCATTTATAACATTAAGAAGTTATGGTATTGGAACTCATTCATTTAATTTCGAGAATCCAAATGCAAGTTCAATTATTCTAATTGATAATATTATTCAAAGTGCTCTATACAGAAGAGATTTAAATAGAACACTAACACAGCCAATTGGCATTCAAACAACAACTATACATTTAAGTGGAATCACCTCAATAACCTCTTTAGATACAATTCAAGTTGATTCTGAATACTTTGATGTTAAGGATGTTGGATTAAATGGTCCTAATGCAGTTGAAGTTGTTAGGGGTACGATGGGTTCCGAGGTTGGTTACCACACGGTTGGAGCAGCAGTTACTGTCCTTAGAGGAGACTTTAATATTGTTAGGGATGAGATTCATTTCAAATCTGCACCTTTTGGTCCTATTGGACCAGATGGATTAGAAATTAACTCATCCTTTAATGGAAGAATGTTCTCAAGACAAGTTGATTATGGAAATCAACCAAATGACAAAAATGTTATATTTGATGATATTAGCACAAAGTTTGTTGGGGCATCATCAACAGAGTTTTTCCTAGAAAGTAATACTCAACCACTGGTTGGTATTTTTACTGATACATCGGCAGTTTTAGTTGGTGGTATTGATGTAAACTTAAATCCATTAGTTCTCATCAATAATGTACCACAGATTTCAGGAACAGATTTTGATATTGATAACGATAGACTACAATTAGAAAAAGGAAATAGAATCAAATTTTTAACAGGAACTCCAGGTGCTGGAAAAATTTCAAGAACAACCAATAACAGTGGATTGGGATATCAGAGACTTGTTGGAGCAGGTGGAACAATAGTAGTTGGAGCAGGTGGAACTATTGTTAGTATTGATATACAACAATTTGGTAGTGGGTATAGAACAGCACCAGAAGTTGAAGTTATATCACATGTTGGTAGTGGAGCATCATTAGTTGCGAATATTGGTGCAGGTGGAGTTATCACCTCTATTGATGTCATTGAATCTGGAACTGGTTATGTGGAACCAAGATTAAAAGTCGATATTCCTCCTAATTATAGTGATATAGAACTTGAGTATGTAACATCACCACCAGGTGAGGGAATTGGTGCAAGAGCATCTGTGGTAGTTGGAAATAGAGGAGATATTATTGGGTTTGAAATGGAAGAACCTGGAATATATTATAAGATTGGAGATAGATTGAAGTTCCCAATAACAGAATTACTACCAAGTACAGGTATATCCACAGTAAATGTTATTTCTCTTTCTTATGAAAATACTACAGGTCTCACCACAGTATTCACAGATACTGCACATGGATTGATGCCTGACGACTATTTGAGGTTGTCAGGAGTTGCAATGACTTGCGAATCTTGGACAGGATTTACAACATTTACAATCAACAGCTTCGATTATGAACCGTCTGCTGGTATTTGCACTATAACAACTGAAATACCTCATGGATTACCAGAGGGTGACTACGTTCAGTTGGAAGGAATTAACTTATCCTGTATCTCAGATTATACTGGTATCACGTCAACTGTTTTCCCATATCCAGCAGGAATTAATACTTTTGGTGATGCATATCCCCAAAGTAGTCCAAATACTCTTGGTGGAACATACAATGTATTCAGGTCCATATCAGGTACATCGGGAACATCTATTGTCTTTAATGCTGGTGTTTCTACCATAACTCATCTTTATGATCCAGGAAGTTTTATTCAAAATGTAACACCAACAGATGCTTATTATGACCCACTAAGTGGTGAATTTACAGTCACTTCTGTTGGGCATACAGTGACTACTAATAATAGAATTCAACTGTTGGAGGGTGGATTTGCATTCACATGTTCGATGGATAATAATGTCACTGAGCATTATTTACCAGAAAGTGATCACTTCGCAATAGGAAGATTGCTTCAGGTAACTGGAGTAACCACAGATACTTTCACAGCATATGTTGGTGCTGCTGGTCCAGGAGATTTTTATACCCCATCAAATGCCTCATACAATACAAGTACTGGAGATATTACTCTCACAATAGGAAATCATAATGTTTCAATTGGTGATACTATCTTTATACGTGATAGTGCTTTGACATTTACTTGTGATATGGATTCCAACCAGGCACAAAAAACTTATCCCCGTCCTGGAATTGATCCATATGCAAACAAAGGAATCGAAGTTACAGGAGTTGCGGGAACAACAGTAACAATAAATGTTGGATCTGCAGGAACGGATAGATTTTATACACCTTCTGATGCTGATTATAATCCAGTAACAGGTGATTTAACTGTTACTGTAGGACAACATGGACTAGGTGTTGGTAGAAATGTAGTTCTTGCAGATAATTCGTTTACATTTACATGTGCGTTAGATGGACATGGAACACAACATAATTATCCCCGTCCTGGTATTGATCCCTATGCAGGAAAATCAATACCAATTACGAATGTTGGATTAACAACTCATACAGTAACTAATGCGGTTTATAATGCAACTGCAGGTGTTGTTTCTTTCACCGTTCCAAATCACGGATTTAGTAGTAGTGATTATGTAAAAGTAGATGATAATTCACTACTGTTTACATGTGATCTTGATGGAAATACAGCAATTAAGGCATATCCAAGACCAAATTATGATTTCCCAAGTGGTAGATGGATGATTATCAGTAATTCAACGACTGATACTTTTGAAATTAATGTAGGACCATCAACATATACAGGTAATCATACATTTGTGAGTGCAGATCCTTACAGTCTCGAAAGGCAAGATGGAACATTTACAATTAATGTGGGTACAGGGGGGACAGATACTAGTGAACATACTTTCGTTACTGCTTCATTAAATGCAATTGAATATACCCCACAATCTACACATACATTTGTAAGTGCATTAACAAACTCAATAGCAAGAAATCCAGAAAGATATTTCACCCCATCTGATGCAACTTATAATCCAATTTCTGGTGATGTAGTTTTAACAATTGGAGAGCATCCATTTACAAAAGGTGAAGGAATTGTATTAAGACCAAATTCATTATCATTTACTTGTGATATGGACAATAATCAGTCCGTTAAATCATATCCACGTCCTGGTATCGACCCATATGCAGCAAGATCAATTCCAGTTAAAGATTTTACATCAACAACAATTACTTTAAATGTTGGTGTTTCTAGACCAAACAGATATTATACTCCAACAGATGCAAACTACAATCCATCTACTGGTAATTTAACTGTCACTGTAGGTCAACACGGATTAGGTGTAGGAAGAAATGTTGTTTTAGATGACAATTCATTCACATTTACTTGTGATTTAGATGGTAATTCTACACAACATACTTACCCACGTCCTGGAAGTGATCCTTATGCAGGACGTTCTATAGAAATTATACAAGTAGGTCTAACTACACACACTGCGACTGATGCACCTTACAATGCAGTAACTGGAGTTGTTACACTAGAAGTTACTGGTCATGGATTTAGTAATGGTGATTATGTATTAATTGAAGATAATTCATTGAGATATTCTTGTGATTTAGATGGTCATTCTCAATGGAAATATTACCCAAGACCAAATTATGATTACCCAAGTGGAAGATGGTTAGCAATTTCAAATGTAACCACTGACACTTTCGATATTAATGTTGGTGAATCAAGTTATACAGGAATTCATACATTCATAAGTGCAACTACTGATGGAATTAAGAGACAGGATGGAACATTTACAATGTATGTTGGTACTGGTGGAACAGACACTAGTAATCATACATTTGTAAGTGCATCTACAAATGCTATTAAGCATGAACCACAGTCAAATCATACTTTTATTGCTGGAATTCCATATTCAGTAAGACAAGATATACAAGCACCTCATACTTTTGTCAGGTCTTCAGATGATGCTATTTCTGTCTATAGTTATAATGGAACTGCAACAATAGGTATTACTTCAACTGTTTTCCCATATCCAGGAGCAAGTTACAACACTGTTGGTGATACATTCGATGTATTCACTGCACTAGAAGGAACAGAAGGGACAACTGTCGTATTAAATGCTGGAATTTCAACTATTGCACATACCTATGACTTTGGTGGAACAATAACAAATACACCTTTCACTGAATTTGAAGTAGTTGTTGATGAATCAATGACTGATAAGTTTAGTGGTTTCTATCCAGGTCAGTTTATACAATTTGATGATGTCTCAAGATTATTCAACGGAAGAAAAAGAAAATTCACTTTAACAGTTACTGAAGGAAATGAAACCAAAATCTTAAGTTTAAAGACTAAAAAAGAATCTGATATGAGAATGGAAAACAATTTATTCGTTTTCGTTAATGATGTATTGCAGCAACCATATTATTCATACATTTGGAATGGTTCTAGAATTGTATTTAAAGAGGCACCTTTAAGAAATTCCAAATGTACTATATTATTCTTCAGAGGTTCTGATTTAGATGTTATTCAGATAGATCCACCAGAAACAATCAAAGAGGGTGATGTTGTTCAGATTGGTGAGAATAAATTTGACCCAATTGATAGAGAACAGTTTGAGAGAGTTGTTAAGAAGATTATTTCTACAGATACCTTAGATACATTTACTTATGATAGTCTTGGAATTAATACCGATCCAACTAAAGAAAGACCAGTAAGATGGGAAAAACAAACCCAAGATAAAATTATTAATGGTGTCTTGTATTCTAAAGCAAGACCAAGTTTACGTTCTAGAGTTGCTCCAATTACTAGACTCATTAAATCAGTTGGAGAAGATGATATTGAAATCTACGTAAATAATGCTTTTCCATTATTTACTGATGTTGATAAATTACAGGAAAGTTTGAGAAATATAAAAATTGTTGATGACGGAGAAATAGAACCAGCAATAGTTCAATCAACAGTTTCAACAACATCTTCAATAGAATCATTAACAATTGTTGATGGTGGGTCTGGTTTTGACACTATAGTAAATCCAACGGTAGCAATTTCCTCTGCATTTATTAATAAAAAAGACCCAATTTATAATTGGACTGGTGCATCTGGTATCTCAAGTATCTTTAACTTCACAAGTGTCTTAATTTCATCTCCAATAGTTGCAGTTGGATCTAGTAATCTATTGGGAATTTCAACAAATGGAACAAATTGGCAAGAAAGTACTATTGGATATGGAAGTACTGATGTCATAGATTTTAACTCTATTGCATTTGCACCACAAGACAATTTTGTTGCAGTTGGAAGCACTGGAACTATAGTTAAAGGTTCTGGTATTGGTGGAACTTCAATGACCTGGAGTGAACTGACTAAGTTCAAAGAAACATTCTTTATTGGTTCACCTATTCCAACTTTATCTGTAAGTAACTATGATGATGCACTTAATGAGATAATTTATCACCCACAAAAAGATACATGGATTGCTGTTGGTGATAATCGTGGTGTGTTTAAAGGAGTAGGAATTGGGACAACAACTTTCTATGAAAAGACACCACCAACTTTAGGTAATCTCAATAGTGTAGCATTTAATTCAACTACGATTGTAGCAGTTGGAGATGGAGCAAATATAGCTTATTCAAATGATGGTAATATTTGGTCTCAATCTTTTGGCATTCCTTCGACAAGAGATTTAAAATCTGTAATATGGACTGGAACTAGTTTTGTTGCTGTAGGAAATCAAGGTACAATATTAAGATCTGATAACGGGTCTACTAATTGGATAAAAATTACTCCAAATATATCCTTCAATTTTACTAAGATAAGATATGAATATGGTTTATTTGTTGCTTTAAATGACTCTGGTCAATTATATTACTCAATGAATTTAGAAACCTGGGTGTTCAGAGAGACAAATTCTTTATATCAATTAAATGATTTAAGATTTATACCCACACCTCCACCAGTAGAGCAGAGAGATCCAAATGTTCCTGTAATTACAGATGAAGGTAGATTTGTTGCTGTAGGTTCAGCAGGAACTGCTATCTATGCCGAACCAATCTTCAATAGAGCAACAGGAATTTCTACAGTAACAAATGGTTCCGTATCTTCAGTTACAATTACAAATCCTGGATTTGGTTATCAGTATAATATTGCACCTCCAGTCATAATTGAATCCGATACAATTCAGTCTGAGCAAATCAGGTCAATAAAAGTTGTTGGTGACTTTGGACTTATTAAAAATGTTTCTGTTGGAAATTCCTTTATTAATTTCGAGTTAGAATCTGAGAGATATGATAATACTACTCTAGGTATTGGTTATTCATCACTAAACACCTATGGTGTAAACTTTAGTGAACTTGAAGTTGGTGATTACTTTGTAATTACTGAAAGTAATACCGTTGTTGGTCAAGCACTTACTGGAATTACTACTTACAGTGGTGGATTAAATAATTATCCAGATTCTAAAGTTGGAACTGCACAATCTGGTGGTTCTATCAATGGCATATACAGAGCAGAACGTGTTTCTCCACCACCAAGTGGTGTTGGGATTGTTACAGTAAGATGCATGTTTGCATATGGTTCGGATTATGCAGAGCAACCTATAACAGCATTTGTAGATACCACTGCAAATACTAATGGAACTCATGGAAGATACTCTTGGGGTAAAATATATGATTATCAGAATAGAAGAGCATTTACACCAAAGGAATTTGTTGTAAATACAGATAATGGTACTGTTGGTTTATCTACTGCACCACAAGTGTATAGAACCCGTACTATAAAATAGCAATAAATAAAGAAAAAAGTATTGTAGTATAAAAATGCCTGCTATTATCACTGAAAATTTTAGAGTAATGAACGCCGAAACTTTTATACAGAGTTTTGTTTCGGTTGGTAATACTTCTAATACATATTATACTTTTATTGGTCAACCCAATAGTCTGAATCCTCTAGCTGGTGGAACAGACTCTTGGGGTCTTGGGTACTCACCTACAGATGGAATAGAAGAACAGAATAGAATTAAAGAAACTATTCTTTCCATGAAAAAGGTGACAAACCAAGATGTAAGGAGAATGATTAGAAAAGTTGAGTGGACATCTGGAACTACTTATGAAATGTACCGTCATGATTATACAATCTACAATAAAACTCCAATAACAAATCAACCAAGTTTATATGAATCTAATTTTTATGTTATAAACGAAGATTTCAGAGTTTATGTTTGTCTTCAGAATGGTAGTGACCCAGAAAACCCAACAGGAAGACCATCATTTGACCAACCAGAATTTGTTGACTTAGAACCAAGACCAGCAGGAACTTCTGGTGATGGATATATTTGGAAATATCTTTTTACAATCAAACCATCCGAGATTGTAAAATTTGATTCTATTGAGTTTATTCCTGTACCAGAAAATTGGGGAAATGTAGGAGAAACAATATCAACAAAAAATAATGCTATTGATGGAAAGATTGAGGTAATTACTATTGCAAACAGAGGTATTGGTTATCAACCAATTTCTAAATCTTTTACTAATATTCCTATATTGGGTGATGGGATAGGTGGAAAGGCAACAATTACTGTAGATTCTTTTGGTAAAGTTTCTGAGGTATTTGTAACAGATGGTGGTTCTAATTATACTAGTGGAATTATAAAATTCCAACCAGGTGCTCCTGGAGTACCATTAGAATTAACAAATAATGGAACTGTTGCTGAATTTAATGTAATAATTCCCCCAAAAGGTGGACATGGTTTTGATATATACAAAGAATTGGGTGCATATCGAGTCTTAGTATACTCTAGATATGCTACAGATGAAACAAATCCAGACGTAATCTTAGGAAACGATTTTGCTAGAGTTGGAATAATTAAAAATCCAACAGTATTTGGAAGCACAACAGAAAAATTGTCATTAAATGAAGTTAGTGCTCTAGACTCGTTGAAATTGTCTGGAATTGCAACTGCAAATAATGAAACTTATCCAGTAGATTCGCAAATTACCCAAACTATCGGTACTGGACAAACTGCTGTTGGTTTTGTAGCATCTTGGGATTCTATAACTGGAGTATTAAAATACTATCAACCAGTTGGATTAGCAACTGAGGGTGTTAATTATCAACTTAGTAAGTTTAGTTCCTCACCAATTGCTGGAGGAAGTCTTGTAGTTAATTGCAGTAATTCAAATGCATCATTATCAGTTGATACTAATTTTACTGGTGTTAGTACCGTAATAAATAATAGGACATATCAGTTAGGTAGTACTTTTGTTTCTGGGATTTCTTCTGCAGAGTTTAACAAAAAATCAGGTGACATAATCTACGTCGATAACAGGCAACCAATCCCAAGATCGGCTAAACAAAAAGAAGATATTAAAATCATATTGGAGTTCTAAAAAAAAATGCCACAAAATACAAATTTAAATATTTCTCCATATTTTGATGACTTTGAATCTGATAAAAATTATCAGAGAGTGTTGTTTAAGCCTGCTACTCCAATACAGGCAAGAGAATTAACAACTTTACAATCTATCTTACAAAATCAAATTGAAAAATTTGGTCAGCACTTCTTCAAAGAAGGTGCTATGGTTGTGCCTGGTCAAATATCATATGATTCCAACTATACTTGTGTTGAGATTGATGAAACCCATTTAGGTATACCTGTTTCATTGTATATCAATGAAATGATTGGTAAAAAAATTAGAGGAGAAGTAAGTGGTGTTACTGCAAAAGTAGAAAACTTCATTAGTAATGTAACTTCAGAAAGAGGTAATTATACACTATACATTAAATATCAAGGTTCTAGTAATACAAACTTTTCAACAAGTACGTTCCTCGATGGAGAAAACTTGATTGTTGAAGAAAATGTTTCTTACGGAGTATCGTCTTTAAGAGAAGATACAACTTTTGCAACAACTATCATTTCTGGTTCAACATCCGTTGGTTCTGCAGTAAAAATTGAGTCTGGTGTATACTTCATTAGAGGATTTTTTGTAACTGTCAATCCAGAAACTGTTGTTTTAGATCAATACTCTAACTCACCAAGTTATAGAGTTGGTTTACTAATTAATGAAGAATTAGCAGTTGCTTCAAATAATTATAATGATTTATATGATAATGCCCAGGGATTTTCTAATTTCTCTGCACCTGGAGCAGATAGATTAGAAGTAGGTGTTACATTAATAAAAAAAGAAATTGATAATTTTAATGATGAAAATTTTGTTGAACTTTTAAGATTAGAAAATGGTGGTTTACAGAAGTTTGTTAAAGAGACTAATTATAATTTAATTAGAGATGAATTAGCAAAAAGGACTTATGAAGAATCTGGAGATTATTATATAAAACCATATAATATCTCTATTAAAGAGTCTTTAAATAATAGAGTTGGAAATAATGGAATATATTTTGAAAATCAGGAAACAAAACAAGGAAATATTCCAAGTGATGATTTAGGGTGTTTGCAAATTTCACCAGGAAAAGCATATGTAAAGGGTTATTCAGTTGAAACTATAAGCAGTTCGATTATAGATTTCAGAAAACCAAGAGATACTGAAAAAGCAGATAATGATTCTGTTCCTTTTAGTGTTGGTAGACAGGTAATTATCAATAATGTTTATGGTTCTATTCCTGTTGGATTTGACAATACCTCAACAGTAGAATTGTATGATAGTAGAACAGTAACTCCAGGTTCTGCATCTGGTAATAAAATCGGTGTTGCTAGATTATATAATCTGAAATTAAAAAATGCAGAATACATTAATGCAACAACTCAGTATGAGTGTTCACTCTATGATATTCAAACATATACAACAATAACACTTAATACCAGTTTATCAAAACCATCTTCAACTTTCATTGAAGGAAAAAATAGTTCAGCTAGTGGATATTTGGTATCAGATGTTGTAAATAGTAATTTACTTACTTTATATCAAGTATCTGGTAATTTTAAAGATGAAGAAGCAATAATAATTGATGGGGTTGATGATGGAAGAGTTATTAGTAACGTAAGAGACTATAGTCTTAGTGATGTTCATCAATTAAGAACTGATAATTCTGGAAGTAGTCTTGGAAGCTTCACTGCTGATCCAGTTCTTTCTAATAAAGTTAATTTAGCAGATATTTCAGCACAGTTCACTATAACTGGTGAATCTGCTGGTATAAGTACAGTTACAACTTCATCGAGTTCATTCTATGAAGGACTTTATGTCGGTAGTATTGTTTCATATACAAAAGAAGGGAATAGTGTTCCAACTTTTAACAAAGTTACGGAAATTGATAAAACAGCAGATATAGTAAAGATTCAAGCAGTTGGAACTACTCCTGGTATAAATGATGGTACACTCCCAGGAACAAGTATAGTAACTAATGACTTTAGAAAGGTAACATTAGAAATATTAAATACATCAAACGCATTTTTATACACAAAATTAAGGCATAAAAATATTTCTTCTGTTGATTTGAGTAATGCTCAATCAGTAATTAAAAAGTCATATCCAATTACAGTTTCTGCAAATGCATATAGTGCAACACTAGAAACTGATACTAGTTTAACTTTAGAACCATTTGATGAAGAGGATTATAACTTAACTTTTATATCTAATGGAGCAATTGAATCCTTATCTAATCAAAAAATACAACTATCAGGAAGAACTGTAAGTTTAAGTAATTTGTCTGGTAATGGTTCAGCAATACTTACTGTTTCATATAGAAAAGTTAATACTACAGTAAAAAGAAAATTATATAACCGATGCAATACCCTAGTTATTAATGGTTCATCATCACCTGCTTCTGGTATTGGAAACACAACTCTTGACGATGGATTAGTATATAGTGAATATTATGGATTAAGAGTACAAGATAAAATAATTTCTCTAAATGTTCCTGATGTTGAGAGAATTTTGGGAATTTATGAATCATCTACTACTTCAGATCCAAATTTACCAAAGGTAACATTAACATCACTTAACTCTAGTGTTAATAACTTATTAAAGGGTGAAAGACTCGTAGGTCAAACTAGTGGTGCTGTTGCAAACTTTGTCGGTAGTGATAGTGTAAACACAATTGATGTTGTATATATTAATGAAAACAGATTTTCACTAAATGAAACTATTATTTCTGATGAGACTAATATTAGTGGAGTAGTATTTTCAGTAGTTCTCGGTGATAAAAATATCAAAAATAGTTTCATTTTTGATAATGGGCAAAGATCCGAATATTACGATTACTCAAGAATAATTAGAAAGTCTGAAATATCTTCTCCAACTAAAAAAATTAAAATTGTATACAATCAGTATTCAATCAACTCATCCGATGATGGTGACTTTGTATCAGTTGACTCTTATGATAGTGATAGATACAGTAAGAATATTCCAGTAATCGATGGAGTAAGAAATACAGATATCATTGATTTTAGACCAAGAGTTTCATTGTTTGATGCATCTTCTGCTACAAAATCACCATTTGAATATGATTCAAGATTGTTCTCATTATCGGCAAATTCATCTAATTATGTATTTGCAAAAGATAAGAATTTAAATATATCTTACAATTACTATCTTGCTAGAATTGATAAGTTATTTTTAACAAAGGATGGTGCTTTTATATTAAATCAGGGTGTCCCATCATTAACACCAAAGGCACCAAATGTTATTGATTCTTCATTAGAGATAGCAACAATTTACTATCCACCATATGTTTATGATACAAAAACAATAAAAACATCTCTTTCTTCACATAAGAGATATAGAATGAAAGATATCTCTAGATTAGAGGATAGACTTTCTAATGTTGAATATTACAGTTCACTGTCTTTATTAGAAACTGACACCAAAAATTTACTTATAAGAAATCCAAGAACTGGTCTAGATAAGTTCAAATGTGGTTTCTTTGTTGATAATTTTAAAAGTGGTTTTGGTGGTGATATTTCAAATCCATCTTATAAAGCAAGTACAGATACTGCAATTGGTGTAGTAAGACCAACACATTATACCACTTCTACTGGACTGATTCTTGGTTCAGAAGCTATTATTGGTATTGGACAATCATCAAACCCAAATATTGATTTAAGACACGCAACAGATTTGGGAACCAATAATCTTAAGAGAGTTGGTGATTTGGTCATGTTAAACTACAATGATGAGATATACACTAAGAATCAATTTGCAACCAGAGCAGTAAACGTAAATCCATTTAATATCCCAGTATGGATTGGTTCAATTGAATTGAATCCTTCTACTGATACTTGGATTGAAACAAGATTGACGACTAGAACCGAAGATGTTGAAGGAACATATAAAAATGCTATAGCACAATTGGGTGCGGACACAAATACTGGACTATCTCCTATAAATTGGAATTCTTGGGAAACTAATTGGACTGGAGTTACAAATCTAAATTCCGAATTAACCGGAACTAGTACAGAGGTAAATTCATCTTCTGGTAATAATGTTGATACATCAACAACCACAACAACACAATTTATAACAGACACTTTCAGACAAACAACAGATCAATCCAGAACAGGAATTCAATGGCAAGTTAGTGAAAGATTCAATAATGTTTCTATTGGAGATAAGATTGTTTCGAGATCAATTGTTGGATTTATGCGTTCTAGAAACGTTGAGATGATTTCTCGTAGATTAAAACCTTCTACAAGATTCTATTCATTCTTTGATAATGTTTCTATGAATGATTTTGTAGTTCCAAAACTACTTGAAGTAAACATGGTCAGTGGTACATTTGTTGAGGGTGAGACTGTTATTGGACAAATGCCTGTTTCTATTTTGAATAATAAAGGAATTGTATTCAGACTAGCAAAACAAAATCATAAGTATGGTCCATATAATTTTCCAGAAGAAGTTTATGCAGAAAATCCATATAATTCAGGAAATCAACTTTCTTCATCGTATTCATCAACAACTACAATTTTGAATGTTGATACTGCAAGTTTGGAAAATCAAGCAGATTCAAATTTCTTTGGATGTATTTCTATTGGTATGCAATTAATTGGAGAAACAAGTAATGCAATTGCAGAAGTATCAGATATAAGACTTATTACTGATAAATCTGGAACATTAATTGCATCATTATTCTTCCCAGACCCAACTATATTATCAAACCCAACATTTGAAACAGGAACAAAAACACTTACATTATCGACAAGTTCAACAAATACATTACCACCAGGAGTTTCTGAAAGTTCTGCTGAAACTAATTTCACATCAAGTGGAACAATTGATAACGTAGAATCACTGACATTGAGTATCAGAGAAGCTGATATTGAAAGAGTTGCAGTTCCAGCAGAAAATAGAACATTAACAAATGACTTTAGTGTAGACCGCACTAATACTCTTGTTAACACTAATACTGTTCGCACAGAAACAATTGAAAGTACCGTTATTATAACTGAAATTGTTAGGGTTCCTGCTGATCCACCAATTCCAAGAAGATGGAGAGATCCACTCGCACAAACATTCCAAGTTACTGATAAAAATGGAATTTTTATTACCAAGTGTGATGTATTCTTCCAATCAAAAGATACTTCAGATATTCCAGTAACTTTACAAATAAGAACAAGTTCTTTAGGTGTACCTACACAAGAAGTATTACCATTTAGTGAAGTTACATTATCACCAAGTGATATCAATACTTCTGAAGATGCTTCTTCTGCAACAACATTCACATTCCCATCTCCATTATTCTTAGGTGGAATAAAAGACTATGCAATAGTTCTAATGTCGGATTCAACAGAATATAATGTTTGGATTTCTAGAATGACTGAAGTTGATATTTCAACAGTGAATAATGCAGATTCCGAAAAAATTCTTGTTTCACAACAACCAACATTAGGTTCTCTATTCAAATCACAGAATGGTGCTACATGGGAACCATCACAATTAGAAGACTTGAAGTTTACCCTGTACAGAGCAGATTTTAACTCAAGTAGTGGATCTTTTAGACTTTATAATCCAAAACTTGGAATTGGAAATAGACAAGTAGCATCGTTGAGACCCAATCCAATAGTAGCATCTACTAAAAAAGTTTTAGTAGGACTCGCATTGAGTTTAAGTAGCTCCGATATTTCAAATCTAGTACCAGGAATTACAATACGACAAAGTGGTTATGACAATTTCTCTGGAAAACTTGAAAGTGTTGTTGGTTCTATTGGCATTGGAAGTGTCTTAAGTATTACAAATGCTGGTGCAGCATATACTTCAAATGCAACATATTCTGATGCTCCACTCTTAACATTATCAGGAAGAGGTTCTGGAGCAAAGGTTGACCTAACTATTGAGAATAATATTGCTATTGCTGCTACTGTTTCTATTGGAGGAACAGGATATGCTAAAGGTGATACTTTAACTGTCTCACCTTCAGAAACAGGTGGTTTTGGTAAAAACTTGGTCTTGTCTATTCCAAATAGTGTTGGAGTTATTTCAGCATTTAACTCACTAATTATTGATAAAGTTCAAGATGAAGTAAATACATCTGGTGTTTCAAATGAGATATCTTACATAAATTCTGGTGGAGGAATATCAACTATTTCAGATGGTTACGTTAATTACTCTGAAACAATTACTGATGGATTGTATTTTAAAGTAAATCACAATAATCATGGAATGTATTCACAGCAGAATAAGGTAACAATTACTGGAATTGAGCCTGATATCGCACCAGAAAAACTCATTGTTGACTATAATCAGGCATCGACAAATAGTATTCAAGTAAATTCTGTTGGTATATTCACCAGTTTTGAAAACTTAGAAGTTTCAGCAACAAATCCTGGATATATTAAAATTAATGGTGAAATTATTAAATATACTTCATATGAACTCAGCACAAATACATTAACTGGAATAACAAGAGGGATTATTGATGGGCAAGAGGATTTCCTTCTCCCTATGGTCATTCCTTACCATAATGTTGGGTCACCAGTATTTAAATATGAATTTAATGGTATTTCTTTGAGAAGAATTAATAGAACACATTCATTTGCAGATGTTGATATTAATAAGTATCCTATTAGTTTAGATAGTTACTATATTAAACTTAATACTGAATCTAATGGAACAGATAGGAAATTTATTAGTCCTAAATTATTCTTCAATGATACAAAATCGGGTGGAACTTATGATTTAGATGATTCTGCTTCTGGTTCAAACACAATATCTGGACCAAAAGCAACACAGAATATTCAGTTTGATTCAATCAAACCAAATATACAAACCATGATTCCAGAAAAAACATCTATCTCTGCAAAGGCAAGAACATTCTCTGGTCAAAGTATAAATGGAAATGAATCTACTTATGTAAGTAAAGAGTTCCAATCAATTTCATTGAATTCAAATAATTATCTATCAACACCAAGTATAATTGCATCAAACGTAAATGAACTTGAATACTTAGATGATTATCTTGGAAATAAATCATTTACATTAGAATTAAATCTATCTACTAGTGATAGTAAGTTGTCACCAGTTGTAGATCTTGATAGAATTGATATGATAACAACTATGAATAGAATCGATAGTCCAGTATCTAACTATAAAACAGATTCTAGAGTTAATAGTTTATATGATGATCCATCATCTGCAATATACATATCAAAAATTATTAGATTAGAAAGGAGTTCTGATAGTTTAAAAGTTTACTTTGATGCGTATAGAGATTCTTCAAATGAATTAATCGTTATGTATAGAATACTAAGACCCGATACACCAGATGACCAACAATTGTATGAACTATTCCCTGGATTTGAAAATATTGATGAAAATGGTAATGTAATTGACCCTAAAGATAATAATGGACAACCAGATGCATTTGCTCCTGCTTCAACTTCATTAGATGATTTTAGAAGTTATGAATACACTGCAGAAAACTTACCATTGTTTAATGGATTCCAAATTAAAATTATTATGGCAGGAACAAATCAATCATTTGTTCCAAATATTAGAGACTTAAGAGTAATTGCAACGTTATGATTCCAATAAAAGACAATGTGGGTTTTTATAGAGATGAAAAAACTAATGCAGTTCTAAACTGTAATGATGTACAATATAATGAGTATATAAAAATAAAAAATAAAAAATCTCTAGAAGAACAAGAGTTGAGTAAAATGAAAAATGATATTGAGGAAATTAAAAGTGCATTGAAGACTCTAATTGAAACGATAAATAAATAAAGGTTATTAATCTATTTTTCTGATGTCAGCTAAAGTAATCAATTTAGTTCTTGAACAGGGAACAGATTTCCAAAGTACATTTACTATATACAATGATAATGGGACTAAATTGAATTTGACTGGATATACAGGAAAAGGTTTAGTCAAGAAAAGTACATACTCATCAACTTCATATCCATTTTCTCTAACCTTTCCGAATAGGATTGGTGGTCAAATAAAGGTTTCTATGGCAAAAACAGATACTTCATTGATGGAAGGTGGTAGATACTTATATGATGTGGTGATAACATCTCCAAATGATTTTTCGACAAGAGTTGTTCAGGGTAGTGTGTTAGTAACACCAGGAGTTAGTATATGACAAATTATGACGTAAGACTAACTTCACAAGATAGGTTTACTGTTGACTTAAATTATGAAGTTCCATTTAAGCAGATACAATACAGTAATGTAATTCTTGATGATATTAATGTACAATTTGATGGAAATCAGACTAATTTTACATTATATGCAAATGGTGAAGAATACTTTCCGGTTAATGAACAACAATTAGTCATTTCTCTAGATGGTGTTTTACAAAAACCAGTAATTGATTATCAAATATCTGGTAGTACGATTACATTTTTAACTGCACCAACAGCAGGTCAACAATACTCAGCAATTGCACTTGCTACTGCAGCAGATGCTACTAGAAATATTGTCTTTATGATTGACAATGGTAGTATAGATATTACTCCAGGTGATAAAGGTTACTTACCATTAGATATTGGTGGAAAGATTGAATCATGGTCAATTTTATCAGAACAAACTGGAAACATTGCAATAGATATTGAAAAAACAACTTATGATGATTATCCATCAAATTTTGTTTCAATAGTTGGAACTGAATATCCAACTCTAATAAATGAAAATAAAAATAAAGATATTGAATTAACAACTTGGTTACCTATAATCAATATAAATGATGTGCTCAGATTTAGTGTTCTCAGTTGCTCTGGAATAAGTAGGTGTACAGTAGTTTTGAAGATGAAAGTCTAAATATTTTTAGATTATAAATAACAATAGGAAAAAAAATTTTGTTTCATAAAATAACGGAGACAGGTAAATGGCACTTTTAGTCCCAGATAGTGGTGAACTACAGACTCTACGATATCTTGTAAACACCAATCAAGATATCCCTAGAAACTTGATTCTCAAGTTGTACACTAGTAATACTACACCTGCAGAGGGTGATGTCCCAACTCAGGCAGCTTACTTTGAACCATATAATGAGTCTGGAACCATTGGTTATGGAACCGCACCTAATAATGGTTACCCATCATTAGTTAATAACAGATGGGATCAAGACTATACTAGTCAGTATGGTATTCTTCTCGACGGTACACGTTGGAATGTAAGAACAATTACAACTCCAATCGTAAATACCACTGGTAGTGGTACTGCTGGAGAATATACAATTACTGTTGCATCAACACTCAACATTGCAGTAGGACACTACGTAAGTGGTGGTAATGTTGGTTCAAATGCTACCGTTTGTGCCATTGACGGTAATGTACTTGTTCTTTCAGTTCCTAACACTGGTAACTTCTCCAACCAGTCACTTGATTTTGGTGTAGGAACAACAACTGCTTCATATCCAGAGCAAACATTCACCTTTACTGGTCCTGCAAACCAACAGTATGGTTACTACCTCGTAAGAGCAAACAATCTTCCACTAACACTTCATGGTGTTGATTCTGCAGCAACTTCTTTAGCAAACACTGGTGTTGCTAAGACTTTAACAACTGGTGTTATTGCACAAGAATTCATTACACTCAATCAGTTCAAGTGGGAACCAACAGGTGTTGGTACAGCAGGTAACTTTGAACTTGTTGTTTCTGATGCAACTGGTATTATGCCAAACCAAAGAGTGGTTGGTACAGGTCTTGCTGCTGAAACAAGAGTTGTTGGTGTAAATGGTGTTCAGGTCTATCTAGATAAAGCACTTTCTGGTGCTGCTTCTGGTGTAACTACTTTCTATAAGAGTATCACTGAGGACATCACACTTGGTATGGGTGTTACTCACACCAATGCTGGTGGTGAAACTAATGCACTTCCTGCTGATACAACTGTCACTGGTATTGATGAGAAAAACGGTATTGTATATCTAAGCAATGCTCTTGTAAATAACATTCAGGTTGCAACTGGTGACGAAGTAACCTTCGGTTCCAGTAAAGTAATCGGTACTGCACATGGTCTTGAGCCAGGTGATGTTATCTACATCGCAGCAGGTACAGGTAACACAACTACCACATCAAGTACATATACTGTATTTGAAACTCCTGATGCAAATACATTCACACTATCACCAGCACTTGATGGTGTAGGAAATGTAACTCTATACAGCAGCATCTTCTTCGCAGAAAGATTCACAAATGGTCCATACAACGTTCAGAACAACGGTGACCAAATTAAGGTAACTCTAAACGTCAGCCTCGACTGATTTACGATTTACATTTTTTCAAAGGAGGGTCTACCCCTCCTTTTTTTGTGTCTTTATAAATAATTCAATAAAAGGTTTCTAGATAGATGGCAAGAAACGTAGGGGTAAATTCAACATTTGAGCAACAACGTTTAGTCATTAACGAGCTTGCTGTTGATGTTGAAACATTAGAAAATGCTGGTTATATTACTGATTACACAGAACAGGACAACTTAGGAACTGTTCTTTCTAGGGGAAATCAGGCAACTAGTGATATTCAGTTAACTGGTATTATTACAGCAACATCTTTTGTTGGTGATGGTTCTAACTTAACTGGAATTTCTGCTGGTGCTGGTGGTACAGATAATGTTTCCACATCAACTTTAACAGTTGCTGGTATTTCTACTTTTAATGGAAGAATTGTTGGTTCAGCAACAACCAATATTATTCCATTCCTTTATGCAAATCTCAGTGATTTGCCAAGTGCAACTGAATACCATGGTGCTTTTGCACATGTTCATGCTACTGGAAAGGCATATTACGCACATTCTAGTGCGTGGGTAGAGTTAGTAAACATCGACGGTGGTACAGTTACAGCAACAACTTTTGATGGTGATTTAACAGGTAATGTTACTGGTAATGCCGATACAGCTACCAACCTCAATGGTAGTACATACAACTTAAATACCTCTGGTATTATTACTGCAACTCAGTTTGTTGGTGATGGTTCTGGTCTTACAGGTGTTGTTGCAGAAGGAACAGGAATTGTTATTCAGGAAGAAGGTTCTTCAGTTGGAACTGCAGGAACAATTAATTTTATAGGTGCTGGAGTTACAGCAACGTTATCTAATGGTGTTGCATCAGTAGAAATTACCGCAACTGGAGGGGGTGGAGGAATCTCCAATGTTGTAGAAGATACTACACCACAACTTGGTGGTAATTTAGATATTAATAATAAGTATATTACTGGAACAGGTGGTGCAAATATTACTGGTGTTGTTACTGCTACAAGATTCGAGAGTACTTCTGCAGGAACTCCTACTATCGATTCACCAAATAATTTAAATATTAATGCCGTAACTGTTGCCATTAGTACTAATTTAACTGCTGGGGGTTCAGTTACAGCAGCATCATTTGTTGGTGATGGTTCTGGACTAACTGGAGTTGTTGGTTCTGGTTCTGGTGTTGTAGTTCAAGAAGAAGGTTCTTCTGTTGGTACTGCAGGTACTATTAACTTTATAGGTGCTGGTGTTACAGCAACATTTGCTGGTGGTATTGCATCAGTAGAAATAACATCTTCTGGAGGTGGTGGTGCAGAGACTGATACCTTAGCAACAGTAACTGCTAGAGGAAATACAACTACTGCAGAAATCACTGCTGCAAACTTCAGGTCAAATGATACAACTGGTGATGGTTCTGATATCGGATTTGCAATTAAATATTACATTACTTCAAATGGTGCTTCCTCATATCGTTTTGCAGGTCCTGGTGTTCTAAACTCTACTGATAATCCAACATTATACTTCCATAGAGGATTTACTTACATCTTAGAGAACTCTACTGGAAGTGGTCACCCATTTGAACTAAGAGTAAGTAATGGTGGCGCAGCATATGCACCTGGTGGTAGTTTCTTATCAGGTTCAATTAACGGCACACAAATTCTTACAGTTCCATTTGACGCACCAAATTCTATCGTTTACCAATGCACTTTACATGGCAGTATGGTAGGTAATATCAACATTGTTTCCTGATAAGATATGACATTAAAAAAATACGAGTTAAAGGTAAAAAGACCTGAAGACTGGGATGGAGTTTTAAATACTCTTTCCGAAACATCAAGTATTGAAAATTTTCCTAATAGACAGGTGACATGCTTTGATGATAAGATGCATAGTCCAACCAGAGGAACATTTCTACTTCACAAATCTGAAGTAGAAACTCTAATGAATGACTCATCTATTGATTGGATTGAACTTGACCCGACAGAAAATCCAGATGAATATCCCAAACCAAGTCATTATACCAAAAGATGGGAAAAGAATGTAAAAGTATATCGTGATTTAAATGGAGGTGGTCAGCCGGTTTCCACTGGTGCAACTGTTGGTGAACTGGATAGGACAGGGTGGCAAATTGTTAGGACTGGTATCAAAACTAATGGAGATTTTTGGGGAGTATTATCAGGAAATATTTCAGCACAACCATCAGATGCAAGTTACAGTTTAACTGGAAAAAATGTTGATACAATAATTCATGATTCTGGTGTATTACAATATCATCCAGAGTTTTTAGATTCCAATAACAGGTCTAGAGTAAGAGATATTGTTCTCGATGGTCCATACTACATTGATCATGATTATTTTGATGCTAATGGATTTACATATACTAAACCAGATGGAAGAACAGGAATAACCACAACTTCTGCACGTAATTGGTGGAATAACTCCTCCTTAAGATCTGTTGGATTTAGTACAATTGGAACTATAAGCATAACTTCTGGTTATACAGAAGCAAGAGCACTTGGAAATAGTTTGGATGGTTCTAGTGAAATGACAAGTGGTCATGGAACATCATCTGCTTCTCTAGTTGCTGGTAAGAATTTTGGTCTTGCATTTGAGGCAAATATATGGAATATGTCTGGTATTGGAGAGCCAGCAGGAATGGGTATAACCAAAGAGCAGGAATATGATTTAATGAAATTATTTCACTTATATAAACCAATTAATCCTGAAACTGGAATAAAAAATCCAACCTTAGTAAATGGGAGTTGGGGATATCAATCAGGATTTGAAAGTGGTGATAGTATAGATTATAGTTTCAGAGGAATTACAGGAACATTTATTGGTAATGATTCAGTATCAGACCAAGTAACTGCAATGAAAGATGGACTCAATAATCAACTACAAGGTGCATATAGATCTTGGTCAACATCTTCACGTTCAAACTCAATTGATGCTGCTGGAGCAGAAGCAATTGATAGTGGACTAATTTATGTTGCAGCATCAGGAAATAATAACCAGAGATTGGGTGTTGGTAGTACAGACCCCGATAGACTGAATTATATGTCAGATGAATGGTTTGGAAGTACAGACCCCAGAGGAGAGTTTCCATCAGGGACAGTCCCATGCAACCATAGGGATTGGATGAATCCCCAAGGACTTGGTTTTGATGCCTCTGTGGACCCAGAATTTCATCCTGTTATTTGTGTTGGTGCTATGGATGAATATGTGATACCTTCTACATTATCAGAAAGAAAAGCAGACTATTCAAATAATGGACCAGGAATTGACATCTGGTCACCTGCCGATGAAACACTATCTGCAGGAACAAATGGAGTTGCTAACTACACCGATTATGAACGTTATGATGATTCTAGATTTTATGATCATTATTTTAATGGAACGTCTGCTGCTGCTCCAGTTACTTCTGGGTTATTAGTTTTATATCTTCAATCAAATCCAAAAGCAACCTCAAGAGAAGTAAAAACTTGGTTAAAAAATAATGGTTCTGTTATTGCAGTTCCTTCAGAGTATCAGGATGAATATTCAGACGATACACAAACTTCGTATTGGACTGGTTCTTTTAATATGAGAGGTGCAGAAAGAAGAATACTTTACAATCCATTTGCAAATGACGTTGTACCAAAAATAGATGGATTAAGTGTAACTGGAGTCAACTTTAAACTCTCCTAAATATAAATATCGGAAAGAATATCTCTAAATGAGATAGGACTGCATAAAAAAAAATATGGCAGTTTATACGCATACCACAGAGTCGCAATCAATATTTCAAATACAAACCCCGACTTTTGCAATTGAGTCGGGGTCATTTGCGTATAATCAGGATTCAGGATTATATATTACTGTTGTAGATTATGGTGATATCTTAGATGGAATCGATGCAGAAATAGATTCTGGGAATATATTTGAGAATATTTCATATATTGAAGATTATGGAGACATTCTAGTTGAAACTGACCCCGCATTTGGGAAAATTGATACACTTGATTCAAAATCTATAACAAAATTTGCATTAGGACATATTGGTGGTGGAATAATATTTGCCCTTCAAGGTGGTTCTGTTTCCTCCTTTTCAAATGCATATATTGGATATGACGGAAACATATTTGACATTAACGACTCATCCGAATTAGCATTCTCCTATGGACATATTGGTTCGGGTGAGTTAAGTACAATAATAGGAGCAGCAGAAAGAGTAACGTCTTCGTTCAACATCTCTTCTGTTGCTCTTTTTGCGCTTGAAGATTATAACCTAGTTTCGGAATCTGCTGTTGAAGCAGAAGATTATGAGTATATTTCTAATGATATAATAAAATTATTTGAAGATTATAATACAATAACAATAACTTCTCAAGATAATCCTTTTGGATTGTTTAGAGTTGCTGGTGATGCTTCACGATTTACCAGGTTCTCACTAACAACGAATGATCCAATAACACAAGCAATTCAATATCATGGAACTGGTAATGAAGCAATAGTACCATTTATTCCACCTGGTTCTGGTAAGTTTGGAATTTCAGGTGGACTCTCAAAAGAATCGTTCACACCATCAACAGAAATTGGATCTGGAACGATTTCCAACTTTGTTACCAAAGAAGAAAGAGCATCATTTAGTTATAATCAATCAGCACAAAACTTCCTCACAGATGAAGACTTTGGATTTATTAGTGAATCTTCACCAACAATTTCATCTTATGCTAATACACAGATTAGTACTCTTGCAAATGAAATAGTATCAACCTTTACTGTAGCAGGTAATATTGATTCGGATGACTTTGGTATTATTTCAGTATTGGTTAATAGACCTGATTCTGAAGACTTCGGTTTAATAACTAGTCAAGATGATAAACCATTTGGATTATTCAGATTTGAAGGTGATACATCGAAGACAGTTACCTTTATTCTTACTGCAAATCCAGAAGGTGGTTCACTATTTGGATTTGGTGGTGGTGCAGAAGCAGTTGTACCGGTTATTCCACTTAAGTCTGGGTTATTTAACTTCTTCGGTACTGCTGAAGAAAGAATTACACCAGCACCAGCAGTTGGAACAGGATCACTCTTCAACTTCATTAGTAAGGAAGAAAGAAGAACATTTAGTTACAATGGTTCTTCTGTTGTTGAACAAGATGATATTGACTTTGGATTTGTATCTGAAGCACACGTCGATCAAGACGACTTTGGTATTATTTCAGAATTGGTTAATAGACCCGATTCTGAAGACTTTGGGTTCATATCAACAGTACAAAATAGACCCTATGGTTCTCTAAGGTTTGAAGGTGATAATGCTAAGACTACAAGAATTAGATTAAGGTATCCTGGTTCTGGAAGACTATTTGCTGCATCCGGTTCTGCAGCAACTTTTGGCACAAAAGAAGAAGCAAAAGTACTATTCAGATTTGCTGGTGATAGCACTCAGAGTGCTTCTCTTGGACATATTGGTTCTGGTTCTCTATTCAATATCATTACAACTGATAAGAGCAGAACATTCAGCTATAATGGTTCTTCAGTAACTGGAACTAGAATTGATGATTATAGATTAATTAATGAGTCTGCAGTTGAATTTGAAGATTATGGCACTGTAACTGACTTCCCAGAGTCTGGAATTTACGACACAATCACATATCATCAAGAAGATTATGGATTAATTAGTGTTCCTGTAGGTGAATCTAGAAGACCATTTGGTAGATTTAGATTTGCTGGTAATTTAGAGGAATCAACAACACCTACAACAGAAATTGGTTCTGGATCACTCTTTGGATTTGTTGGTTCTGCAGAATCTTCTGGTGCAAAAGAAGAAGTATCTACACTATTCACATTTGCTGGTGCAGTTACACAATCATTTACACCAGCACCAGCAGTTGGAACTGGATCACTCTTCAACTTCATTAGTAAGGAAGAAAGAAGAACATTTAGTTACAATGGTTCATCTGTTGTAACTCAGGACGATATTGACTTTGGATTTATATCCGAAGCACATTCTGACCAAGATGACTTTGGTATTATTTCAGAATTGGTTAATAGACCTGATTCGGAAGACTTTGGATTCATATCAACAGTACAATCAAGACCATTTGGTAGATTTAAATTTACTGGTGATGCTTCTAAGGGAGTCAAATTTAGAGTTAGGGTAAGTGGTGGTGGTTCACTATTTGCACTTGGTGGTGGAAATGAGTCAATTGCACCATTTATACCAGCAAGATTTGTATTGTTTGCAGTTGCTGGTGCAGTTACACAATCATTTACACCAGCACCAGAAATTGGTACAGGAACATTATTCAACTTCGTAACTAAGGAAGAGAGAAGAACTTATAGTTACAATGGTTCTTCTGTTGTAACTCAAGAAGACATTGATTATGGATTTATCAATGATATTGCAGTAACTCCATCTCCTTCAATATCCACTTATGCAAGTACACCTATCAGTGATATTGCTGATGAAGTAGTATCAACATTTGGTGTTGTTGGTGATTATGATGATTATGGTTCTATCGGTGAAATTGTCAATGCTCCTGGATCTGCTGATTATGGAATCCTAGATTCTGTAGATAAGAGACCATTTGGTGGATTTAGATTCTCTGGTAAATTAACTGAAAAATATACTCCAGATTATCCAGGTTCTGGTTCACTATTTGGATTTGATGGTTCTGGAGAAGTTGTTTCTAGAACAGACGATACCAAAGTACTATTTACAGTTGGTGGTGGTGCTACATTAGCATTAACACCTTCACCCCATATTGGATCTGGTGTTCTATTCAACTTTGTTAGTGCAGACGAAAGTAAAACATTCAGGCACATTTCTGATGACAGCACTGGACTCAGAATTTCTGGTGAAGTATCAGACCTTGCAAGTACCGTTGATGAAGTTGGTGTTGGAAGACTATTTGCTGCAACAGGTGCTGCAGAAACCTTTGGTGCAAATCCGTTCATACCACCAGCATTATTCAGATTCAAGAGTGGTTCAACAGAGAGTTTCACCCCAGCACCAGAAATTGGTACAGGGATTGTTTCACCAAGAAGATCTTCTGCAATCTTCGACCCAGAAGAGAAGATTCGTCTGGTCGGTGCGACAGAATCTACTACCACTAATCTTGATATTCCAGCATCTGGATTTAGTATTAAGGCACCTCCAGTTAGAATCTACTTCCAATATGGAGAGATAGGTGGTGGCAGATTAACACTTAGTGGTGAAGCATTTATTAGAACCAACCCAAGACACTTTGGTGATGGTAGATTTGCTATTAATGGTATTGGTAATGAAGCAATTGTACCATTTATTCCACCTGGTTCTGGTTCACTATTCTCATTTGTCAATGGTGATGAATCAACTACACCTGCGACTCATATTGGGCAAGGCAATCTATTCAGACCTCGCGGTCAAGCATTCGCTCAATTCCCAAGAGGATTTACTGGTAATGGTCTGATAAGAGTCAATGTTGAAACTGGAATCATAGTAATTTGGGATTACCCAGTCAATCTAACAATTCCTGTTAGAGGTGAGTCTGATAATACAATCACATATGATTATAATGGATCTGGTAAATTTACCATTTCAGATGAGTCTGCTAACTACTTTGCTAATAGGTTCTTCTCATTCTCTGGTGGATTCAGCATACTTGGCAATGCAAGAGTTCGTACTCCTAGAGTTCACAGTGGTTCTGGTACATTATTTGCATTCGATAGTTCTGCTGAAAATACTGGAGCAAATCCACCAGATAGAACTCTACCAATTAGACTCATTGGTACTGCTAATGAGTCTAAGACTGAAATCTTTAATGGTTCTGGATTTATTACTTCTGCAGAGAAGAGAGCAGAAAGAGTACTTCGTTATACTGGTCTTTCTTCACCACAAATTTCACAGTATGCAAATACTCCAATTAGTGATATTTCTGATGAAGTTATTTCAGAATTCCTACAAGAGGGACTACTTGAAGAGTACGCATTAGCAAGTGCCAATGAATCCTTTGTTTCTGCACCTCCAACTAAGGATAGTGCAATTACAATTGAAGGTTCTCGTGAAAATGAGAATGCATCATCTGATTATGTTGGTTCTGGATCTCTATTCACATTCGATAGTTCTTCGGAATCTACTCTATACAGTCCAATTGGTGAAATTACTCTCTTCGAGTTTGAAGGCAATCTTGAAGAATCAAGAGCATTCAGTTACTCGGAAAAAACACAAGGACTATTTGGGAAGGATACCAATCTTCCAAAACCATTTGGTCAGCAATTTGTATTTGGTTCTGCATATGTGGTTTCCACATCAGCAGAAGAATCGAAAGACAAGGCATTTGAGTTTAATGGTGGTATTTCTACAGAAATATTTGCTCCTGCAAACAAAGCAGAAGGTGGATTATTCGGATTCAATTCATCCACAGAATCCGTACTCTACAGTCCAATTGGTGAAATTACTCTCTTCGAGTTTGAAGGAAATTCGGACGAAAGTATAACAGCAGTTAATATTGGTTCTGGTTCACTCTTCGGATTTGTAAGTAGTGCAGAGTCTGCTCTTGTAGAACCACCATTAGAAACTTTACTTCTCAATATTACTGGTTCTGCAGCAGAAAGAATTACTCCTGCACCACATTCTGGTTCTGGAACAGTATTCGCATTTGTTGGTTCAGCAGAAAGCAAGACTTCAGCAGAAGATAAGAAAGTACTCTTCAGATTCAACATTGAAGGTGTTGAACGTAGTGTATCTGTATTTGAAGGTTCGGGAACAATCACTTCGTTTGTTGGTTCCGCAAATGCAGTTACATTCGATTATCCACTCACTCAAAAGATTCTCAAAATATTTGGAACCAAATTGGAATCTTTCGCAAGAGCAAATTACGATGGAGAATGTACAACAGAATTTGTTGGTGCATCAGGTGACAAAGTTGTAGAATTTGAGTCACCAAAACCAACCAGACTCTATATCATCTAAATACCATTATAGAAGTAGTGTGTCTTTATTTGTTAGATGTCTAATAACGCTAAACGGGTTTTATTTAGGAAGGGGACAACTTCTGATCACCAGTTATTTACTGGGGCAAGGGGGGAAGTAACTGTAGATGTCACTAGAAATATTGCAATTGTTCATAATGGAATTACCACTGGTGGTCATGAACTCGTAGGTGTTGCTGCAACTGGACAATCAATAACAAATAAAGATTCAATTGGTATAGGAACAGCAATAGCAGATTCTGCACTGACTGTAGAAGGAGATGCAAGAGTTAGTGGAATAGTTACTACAAATAGTTTAGACGCCGTTAATATACTTGTAGGTATATTAACGGGAACAGACAATAATATCATATCATTATCTACCAGCATCATTCCCAATACAAATGAAACTTATGATTTAGGAAGTTTAACAAATAGATTTCGTGATTTATATTTAAGTGGGAATACATTAAAATTAGGTGATGCATCTTTTTCATCATCTTCAGAGACACTAAGTCTTTCTGGTGTGGGACTTGGAGTTAGTCATCTTAATGCAGAATCACTTAATGTTTCTGGAGTTGCTACAGTTGGTCAGAAGTTGGTTATTAAAGATAATAACCAACTCACCAATGATCCTGAAATTAATGCACTTGCGGGAACTTTTCAATTTAAAACTGATAATAATGAGGTTTTAAGAATTGATGCGAATGGCAGAATTGGCATCAATAGATCAAATCCCCAGAGAAAACTGGATGTTGAAGGAGACACTATAATTAGAGGTAATCTTGAGACTGATACTTTAACTGTAACTGGTAATGTAACTGGTATTTCTACATTTATTGGAACAACAGAAGTTAAGGACTCATCATTCAAAGTTACAAATTCTAGTGCATCAGGTCATTATTTACAAATAACTCAAAATGCTAATGCTTCATTAAATCTAGACAAGGTTGGTGATGGTGCCTTTTTCATTGGGGGAAATAACATATACCTCAAGAATGATGGAAATAATGAAGTTTATGCTGGTTTTGAAGCAAATAGTAGATCATATTTAAATTATGATGGTTCTACCAAACTTGAAACCACTGCCTCTGGTATTGATGTAGATGGTCATACTGAACTTGATAACGTAAATGTATCTGGTGCTACAACTACTGCATCGTTAAATGTAACTGGAACATCATTATTTCAGGGAAATGTTGATTTAAGTGATAATGTAAATCTTAGGATAGGAACAGGAAGTGATTTACAATTATATCATGATTCAAATAACAGTTATATAAGTAATATAGTTGGAAATCTCTATATTACAGATAATGGTGGAAGTATTTTTGTACAACCACAAAGTGGAGAAAATTCTGCAGTATTTAATGGAAACACTAGTGTAGAACTTTATTATAATGGTGCTAAGAAATTTGAGACTTCAATCTCAGGTGTAGGCGTAACTGGTAATTTGGTAGTCACGAATAATATTGTTGCAACTGATATTGTTGCAACATCATTAAGTGGTAGTCTACCGACAACTGATCTTTCTGGAACTATTGCCAATACACAACTAGCAGGTTCTATACCATATGCCAAACTACAGAACGTAAGTAATACCAATAGAATTCTTGGTAGAGATAGTGCTGGTGCTGGTGTAATTGAAGAAATAACACCAGCAAATTTACGTACTATGCTTGGTATTGAAGCAGGTGCTACTGCAGACCAGACTGCATCAGAAATCCTTACGGCTATTAAAACAGTTGATGGGTCTGGTTCAGGACTAGATGCTGATACATTAGACGGTTTAAACCTTCATACTGGTAGAAACGATGATGCCAATAAAGTTGTAAGAACCCAGGGCAATGGATACTGCGAATTCGGTTGGATCAATACAACATCTGGGTCACATAGTAATACAGTAACGAAGGTATATTCAACATACACAACTGATGGATATATCCGATATTGTACGCCAAATCATTTGGCAAATTCAATGACGAATGTATTACATTCTGATGCTGCTGATACTTTCTCTGGCGATTTAACATCCTCTGGTAGTGCTCGTATTCTTCTAAAGAAAACAGATAATGATGTTTCTGATCATATTATTTTCTACAACGGAACCACAAGGATAGGTGAGATTGGATGTGAGGACACTACTTGGCTTAGGATTAACCAGGAAACTAATAAGAACATCTACACTCCTCGATACATACGTGCAGATGCTGGTTTCTTTGTTGATGGTACTACAAAAGGTATTAACGGTTCTGGTAACTTTATTGGAGGTACAATTGCAGGTGCTTCTGACTACGGAACTCTCTTGAGATCAAATGCTGATGATTCAGCATCTGGAACTATTACTTTTAACGGTCGAGTAAACATCAGAGGTCACATAGATTTATCAGATAACGAATATCTCTATTTTGGAAGTGGTGATGATGTTGAGATGTTCTGTAATGGTTCACATATGTATATGGACCTTAACAGCGGAATCGGTAACTTCTACATCCGTGATGGTTCAACAACACGTTTTACCTTTGATGATAATGGAAGTTTTACCGCTTCAAGTAACGTAACGGCTTATTCTGACATCACTCTGAAGAAAAACATTGAAGTTATTCCCAATGCCCTTGATAAGGTGATGCAACTACGTGGTGTTACTTTTGATCGTAAAGATATTGAAACTTCACGTCAGTCAGGTGTGATTGCACAAGAGGTCGAGAAAGTTCTTCCTGAAGTAGTTGCCACCAACGATGAAGGTATAAAATCGGTTGCTTATGGTAATATGGTTGGTTTATTAATTGAAGCAATCAAAGAACAGCAGCAACAAATTGATGAATTGAAAAGAAAACTAGAAGAAAAATAATAATCCATAAAAAATTTGACTTTTGGTAAAAAACACCAGAAAGAATATTGATAAATAACAATATAGAAATCCGTTGTCAGTTGGTAAAGTAATGGCAAATACGAAAAGAGTACAGTTTAGAAGAGGAACCGATGCTGAACACCAGGTGTTCACTGGTGCTCCTGGTGAAATAACTGTTAATACCTCTAATAATTCCATCCATGTTCATGATGGAGTTACTCCTGCGGGAGTAGCAGCAGCAAGGTCCGACTTCAATAATGTGACTGCTGGTATTATTACTGGTTCTCTAAGAGTTGGTGGAGCAAATACACTGGGAACTCACAGTTATGAGATGACTGTTGGAGTGGGAGAAACTGCAGGTGTTATAATAGACGGTGGTGTAGATATTTACGGTAGTCAGAATATAGTAGGAAGTTCTACTATTACTGATGGAAATTTCTCTGTTTCTGGTGCGACTACAACCTCAAGTTGGGGAATGACGGTTGGTCATGGAACAACGGAAGTTATCATTCAGGGTAATGCAAGAATAACTGGTATTCTTTCTGTTGGTCAGAATACGATTTCTATTGATGGTAATACAAATAAAATTTCAGTTATTGATCTAGAATCTGACACCATTACTTCTAACAACTTTAACTTTGTTAGTATTGCACAAACTACATTTACTCACTCAACAGAAACTTCAGATATTGTTGCGATAGGGGGAACTATAATTCCTGTTGTTGGACTTAATACGGTTGCAGTTGGTGATTTTGTAACTATCAGTCCATATTTTACAAATGCTAAGGTAGTTGGAATTGGTTCAACTACAGTTACAACAAGTTTCACTAAGATAATTAAATTTACTTCTGTTGTAAATGATGTAGGTGTGGGTGCAACATCATTTGCAGTTGGAAATTTAGATGGCGTAATTGTTGGCAACAGTATAGATGTTGGTAATTTTATTTCTGGTGCATCTATTACTGGAATTTCATCCATAGCAACATCAACTACTAACACTGATTTAGATATATTCTTAACTGTAACACAAGATGCAGATGCTGGAGCAACTCAAATTGCAGTCGGATCTACTTCAGGTATTGGTGTAGGTAATTCTGTAACAACTGGTTCTGGTGGAACATCCTTTGTTGCAGATGGTGGCACAACAACAGAAAGAATTACTGCTATAGGAACAATTCCAGTAGGGACAGTCAATGTAATTACAAATTCAACAAGTACTATTGGAAGTGCTGGAACTGATGGAGAACTATCCATTGTTGGTGGTGGAACAACTTTCTTCGTAGATAGTCCAACTAAAATTGATACAGGTTATACTGTATCAATCTCAGGTGAGTCCGATAATACAGTTGCATCCGTTAATGTAAACACTGGTCTAATTACACTCTCAACTGGTGTATCCGGGGATGTTTTTTCAGGTACTGATGTAGATTTCACGAGAATAACTGTAGGATTTACTGATTCCGTTATAGGTTCTACTCAAGCAACAAATACAGCTAGTGCTGGTGCAAACTTAATCGAAGTT
>Ga0181379_1000052_pt1 | contig 53261 bp, 41 predicted proteins | sample 2SPOviralmetaG_FD_130115 | JGI IMG/M metagenome (GOLD analysis project Ga0181379, IMG submission 130115) | Marine viral communities from the oligotrophic San Pedro Time Series (SPOT) site, San Pedro Channel, CA, USA - 2 SPOT_SRF_2009-07-10 | ecosystem: Environmental > Aquatic > Marine > Strait... | reverse complement strand
TATTGCAGCATTTCTATCAGGAGACCCAACTGGACAATGGCACATAACTATAGGTAATCCGATGAATCCAATAATAGTTTGTGGAAATTTATGTTTAGAAGACAGTAATGTGTCTTTTGAAGGTCCTTTGGGTTATGAAGGATTTCCTAGTAAAATGAAAGTTGAAATCACGTTAAAACCTGGTAGACCTAGAGATAAAGGTGAAATTGAATCTATGTTTAACGCTGGTAGAGGCAGAATGTACTTGCAGCCAGATGTTGAAAATGCAGTAGATTTAGATGCTATTTACGATGTATCTGTATATGGTAACAAAGACAGAAGAAACTTTACAACAGGTTTCGCACAAAAATTATCTGACATGAACGCTGGCTAATGGATTTTAAAAGTTTATCAAATAAAAACAATGACGGGACTAAGTTAATAATGACTCAGCCCACTATACTGTTCGTAGATTACGATACTAATAAAAAACTCTACTACAAAGAACACATAGTAAAAGAAGATGAAGTAATTAGACCAGATCTGATTGCTTTAGAGTGCTATAATGACCAAAGCTTTTTAGATATTATTCTTAAATTTAATGGTATTTCTGACCCTTTTTCTATTATGCCAGGGGAAACTTTATTAATTCCATTACAACAAATAAAATATCAGACTTTAGAAAGACCTTCTAATTATGAAGACAATCCTATTAAAAATCAATTTATTGATACAAAAAGATTATCTAAAAAAGATGCTAGAAGATTAGAAGCTTTAAAGAAAAAATATAACAAAGAAAATCTATTACCTCCAAACGTAATTCCAGTTGGTAAGAAAAACTTTGAATATGATGGTGGTAAAATAAGATTTGGTGCTCAGGTTCAAACTGATGCAGTGGTTGATTCTATTCTAAAAGAATTAAGTGATGACCCAAATAAGTATGGTGATAGAACTGAAAATGTTCCAGTTGAAGATGAAAATGGCAACACTGTTCCAGTTGAAACTTCAGTCGAAACTCAAGTTAGTGATAAAGAAATAGAAAAGAAAGCTGAAGATAAAAGTGGTACTCCAGGTAAATCTAAAGTTGATACGGTAAAATCTGATAAAGCTGATGAAACAGGCGGTAAAGAAGGAGATGGAACTGCGCCAGCAAATACTGATAACCTGGACGATTTAACACAAGAAGGACCTTGTTCTAAATAATAAATCATGGCAGAACTAGAAAACAACATATTAGCGGTAGTAGAGCCAGCTATCATGCCTTCTAAAATAGAAATTGAATCTATTAAAGAAGAGGACGGAACTCCACCCAAACAATCTAAAAGTTTTGGAACTATGGTTCCTTTTATTTTGGTGAATAATTATCAATTTAGACCTGCGGATGTAGCTGATTTTAAATTAGATTTAAGTGGTATTTTACCAAAATGCACCGTTTCGTTATTCGACAGTAATAAAAAATTCGCGGTGACTGAATATCCAAGAGATGGTGATTATTTTACTATCTTAATTAATTCTAAGAATCAAGAAACTTTCAAATCGGTTCACATGGATTTTGATATAGTTGGTGTCACTAGTACACAAGAAGACGGCGCTAGATTAAATTTAACAGGTATTGCTAAAATACCTAGATGGATGTCAGAAGATTGCAAAAATTTAGACTCAGACACATCGTTAAATCATATAGAGTTATTGGCAAGAGAATTGGAACTAGGTTTAGCTACTAACATAGACTCTACTGATGATGCTCAACAAAGAATTATGCCATATACGACATATTCTGATTTTATTAAGGGTATAGTTGAGTCTAGTTATATTAGTGAAGATTCGTTCCAAAAGTATTTTATCGATCAATATTATTATTTTAACTATATTGATATTAATAAAATTTTTAATTCCCCCAATCCACCTATTTCTGAATGGGCAGATTCTTTAGCATCTTTTGCATCTTCAATATCAGCAGATACAAACACTGAGCATCCTGAAGGTGACAACGCTAGAGTTCCATTATTACTAACGAATCATGTTAATTTACAGGGCATGAATACGTTTGTAGAAAAACAAGAAATTATTAATAATTCAATGACTGTAAGTTTATCTTCGGGCTATAAAAGAACGGTTATGATTTATGATAACAATTCTGAAGGAGCAGAAAGAAAACAAGAGTTTACTATTGAAGCACTTTCTTCTGAAAATCTTAGAGATTCAGAGGAGCCATTAAAAGGTAATAGGAACGAAACAAGATATGAGGATGAAGTAAAATATAAGTATTTAGGTAGACAAAATGCGGGTGACGATGGGTTAGGAAATACACATGCTAACGCAGCTTTTTCTAAGTTACATAATATACAAAATAAACTAGAAATAGAAAAAATGAAATTAAAGGTAACTTTAAATTCATTTAATCCTTCTTTCTATAAATTTCAAAAGGTACCAGCATTGTTCTATCATTATGATAAAAAGAAAATTATGCAAGCTTTACAACAAAAGGTAAAAGCAAAAGAAGCTGGTTTAACAGATACTCCATTTGACTTAGTAGATGGTGATATGGATAAACAAGGTTTACCACAGCAAGTTGTAGACACATTTCTTTCTGGTTATTATATTATTGAAAGTATAATATATGAATATGACGAAGAGACTAAAAACACTAAACAACACATGGTGCTTCTTAGAAGAGAGTGGCCAACTAGAATGGATGCTTTAATAAATCCACCCGAAGGTGGTGAATTTGAAGCGCCAGAATCTGGAGAAACTGTTATCGAAAACGATCCAGCTCCAGAACCACCACCAGAGCCAACACCAACCCCTGAACCAGAGCCAACACCAACACCAACACCAACTCCAGAACCAGAAGAGTTAGAAATAACTTTAAAAATAAATGGAGATGGCTCGACTTTCTTACAAGATGATAGTAATGTTATTGCTCTTTCACAAAATAAATATCTAACTATAAATGGAACGTGGTCTGCAAATAGAGATTTTGAAGGATTTACAGCAGCAGAGATAGAATTTGAAGGAATGGTTGAAGGCGATGGAGCTGCATATAGTTACCCTAAAATAACACCTAAAAAAGACGGTACTTGGGTTTTTGAATCTCCAGAGTATACATACGATGAAGACAACTATAAAATTGAAGTTAGATTCCAAGCTGAAGATAAATGGTTTACGGCTAACGCTAGAATGGCAGTAGGCTTCGTAGATTAAAATGAATATATAACTTATGGCAGATTTTAAAAACATTAGAGAATTTAAGAAAGGTTCTACGCTAAGAAAAATTAGCGAAGACCCTACATATCTTAGTTTCTTCTTTTTATTTAATTTTAATGATGTACATCATTCACCTCTTCTTGCTCCATTAGAAAAGCCAGGTTCTGCAGGTTACTATCTAAAGAATTTTGTAGATAAAGAAGCTGGAACCAGACATCATGAACACTTAGAGAATTTTAAAAAGGTTTTAAAGAAAGTTAATCAAGAGTTGCCATGGTTTTGGAATTCTATTGCTGGGTTGGAGCTAACTAAACAGTATAATAAAATGGAGGACCCATATTGGGGTTCTAATAAACCAAAACTTGAAATTACATGTTTAGAAGAAAACGTAGAATTGACTGCAACAGCATTAATGGGTTTATATAAAAAAGCTGCATATGATTTTAATCGTTGGGTAGAAGTATTGCCGCATAATTTAAGAATGTTTGAAGTTACTGTTTTTGTAACAGAAGTTAGAACATTTCAACAAAGTATTACAGCAAGAGATACTAACTTCTATGACCAACAAATGAGAGGTGATAGAGCATCTAGTAGTTTTTCATTTAAAAAATCATCAGCTGATAAAAAACCAAAAAGTCCATATGCATCTTCATTTGATGAAGATTTAGCTAAGCAATATAGTTTAACTGCTAAGCCTATGGTTTCAATTAAGTTAAGTCATTGTGAATGGGACATAGATTCTACAAATGAAATATTTGCAGACTTAAGTAAAAACCCAGAAACCAAAAAACCAAAAATTAGTTTTTTCTGGAGAACAGCTGAAGAAATGCATGCACATTATGGTGCTAATATTAATCAAGAAATTGAACAAACGCCACTGGATGCAGCAACACCAAAAGACGGTTTATATCCTGATAAAACATTTGACCCTCTACAAGATATTGCAGATGCTGCCACGGATTATGCTGAGGGTGCAATAGATGCTATTACAAATAGAGTTAATAATATTGTCGGAAGCTTTGACAATAATAGTGAAATTGGTAATGTATATGGTCAAACTTTAGGCGGTCCAATAGGAAATTTAGTGGACGGTGCAATCGACAATGTTGTAGGTGGTTTATTATTAGATAACGTCCATGGCGCTAATACATTAAGTACTATTCAAGATGCTATCAGCGCAGGAAGTGTAAACGCTATAGCTAATTTGGCTGGGCAATTATTTGGACAACCAAACAATGAAAATGGACAACCAGGAAGTATTAAACCAGAAACTGTTTATTCAGAACCTGTAATTGATTCTACACCAGACGGTAACATTTCACCTAAAAAGGTTCACGATGAGGTACAAGTTTCTGAAAACCAGGGAATTAACGAAAGAGTTTATGAACCTGGAGTAGATTCAACCCCAGATGGTAACTTAAACGAAAACGTACATGAATAAAGAATTAGTAAATGACAATCTTAGAGAAACACATTGGCTTGGAGAAGTTGTTGTTAATGAAGACCCTCTTTTGCAAGGTAGAGTTCGTGTTAAAGTATTTGGTAAATTCGATAAATTATCAGATGAGGCTATTCCATGGGCTACGCCTATGAACAGAGACCAAGTTGGGGCGCATGCTGTACCAAGAATTGGTGATATTGTAGCAGTTAGATTTGACAATGGAAATATCTACCATCCAGAATATTGGTTTCAAGTCGATCAAAATGATGATTTAAAAGCAGACATATTAGAGGCATCTGATGCTCCTCATGATGTGATTAGTTTAGTATATGATGCAGAAAGAAATGTTAGAATATATCATTCTCCAGAAGATGGCTTAGTTATCACAAGGGGTTCCGGTATGAAAGAAAGACCAATGATACAAATAGATGAAGAAGGTTTCATAAAAATATCTACTGGTGAAAAAATATTTATGGATTGTGGAGATATTTTTATCTCAAATAGTGGAGAACCTGGCCAAGATGAAAGTCAACCCGCTGTAAGGGGTCAATCTTTACAAGATTGGTTACAAATGTGGTTAGATGACTACAATGCACATATTCACCCAACTGGAGTTGGTCCATCTGGACCACCGATGCCACCAACACCAGCGACTGTTGGTAAATTAACTAGTACTCACCCTGATTATCAACAAAGAAATAAATAATTATGCCTGCACTGTGGCCATCATTCATAACTAATGTAAGTAATAATATAATGGGTCAGGGTTACAAAAACCCTGGCAGTATACCTCCACGTGAAAATATAGACCCTAAAAATCAAAACTTTCAAACTCCAGTCTACGTCCCATTTGCAACGCCAAGTGGTCGCAGGGACTTTGGAGAAATGGTAGCTAAAGAATATATAGCAGCAACTAAAGGTCTCGCTATGACTCACGTGGGAGCTACACACACCAACAATCCAGCTGCTGAGCAAATTTTAATTAAAGGTTATGGTGAAGTTTTTGAGAGATTGTATAGAGGTCATGATTTACAATTTTACGATACTAAAGATAACGAAGGTAAAATTTTAAAGCAAGGTAAAGAATCACATCCTGATTATGCTGATTTTTGTCCCGATCCAATAGAAGAGCCAGATCCAATAGAAGAGCAAAAGAAGCAAGATAAAAAGTTTGATGCTTTTGTTGATGAAAAAAAGAATGATGATTATTGGGAACTTTACAAATTTAGATTCTTTCAATTTCCATGTATTAGTGGAGAAGAAACACAAGAAGAACTAGAAAAAATATTTGCATCTAGATTATTACAACAATTTGAAGGTCTTACAAATAAAAATACTAAATGGGAATTTTACATTTGGTTAGCTTGTTTAGGTTCTAAAAATTACAATGGTTCTAATGGTTGGATAGGTTGGTCAGGTTTACCATATCCAAATATTAACAATAAAGCAAGAAATGATATAGAATCTGCTGGGTATGATTGGAAAGATTTAGCGGATAATGTCAGTCAACTTTGCATCGATGCAATCCACGCTGTACATCCAGAGGAAGAACAAAATACATGGTCTTATTTTAATACTGCTTTATTAAGAACTAGAATTAAAAAAGACCCAACTGGCCCAATAGAATTACCATATGAATTAGAGTGCCCGTTAAATGAATGGAAAATTCAAGTGCCTTATGATTTTGAACACATGCCACCTGAATATCCAAGTGGAAGACCTAAAATTTTAACGTCTAATGTTGTGGCTACTTTTAGCTGGTACCCAAATATGAGAAGTGGTACTTTTACAGCAGATGCAGACGGTAATGTTACTAACGCACCTAAATTTATTAAATCTACAGGTTGGGTAAAAAGTAAATATGAAACAAATGAGTGGAAAAATAATTGGAGAAAAGTACCTAAAAGTAAACTTCAACAAGCAGCAAATTCTCAAGACCCTCAAGCAAAACTTTTAAAAATAAATCCAAAATCAGGCGGTACTATTTTTAAATTTCAAATGTGGCAAGCATTAAAAGAAAAAGAAGCGGCAGATTTATGTGATGCTAAGGAACCAGATGCAGATATACCTTTTGATTTTCCAGAAGGTGACCCGTATCTAGAAATGGGAGCTTTGACTATTGCATATTGGTATGCATGCCTGGTTAAACCTTTTGCCCCAATGACAGCTGCTCCTCCTGCTTTAATTCCACCACCGCTGACTGGATTGTATATTCCAATATATTATGGAAGTCCTAAAAGGCTGGGGAATAATTTAAGAAAGGCATGGAACACTGGTAAAACATTCAATAAATTACCAGCAACTCAGCCACCAGCTGTTGCGGTTGCCACTGCAGTTGCTGCTTGTTATGCATTACATCTATTAGAATTTAAATTACTTTATTTGGGTGGAATTCCAACACCTGCTGGCCCAGTGCCGATGGTTGGTTTTGTGCCTGTGGTTTTCTAAAAAGAAAACGGATATATATTATGTTACACTATTAATACAATAATAATGACTGAAAAAAATAAGCGCAAAAGAATCGGCGATACTGTAGTCGATCTAAAAGAAAGAACAGTAGAAACGGTAGAAGAAACAACTCAAGAAACTACAACAGAGGAGGTAAAGCAAGAAGAGAACTGGTTAGATGAAAACGGTGACTTCATGTGGGAAGCTTACGAAAGTACATGTATCACTCGATACCGAAAACCCAATCCACATATTAAAACAAGAGACGGAGATAAAGTATTCTCAAGAGAACCATATGCTCAAGAGCTATATGATAAAATGCAAGCTATAGAAGCTGACAATAAGTTTATACCTACTGTACAAGTTGGTCAAATTCTAGAGGGTATAATTTATGGTGTAAGTTCAGATTGGATTACGGTAGACGTGGGATATAGACAACTTGTTTATGTTAAATTTGATAAAGAGCCAATTGAGATTCAATCTTTAAAACCAGGCGAAGAAACTGCAGTTTTAATTACGCAAGACGATAACGCGTCTCATGTTGCTGGAACTATTAGTGGTGGAGTTAAGCATAAAGTATTTATGGACCTTAGAGATGGTGTAGAATCTGGAGATACTGCATGGGTAGGTACAGTCAAAAATATGATAGAAAACGGAGGTTATATAGTTAGCGTCCAAGGTATAGATTGCTTTATGCCGGGTTCTTTAGCTGGTATAAATAAATTATCTGACTTTAGCTCTATTATAGGAAAAGAACTCTATGTTGTACCGGTTAGTTTTTCACCAGAAAGAGGTACTTTAGTGGTTTCTCATAGAAAATATTTACAAGCATTGATTCCTAATGCAATAAAAGACCTTACAGAAAACATAGGTGTAGAAAAAAGAGGCACAGTAACTGGAACTGCAAAATATGGTGTATTTGTTGAATTCGATCAATGTTTAACTGGAATGATTCATAACAATGATTTAGACGGCGATACATTGGTTTTATTCAAAAAGAGAGAAATTAAACCAGGTGATTCTATTACGTTTAAAGTAAAAGATATTGTTAGTAATACTAAAATTACATTGACTCAAAAAACAAACGTAGAAACAAATCCATGGTCTGATATTACTACTAGATACCAAATTCCATCAGTAGTAGAAGCTGTTGTAAAATCTAAAAAAGATTATGGTCTCTTTATTAATATTGAAGATGGCGTAACTGGTCTTCTACATATTAGTGAAATAGGTGCGGAAACAATGTCTTTATTCAACAACGGTGATAAAATCACGGTTCAAATAAATAGAATAGACGTTGATACTATGAAGGTGTTTCTTAAAATGCCTGAATAACTATTCAAATAGAGTGTGATATATAATCAAAGTAATATCATACTCTAATATGCAAAAACTAAAAGCAAACTCTGATAGAACTCAAATCTTAAACTCTTCGCTTATCGGCGTGGAGTTTGAGTTTTATTCTAATATTTCTTTAGAAGAAACTAAAGATTCATTAAGTAAGGTGCTCGGTAAAAAAATCAGAATTGAAGAAAAAGCACATTCTGATTTCGTCCCAACAGTAGATGAGTTTAAACTAGAACCTGATATGTCAGGTGGAAAAGGACTAGTTGAACTAGTTACTGGTGCAACACCGTATAGAAATGCGAGAATCATTATTATCAAAGTTTTAAACTGGATTAAAGAAAACGGGTATACAAATGACAGAGCTTCTATTCATTTAAATCTTTCTTTTGATTCTAAATTTTTACAAGATACACTTATGGTTTCTAAAATGAATGTATTGAAGTTTATTTTGGAGTTTGACGAAGAGCAAGTTTACAGATTATTTCCAAATAGAAAAGATTCAACTTATGCAAAATCTATAAAATGGATTATGCCAAGGGAGGAGTCTTATTTTTATGATGAAACACACACGAGTGTAAATAACTTTAAGTTTGCCGATACTAAGTATTACGGCATTAACTTTGAGAAGGCACAGAAAAATTATTTAGAGTTTAGATATATCGGTGGAAAGGATTACGAAAAAAGACAAGATGATATTCTTTATTTAGCGGAAAGGTTTATTATGCAAATTTGGAAATCTTGCAATAATCCTAGATTTTCTCAAGAAAATAAATTAGAACTAAAAAAGATTTTAAATAAAAATCAACCTTTAATAAATATGCTTAAAGATTACAAAAATCTAAATAAGCATTGGCCTAAAATAAATATACTAGTAGATTTACAAGAGTCTTCTCAAATAATTAGATTACACTGGCCTAGAATAAAGGATAAAGTACTGAAATTAATTTCAGATGGCTCGATGGAAGCTGGAATTATTAATTATGATTCTGATTACTCTTCATTACAAGTAAAAGACGGTGTTTTTAAAACAGCTTTTTTAATAGAAGACGTTGAATTAATCTCTTGTAAAATTATGGGTAATTTAGAAAATTGTATTTTATATGACTGTGAACTTGATGGTGCACAAGTAAAACATTGTTCATTGTATCAGGGTTCTAGAGTCAAAGAATCTAAAGTTGAATCTTGTTTTACTCATGGAAGTGTTACTTTAACAAACTGTTATGTTGCTGGAAGGGACACAATGTTTAAAGGTAAAATGATAGGTGGAATTTTTAGAGAAGGTTTTAAAAGTGATGACGCTAGATTTGAAGATACCGAAATAGTGGTAAGTAAAAAAATAAAAATTTAAAATGAGTGAAATTAGAAGTGGTAACGAAGGTAACTTAAACACTCCTAGGAGTTTCGATCCAAACTGTCTAAATTTATTTTTAGATGAATTAGGGGATGAAATGACAGGTGCATGTATGGTTCCCGTTAATTTACCTAAAAAAGAAATACTCAATATTATTAAAAGAGCTAAAAAATGGTTCTATAAAAAATATGAGTATTCTGTAAAAGAAAATTATTATCACATACCAAATAGTGTGTTTGATTCTGTAACTTTTAAATCTACTAGAACTTTAACTTTACCCGATGCTGCCGCAGATGGTAGTGGAAAGGTATATTCAGTATACGGTTTATATGATTTAGCTTCGGGTTGGAATGGAGTAGGTTCAGGATTAGATGTTAGATTTCAAAGTGGAGGTGACTTTGCTATTGAAAAGATGTTATTTAGAGGCATGTACGAAGGTGGTGGCATGGCAGAAACAGCAGAAGAATTACAATATTATGTACTAAACGCTTCAATGGCTGATATGTCTAGAATGATTTTAGAAAATCCTATTTCTTTTAGTTATTCTCAATTAACAGGAGACCTTAAATTTATGGGTGACACACCAAAGGGTGATGTTATTTTAGAGGTCTACGAAACTATTCCGGATTGTGCACTTTATTCAGATGAAATTTTCTTCAGATATGTTAGTGCAAAAATAAAACAATCACTTGGTTCTAAGCTAGCTATTTTTAAATTTGCTTTACCTGGTAATGTTGATTTTGATTATGATGCAATTAAATCTATGGGTGATGACGAGCTCTCAGAGATAATTGAAGAAATAAATGGAGACGAAGGTGTTGATTGGATGATGCACTCTTAAATAATTTAGATAAATAAAAAGATGGATTTTTATATTAAGTATATAGGTGACCCTAACTATGAGCCAACACAGGTGCAAACCAATGGTGAAATAGAAGAATTGATTCAACAGATCGAGACTATTCTTTTTACAGACAAAAGAGAGGTTTTAGGTGAACCTAATTTTGGATGTAGTTTAGAAGACTTAATATATTCGTTCAATGTAAATGAATTTGAACTACAAACAAGAATAAATGAACAAATAAACATATATTGTCCACTAGCTACTAAGTACAGTGTTTCAACAGAAGTTAGCTTCTTGAAAGGCACGGTTAGAGACATAGCATATATTGATATTACAGTTGATAGTAAATATTTGGTATCACTTAATATAAGATAAAAAGTAAACCTTAAAAATGGCAGAACTAAATTTTTTAAATACAATTAGAGTAAAATCTACACAGATTAAAGAGGACGCTAGGACTTATATTTCTAGGGTTTATGGTAGGTCAAAAACTCTTTTTACTGAAGCTTCACCCTTTGCACAGATAATGAAAGTGCTTTCTGAAATTGGTGAACTTATCATGTTCTATGTTGAAGATGCTACAGTAGAACAAAACATATATACAGCTCAGCAACCTGAATCTATATATGGCTTAGCTAGATTAACAGGGCATGATGCAACAAGAGGTTTTGCGGCTGTTGGTGAATTAGAATTTAGATGGAAAATAGGTGCAGATTTATCTAAGATTGCTGGTACGGGAATCAACATCGATCCACGAGCTGAATTCAAAATAGACTTAAATGGATTAACATATAGTTGTTTAAACTCTAAAGATAGATTTAGACTAGAGAAGGACAATAAATTTGCTATTAAAACCGCATTTATTCAAGGTAAATTTGAAAAACAAACTGTAACTGGAACCGGAGAAAATCTACAATCTTACAATATTAAAACAGGTGGAATTACAGACCATTCAAACGTTAGCGTTTCTGTTAATGGTGAAAAATGGACAAAACACGAATCATTATATGATTTATTGGCAGACGAAAAAGGTTATTTATTAAAAACAGGTATCGGAGGCGGTATAGACGTTTACTTTGGCAACTCTTCATTTGGAGCTGTTCCAGCTTTAGGTACTATTATTGAAATAGAATATGTTAAACATGAGGGTTTAACGGGTAATATTGACGATTCTCCAGATTTAACTATAAAATGGGATGCAGGTGGTTTAGATTCTAATGGGACAGAACATGACTTAAACGAATTCTTAGATGTTACTATTACTTCTGCACCTAAAATGGGTTCAGACGCAGAAAGTACAGCGTTTACAAAAGTTATGGCTCCTTTAGCTAGTAAATCATTTGTATTAGCCACACCCGATAATTATGAATATTTCTTATCAAGGTATAACATGTTCTCGTACGTTGATGCATATAACACAACTGATGACCAGTATTTAGACGATGACAATGTAATTTATATTTTCGCTGTGCCAGATGCAAAAAAGAAATTAACTGGTAAACAAGATTATTTCTCAATGCCAGAAGAAGAAATGTTTTTAGACCAAACAGAATATGATGCTATTCAAAAAGTATTACAAGATAGTGGACAACAAATGGTAACTACCGAGGTTGTATTTGTAAAACCACAGATTAGAAAATATAGTATGGACATTAATATTAGATTTTTTGAAGGTTTTACAAAACAAGAAATTTACACTGCGGTTAGAGAAAAAGTGAGCAACTATTTATTAAATGTAACTAGAAGAGACAAATTACCTAAATCTGATATAGTTTATATTCTAGAAGAAATAGAGGGTATCGATGCCGTTAATGTTAGGTTTATTTCTGAAACTGAAGAAACTGCAAGAAGATTAGGTTATTATGAGTCTGTCAATGTTTCTGTTGTTCCTCAAGAACCTGTAGTTTTAGAAAATGTACAAAATGGAAAACAAAAATATGTTTTCTTTAAAAGAGTTGAAGACGTTAAAATAATAGACGTTGACGAAACTACAGAAATTCCAGAAGATATCGTAGGTTTAGATAGATGGGGTGATATTATTATGGAAAAAGAAGAGGTTGCTGTATTTAGAGGTGGTTGGCAAGATAGAGATGGCGATGAAATTGTTGACGATGTTTTAATTAATGCAGAAGCTGCAGTAAGTATAAACTTTGAAGCTGAACCTGTGCCTAGAACTATTTACACTAGAGTGCAAGCTGGAAATAGAAGAGCTGTTAGAAAGTAATGAATATTTTTAAAGACATATTAAATTACAAAAGAGAAAAACTCTATGATAAAACAAAGACTAGAAAAACTAGTCTTAAAAATCAAGGGTTTGACTACAAGGATGTTAGCTTTATAGCTAAGACAACGTCTGGTCACATTCAAAGAAATGAAATCATGTATAATTTTATGATGTTCATTGATGATACTATTAAAAATTGGTTAAAAGGTACAAGATACTTAAGAAGATATAAAAACTATACTGTCAAAAAAGACGACAATACAACTAGATAATGTATAATAATTTAAGATTTTTTAAAGGTTTAGATTATGATTTGAATCTGGAGCAAGATTCTAATGGCATCTGGAATGGTGTTGTATATTTAGATGAAGTTTCTGTTGGTCTTTATGAAACGATCAACATGTTTATTGTTGAAGAGTGTTTATTCAACGGTGACCCTGCCATTAACACTCCTATTGCAGAATCAACTAGCGCTAGTGGTTTTTACTTTAAATGGGAAGATGTTGATAAATCTCACTCAGAAGATATTATCATGTTCGGTATCGATGACAATGGAAATCAACCTGTAATTATTGAACATAAAACACAAACATTAGATTTAGTGTCTAATACAAATATAGATTTTGTTGACTCAAATGGAATCAAAAATATTTTAACTAAAAATAATGTTGCGTTTCAAATTAATATAGCCCTTAATTCAAAAACAGACGCGCACCACAAGAGGACTCTAGGAATATACGAAAAAAATGGCACAACCCAAAATAAAGTTGCGAACATTGTATTTTATGGGGAAACAGTTGGTGAAGATGAAAGATTAAAGGTTTTATTAAGAAACTTTGGTGCAGCTTTAGAAGACAGTGATTTTATGTTGTTTAAAGACCATGACATTAGTGAAATGTCGCCGGACTTTCAATTACTTAATGCTAAAAGAAAAGAATTACTTTTAGAATTACATAATATTAAGCCATTTGTTGGAACATATAAAGCAGTATTAAATGCTATTGATTTTTATGGCTATAATAAATTAACATTAAAAGAATACTGGTTAAACGTAGACGGTAATAATAAAAACTTTGGTAAATTATTTGCTGTACCGGTTGCTAACGCATCTAAAAGAGGAGAAGCAATTAGAAAAAGACTTAAGTTTAAGTTGCCTTCAAACACAATGAAGAAAACTAGTAAGTTTAGTCTTGTTTATACACTTAATGAACCAAATGGAACTTTCGATCAATGGGATATTCCAAATGTTACTGAAACTTTTGATTATACACCTGAAGAAATTCTAATAAAATTATATGGTCTTAAGAATAAGTTACAAAGAGAATACATGCCTCTTAAGGCTAAAATCATCGATATTACAGCTGAAGGTGATTACTTTACGCAAAGAAATTTAAATGTTTGGAATAATCAAAATCCAGTTAGTTTCTTTAGTGAAGGACATGACATTAGATTTAAAGTTTTACCTGAAAATAGAAATCTTTATATAGAAGACACTTCGATGGTTTTAAAATCGGTTTTAGACCAAAACAATTTAACTAGTAATTATACTACTTTTTTAAATATGAAGTTTGGAGAAGAAGGTAATTTAAATCCACAGCAAAGGTTAGAATTAAAAAAGATTTACAATAAGTTTTACGAAACATATTACAATAGAGAATTAAATTCATATAACCCTGGGATTCCTATTGGGTGTCCAGTTATATTAGATGGTAGAGATAGTTTTGATGATGTTTGGGATGAAGCTGAATTTTCATGGGAAGATACTAAAGGATTTGGTCAAGGGCCAGATCCAATTCCAAATGGAACAGAGCAAATACATGCTGGTATTTCTTGGGAAAATTGGTGGAAAGCATGGGTATATGAAATAGAATGGATAATTACATCTAAAGAAAGAGGTTACAATCAAACTTTTAGAGGACCTATTGATGACTATATTTCTATTCCATTAACTTTACCATACGCTGATTCTTACGACGTAGAAATGAGAACATATGATTTATTTGGTCACAGGTCTCACTATAAAATTAAGAATATGTTTGATGTAAAGCTAAAAGAGTTAGAGCTTTATGGTATTTACAAATGGAAAGAAAACGATACTTGGAACGAAAAGAAAAACGCATGGTCAAAATCAGGTGGATATTGGGATGTACCTCAGGATAATCTTACAAAAATTGAAGACGACATTGCTACATATTATTTAACGCTTGATAGAGCAAACTACGTTCATTTTGAAGAAGACCAAGGTTTAAGGTTTTCTACTGTTAGAAGATATGTTGATATTTATTCTGAAACTGGTTTTTCAGAAACAACGGGACCATATCAATGGGATGCATGTGAGTTCAGGTGGAAAGATACAGAGCACAACTGGTGGGATGCGATGAGAGTTGGACCAGATTTAACATCTAGTTTTAAAATAAATCACATTGAACAGGGTGATATATTAACTATTACTCATAAAAATCCAACTACACAAGCTTTTGAAACAGGTGTACATACCATATCTTCTTCTGACCCAACAGGTGTCTTAGATTTAAATGGTTGGAATGCAATTGCTGATGAATTAAATAACAGTGATGACCCTATAATTAGTAAATTTAATTACAATCCTGTTTTTGAAGATGTTGATGGTGTACCAGTACAAAACGATGTATTTAGATTTTTATTAGCAACTGGTAAAGAATATTCTAAAACATATGATTTTGAAAGTGTGACTATTACACCTGAAAATACAGGTTCTAATTCAGAAGTTGTAGGAGATGTGCACGTACAGCATTACAACCCAACTTGGGATGACACAAGAGTATTTAAAGATTATGCAGAAGTAGAAAGATCGACACATTTGACCATTTCTACAGACATTTCTAAATTCCCAGGATCGCAAAATCCAATTTGGAGAATAAAAAATATAAGTAATCCAGAAATAACGGATATATACTATAATAATATGTGGCTTACGTACATATTCCAACAACCAGGGTATTACTCAATTGAGTTGGAAACGGAAGATACATATGGTAATAAAAACGTTGCAAAACGTAACATGTTAAAAGTAAAATAAAGAAATAAAAATGGCAAACATTATTGAAATTTTAGGAACTGATTCAGTTTCAGCGTCTAGACCAACTATTAATACTAACTTTGAGTTGCTAAATGATGAACTAGCTTCGGTTATGGCTCTTTTAAATCCAACGACATTGGCTTTATCTGGAGTTTCTAGCGTTACTACAACATCGTTAACGGTTTCTAGCGGAACAACCAATCTGTTAAGCGTAGCAAATGCAGGTGGAATTCAAGCACTAACTGACGCTTCATTTTCTAATGCTATCACACTTGGTGGTACATTAGTTAAAAGTGGAGTTGTAGGTTCTATGGCTATTCCAACTACAGTTACAGCGCCAACAGCTTTAACTGCAATCACTTATTTTGTAGAAAGCTCATTTAATTTACCTACAGCCACTGATGGACAAGAAATAACTTTAATCAGTACAAGTGCATCTGAGATAGATGTTCTACCACAGGCTGGAGCTGCAATTGGAGCAACTTCTATTAAATTAGATGCAGCTAATTCCACTATAACCTTAAGATGTTTTAACGACGTGTGGTATATTATTAGCTCACACGCTTGTACAATCGCTTAAACAAATAAAAATTAACAAATGGCAACACCTCTAGTTAGAATACCTCAGCCACAAGGTGGCACTATGTATGCATTCGCTTCTTCAGCGAAAGATATGACTAGAGCCTTTAATAGTTCTGATTTAAATTTTGAATTTAGTAAATTCGCTTTATTGGATTTACCTGATTTTACTCAGTCTGTAAACGGCTCTAATACTATCGACTTTGAACTTAATCTTAAGCAAACTTCTGGTCAAGATTATGTCGCAGGCATGCCTAATGTTGATTTCGCACAAACTTTTCAAAATTATGCTCTTAATTTAGAAGAGCTTTTATTGAATGATGATGACTACGATCCGATTATCTTGCAATCTGATGCTGAGAAGATTTTCTTTAAATGGTTATCGTCTTTAGGTGCTATAGATTTCAGACCAACGGATTCAAACGAGAGTACGTTGGGTAATTATGCCGAAAATAATAACGGTGTTTTAAGTGGAACTAATTATGATAGAGTTGTTAAGTATTTAGGTAGCATAGATGCAGAGAACGATGTAAACTATCAGGGCAACACTTATCATGAGGTGTATATTAACGTACCAACTTCGGTTGGTTTCACTCCGACTGTTCTATTTAAACCCACAGAGTATAATTGTGCTGCTACAAAGATTTATGCAGACGACCACGTTGAGGGAAGAGCTGGACAATCTCATCCAGACCCAAATATTAATTTAAATGCAGTTGTTGATGCATATACTTTAGACAGTGGAGCATACTACGATGTTCAAACAAATGCTACAAACTCTGTCCAAATTGATTTTGACTCAGCTGCATATGAAGAAATTAATAATGACTCTAAAACAAAAACACTATTAGATTTTGCTAAAAAAGGTCAACAATTTAGATTTAATGCAGTTTTAGTTTATTATGATATTTATAGTCAATCTGTACCTGCAAATAGAGCTACAAACTTATATGGTATTTTAATATTAGATGACATTGTAGATTCATATGGTCCAGGAACCAAAATACATGAACAAATTAAATTTAAACCAAACGAAGTAACAGGTTTAAATGGTAATGCTTTCTCTTTAAAATTAAATCTTAAATTTAATTCATCTTTAGATAACGTTGGCGTAGAAACAAGTGTAAATGATTTTACAACATTCTCAATGGACTTGTTTATGGACACTACGACTGCATTAGAGAACGCTGCTGATTTAATGCTACAGGCAAATAATAGATATGGTAAAGTAGTAGAAAGATTAGACGGAATTGAAAACATAGTTTTTTCCTCAAAACAACTAACAGAATTATCTGATAAAATTACAAACTTAGAAGAAGAATTTGAAGCTGCATCTATTCAACTTGCTGATTCAAATGCACTTTTAGCATTAATTACTAAGGCACATAATAAAATTAATCAATTAATAGATGGAACTATTCCTGTTGAATTGCAATATAACACTGATGTTATTTTTAATGGCAAGGGAACTAGCGTTGATAAATCGATTCCTAATAAAATAAAAATTAACAACGATGTAGAAGGTTATTCTATAAACGATGTTTATTTATGGAATATTGCTGGTGAAGCGATCGCTGCTAAACTATCTAACATTTTACAATTTGATGCTGGTTCAACTGGAGAAGGCTCAGATAAGTACGCTATCTGGTCTAGTTTATTATCCTACTCTAATAGATTAAGTTTAAAGGGATTAATTTCAACTGCGCCTAATAGTGACTTGAATATATACATAGATGACAAAGTAAATTCATGGGAAGCTGGTCAAGTTTTAAAGGTAGCATTCGATCAAATCGATATGGCTGGAAATAATATTAAAATTTGGACTGGATCGACCTCTGGATTTACACAAATTATAGCTGACATTGACACAACACAACTGATTACAACTAAACCGTATATTGAAATTGTCTGTATTGACCCTGTTTCATATACGTTTGAATATGACATTTTAAGATAAGATGAATACAAACAACTCGATTTCAAATACGTTAACTAGACTTCTAGAGATTAATACAAATGCACTTAGAACATTTGAAAGAATTAATGAAGCTGTAACTACTAATGAGAAAAACATTCCATTAGAAATTTTGACTGAAGAAGGAGGCACAAAAACAGTGACTGTACCTTCTTTCGGCTACATGCACTCAGAGTTAGAAAGATTAAGTAATAACCTTAAGGCGCTTTCAGGTCTAGGTCAAGGTAGTACTAAAATTAAATTACCTGACGGAACTTTTCAAAAAGTAATTACTTCTAGCTTAAAAACGCCAGCTGATGATATTACGAATGTGGTTAGACCAACTTCATTTGGTACTAAATCTAACTATTTCTTTGAGGATTTCTTAAATCCTTTATTAACAACATCTATTAATGTAGGTGGTCAAATTCCAAATGAGACCGAAAGAGTTTTAGTTAAAAGAATTATTTTTAATTCTACTAACGAACCAACTGTAGAATATTTTAATAATAACTTTAAGAACAAAGAAAGTGTAAATTATTTTCAAGCGCTTAGAGATATTGTAAATAATAATTTAACTTACATCATTGACGAAGAGGTAAGAGATATGCCTTATAGAAGTCAACAATTTGTTGGTAAATTTGATGTCTTAAAAATATCTACAGCAAAAAGAGATGTTTTAAAAGAAGGTGTTACAGTTAAAAGATCGATCAAAAGATTTGCACTAGATAAACTAACATATAGTGACTCTAAGAAAGAACTTAACGACACAGAATTATTAAAAATTGGAGATGAACTTACGATAAACGGTGGTTCTAAAAACACAAGATATAAAATTGTAAAACTAGACGGTTCAACAAATGAGGTTGAATTAGAATTAGTTGAAGGTTATGAATCTATAAAAATAGGGGTAAATCAACTTTCAGTTTACAAACCAAATGCTAAAAATTTAAACATTGATATTAATGTTGGGTTTAACGAAAGAATTTTAGTGTTCTTTAAAGCAATTGACCCTGATTCTAAAATACTTGCAGAAAACTGGTCACCTGGTTTTGGTTTATATACAAACGAATTAACTCTTTTACAAGAAGATGGTGCTTCTATTAGATTAGATGATTATTACAAAGAAGAAGTGGCTGATTTCGGTCAGTTTATTCAGGCGTTAAAAGAAGATTCTATTCCACCAGCTACAGTTGGTGTAACACCCGATGCACCTACATTAGATACTTCTAATTTTAAAGTAGTACAAATTAATAGACATGTTAGTGCTAACAACGTTAAAGATAAAATAACTAAATTATCTTCTGATAAAACAGCGGTTGACGAAAACATTAAAAAGTTAGACGAAACTATTTCTAAAAAAAGGTCAGAAATTTCAACTAAGAAATATGAGTCTAATGTACAAAGAGATAAGGACAAAAACGAACTAGCATCTTTAATTGAAGAGAGAACAAATGAAACTAATTTATATAATAGTGTTGTAAATCAAGTTCAAAGCCTTTCTGCTTCAACCGATGCTTCAAAAGTTAAACCTAAATATAGAGTTAGAGGATTTTGGACTGTGCCAACACCAAAAAAAGTGGCTGACACAGCAGACCAAAAAATAGTTAAATTTAAAATTCAATATAGATATCTTTCTACAAGTGGTGAGGCTGCCGATGCAGTTCAATTGCCATTCACTGAAGGTACTAGAGAAAAAACAGCAGTCTTCTCAAACTGGAATGAAAAAACAACTAAAGTTAGAGATAGAAAAAGAAATTCTATTACTGGTAAATTTGAGTGGAAAGATAGTAAAGTCGAAGACGGTCAAGAAGTTAATTTTAATCAATTAGATATTGCTATTAGAGAAGGTGAATTAGTTGAAATTAGAGTTAAATCTATTTCTGAAGCTGGATATCCTTCAAACGCAATAGAATCAGATTGGTCAGAACCTATCACTATTGATTTTCCTGAGGCTGAAATCGATACTACTGATTTAGAAAATCTTGTACAACAAAATACTGCTGAATTAGCTAAAGTAAAAATAGCTGAAGAATTAGCTTCAAAGGGTGTTTACAGTCACATCAACGACTCATTTAGTGCAAATGAAAAATATTGGGCACACTCAGCAACTGGTATTGCGTCTGGATTCTTATCGCCAGAACAAAAACCTATTTCAGTTTATGACAAGATTGCTCAATTAGAAGCACAAATTGCAGAACTAAAAGGTACAGTTGAGGTTGAAGTTGGTGAACTTATTGTTAAACTACAAGACGAAGACGGTACAGTTACTGTTATTAAGAAAGACACAACTAATCAAATATTTGCGGGTTATTATGTAAATGAAGTTGCAGAACTTTCTATTAAAAAAGGTCATATTGTAACTAAGACATATAAATTAATCTTAGAAAATACAAAAGCTACTAAACTAGAATTAATTTCTAGATTAACTGGTGATAGAACTTCACCAGCACATAGATCGTCAGCTTCTGGTGATACTGTATCTACAAACTTCTTTGGTATACAAAAGAACGACCAAGGCGTTGGTAACACAGATAACAAGATTAGCTCAGATTCATATTATACCTCTGAAGGTAGATATGACGTTGCTCCTGTTCAGTATCAAAGTCTTAGCGGAAATCAAATTTCTAGCTTAGATAACTTGGACGAAGCACCTTATCAAAGTGCACAAAGAAGAGGTCAATTTGTTTACTCTAGATATATGGACGTTGCCAATAGATATCCACTATATTGTACTGAACCATTAATTGGTAATGACAATCTAAATTTAGAATCATATGAGTTTAATTTAGATTATGCTAAATTTAATGAAGATAATTTTGAAAGTGGAATAGATGGAAGTTCTAATTTATTACAAGTAGACGGAAATGCTACATCAACAAATTTTATTTGGGCAGGAACATTTGGAAGAAACGCAGCAGGTGGTAGTGGAAATGCTAATCTCTCTGCAACTGAACTTGAACCTGCATTAATTGATGTCTGTTCAATCAGTAGAATTGGTGCCATTAAATATAACAATGGTATATTCTTACATAAAGACCACCCAGATCTAGCTAACTTATATAACGATGTACAAGAAAATGCAAGTAATCCGAGCGCTGTTACAGAAGCCGAGCAAAAAACTAACCTGCAAGAAACGGTAAACAACGCTATATATACGATGCCTATTTCTGCAACATATGCGACTGGAACTTCATTCTGGTTTACAGGAACATCACTTTATACAAATCCTTTATTTAACCCTATCGGTTCGAGTTTCTTTACTACAGCAACTACTTCTATTCAAGCTAAAAAACAATTAGGCTATAGAGTACTTGACCATGACGAAATTCAAAACGGAGAGGTGGAAAGATCGTTTAAAATGTCATTTGATGTTAATGACCAGTTTTTATTAGGTGGTAAATCTGTTGGTGCATTTTTATACCTTTCCCCTATTAACTTAAATACTCTTTCTGTCGATGGTGATACTAAGCAAAGTAGAAAACAAATAAAAGGTAGAGTTGCTTCACAGGACACATCTAATGGCCTTTCAGTTGATATCGTTTTCCAATATAGAATGACTGATTATTATGGAAATAATGCAACACAAGATAGAGGTAGAATCGGTGGTCAAGCTAAATTAACTTTCCCTAACCTAACTTATACTAAGAAAATTGGATTAGACATTTTTGACAAGTACGACGAACAATTCTCATTTGATTTAGAAGTGTTTGCAAAATACAGATCGAAAGGAAAAAGCTTAAATTCAATTAGAGCTGCAAGATTGATTAGACGTTAATCAGATATCAGCAAAGAATCTTAGATATATAATCAGAGAATTTCTCTGTATAATAAGATTTTGATTGAATGGCACAAATTACATTAATTAATACTGGGTATGGCACAGCAAATGCTGCTCTACTTTCAGGTAACGTAGCAACGGTTGTAAAGCATTACACTGATTCTGTAGTAGGAGTTGGTACTATTTTGTATAACGACGACGGCACTGGAGGTAATAGTAATGTTCCATTCGATGGTGGGGATTCTTGGTGGGCTACCAGTGACCTTTTATATGCATATAGAATTGGTGCTGCAGGAGAGGTTTTAGAACTTGAGCAAAATCAACCGCCAACTATAGTTAATTCAATTGCAACGGAAACCGTTGAAGTTAACACTTCGTACGATCCCCTTGCTAATGGTATAACTACAACTGACCCAGAAGGTGGCACAGTAGGGGTCACATTTGCTCCAGCTCTTGATATTACCACAATCGGTACTTACACCCTTACATTTACTGCAACAGATACTGCTGGACAAACAACAGATGCAACACAAACTAGAGTGGTTACCGTTGAACCTGCACCAGATACTGATGCACCTGTTATTACATTAGTTGCACCAGGCTTAGACTCGGCTAATCCATATATTATATTACAAGGACAATCATATGTTGAACCTGGATATGCGGCTGTAGATGACGTAGACGGAGATTTAACCAGCAATGTGAATGTTAATAATTTAGTTAATATTAATACACCTGGTAATTATGAGGTTAAATATAATGTTGATGATGCTGCGGGAAATGCAGCAGTTGAGCAAATAAGATATGTTACTGTAGGTGCTTTAACATGGAATGTTACGTTTCCAAGTGGCACAGTTAATGAAGGTGGCACTGCTACAGCAACTTTTACTAGTAATACATTAAATACTAATTTAACTTATGAAATTTCAGGCATAGATGCTGCTGATATTACTGGACCATTAAGTGGAAATGTCACACTTAGCTCTGGTTCATTTACGTTAAATATTCCTATCGTTGCAGATTCTTCAGTTAGTGAAGGTGACGAAACTCTTACTATAAAGTTTTTAGAAGATGGCGTAGAAAAAGACAATGCTTCTATTACTATTTCTGATACGAGTGTAGATGGTCCACCAGTGGCTAACAATAATCAACAAATTTCTGTTGCATATCAAACTGACACTCCATTTACATTTGACGTTTCGGATAATGGTACAGTAACAATAAACATTACAAGTGGAGCTAGTCTTGGAAATATAATAAATCAAAGTGGTCTCAGTGCAACTTATCAACCAAACGTCGGTGTTGCAAATCAATCTGATGTGGTTCAATATACAGCAACAGATGATAGTAACCAATCTGACACTGGTCAAATTACTTTTAACATAGGCGCTATACCTAACGTTCCACCTGTAATTTCAAACGGATCGAGTTTTGAAAGTGGAATATGTAATCAAAGTACGACATATTCTTTTACAGTAGATGCTTCTGACCCTGACAACAACGCAAACAGTGGCCCGAGTACGCTTAGTTATACGTCTACTACGCCAGCCAACGGTACAGTTTCTATTAATGGCGCATCATATGCGTATACACCAGCATTAAACTTTAGCGGCATAGACACATTTGATGTTATAGTCTCTGATGGTGAAGATTCTGTTTCTCAGCTGGTTACAGTTGAAGTCTTAGAATTAGCCTACGTAGCTTTAGAAGGAAGTGCATTTGATGGGTCGACAAACACTGTTTGTGAATTACCAAGGTCACAAACATACTATATGAGTTCTCTCTTGGTTTCATCGCTAAATGACATATCGCAAGATATGCAAATTTACAATGACCAAGAACTAACTGATTTAGCTACAACAAATACTCAAAATCCATTAATATCTGTTGTAATAAACCCAACTGATAACCCAATCATATTAGGTGTGTCTCCAGCTGGTAGTATTAATAGTGTTGCACCTTGTGCTGCACCACCAAATCAAAGTTCAAATTCACAATTAATATATGCTTCGGGTAATACACAATACTGTGACGGTTTGGTAGAATCTGTGGTTGTTTATTATCCTAATGTAGATAATGGAGGCTTAAGCGATAATGCCACTGTAGAAGATTTAGTAAATCTTGCAACAATAGATGCTTCATTTAAATTATTTACATCAGATACAGATGTCGATGAATATGTTGCAGGCTTAAATAACGAATTAGTTGGATTAATCCCTGCAGGTATTTATGCAAATTCTATCAATTCAATATATGTTAAAACAGGAACTACTAATAATTGGCAATATAATGCTTCTGCTGGAAACTATTTGTTTGAGTGTCCAACTCCAATAAATTATGTAGCAAGGCAAGTTGATAATACTACACCGTCTACATTATCAGTTAACAACATTGAAACTCCATGGGAATTTTGTAATAGCACTAAAAATCCAGTTGATATTTGGTATAGAGCAAATCAAGAGGACGTAGATAATGGTCTACCCGCTTTTACATTATTAGAAATAGCTCAACATAATATTGCTATCTATAAATCTGAAGAAGGCGCTAATCAAGAAGAAATAGATGATTTATACGAAAGTAATATTGTTGGCCACGGTGAAACTGCATATTTAGTTTGGCAAAATGAGGGCGATGGTTCAAATTACCAATGGTATGGGTTTACAGGTCAAGGCAATTTGTGTTTAGGTCAAGCTGCAACTAATTATGGTGAATGTGTTAACTTAGAGCCTAGTGAAACTATTGGAGATGGAAAAATGTTTGTTAACATGCCTCCTAATAATTCAATACTAGAGAAAAATGTTTATTATGCATTCTTAGCATGTGAACCTCTTTTAGATGATACTGATTACTATTGGCCAGTTTATGTTGTAGATGGTTTACATGAATATGATAATGACACTACTTCACATATTAAAGAGTTTGTAGATGCAATCGCGATTGATGGATCTGGAAACAAATCTACACCTGAAAATGGTGCGTTTAGATTTTCTTTCGATAGTGGCTCTACTTCTTGCTTACAATTTAAACATAAAATAGTTGCAGAGAATTCTACAGACGCTGTAAATAAATTAATCAATGGCATAGAGCCATATGGCATAGATGGCGAATATAGAGTTTTAGAAGTTAATGGAGTTGACTTGGGATTTTCAAGCGAAAATACAATTAACACATATAATCCTCTTTTAATAGAAGGCGATCTCGATCAATGTGAAATGTGTGTAGACGGTAATACAACTGGAGAATATAACTTTCCTATTTTACCAGATTATATTTTAAACTCAAATGGTCCTAATTTTGATATAGAGAAAAACTATAATTTAGACGATGTTTCTAAACCGCTATTAAGAACTAATCCTAAATTATCTACTAACGTTAAATTAGTTGTGAATTCTAGAGATTCATTATACTTAGAGAGTATCAATGCCGATAGAACACTTTCAGATGTTAGATATAAAAAATTCCCGGTTTCACCAGAAGGTGATTATGCATTTGATGTTGCATCTTTCTTTAAAAAGAATCCAACAACTAATGAAATCATGTACAATACTAAAAGGTCAGATTCTGATGTTGCTGTTTTAGATTCATATAATAAGCAAATCGAAGAAGATTATCATTACGGTACTACATACAACTATTCAAAATTACACGGAGAAAATTTAAGAATGTTTGCTCCTATTTGGATAGACAATAATGTGCCAAAGAAATTTGTCATCTTTAGAACAACTAGCCCAAGTGGCTCCATAGATTTTAAAGACGATGCAAGTGGTAAATTAGGAATGATAAATGAGATTATTAAAAATTCTGAAATAATCAAAACGTTTGATTTAACAAGCAATTCTAATATTGGTAAATACATAAGAAATCACGTTCAACAAGAAACATTCCCTAAAAGTCCATTAACATTCTCATTTGAAAAAGGAGAACAGTCTTTCTTCAATGGAATAGATGTTAAAAAAGGAGGATTTACAAGTAAAGGTGAATTCTTACACAAAGACTTTGTTTTACAAGATAAACCATTAATAGAGGCAAATGATTTAGTTACAGATGGTTTTAAAAGAAACAATATTGCATGCGCTAATTTAATTAATTTAGAGTTTTTATTCGATGATGATAATGCTAGTGATTATGGTATTAATAGATATTTTGGTTTATATGTAGACGATATTGATTCTGGAGATGGTGAAATTAATAGAATTACAAATAATATTGTAAGATTTTCTACATTAAATTCGTACATCGACACTAATAATCCTTCATCAGCAATTCCATCTAATAAACAAATGACTCAGACGCCTACGTTGGGTTATATTAACATAAACGATACATATTACAAAATAAGTAATAAAAGTTTTTACGATACTAATTTAAAAGAGGTATTAATAGACAACACAAGTCAAGTCGTTTCTGAAAAAATAGGTATTAAAAAAACAAATAGAGTCGTAGAACTAGAATCTAATGAAGATGCTGGGTGTGATTTTATTAAATTAGACATAGTTGAAAATCCGTTTACAAATGATTCTTTTGCAATAGTAGATTCTAGAGAAGAGGCATACAAATTTACATTTATTAAATTTGTGCCCAATGAAAATATTACACTTTCAATGACAGATGGTGGAAAATCATATGCAATATCGTTTACAACTCAACCTACTTGGGAAGATACTATGAATGAGATTTCGCTTAAAATTGCAAGTGATTATTTAAAAGATGTTTTAGAATTAGGTTTTGAAGAGGGTAAAAAATCATTTTATTTAACTGAAAAGAAGGCTAATTTAGGTGAATTAGATATTCAAGTGTCTGGAACCGTAGGTAATATATTAAAAGTCGATCAAATACAATCTAATGTAAATCTAGCAAATAACACATTTACCGCAACATATAGTCTAGACCCAGGAAAAATAGATGGTAAAAAATTCTCAAATCAAGGGACTTTAAGCGAGGTTGCAGCCGCTATTGCTAATGTTATTAACAACTATGAAGAAAATAAATTTGAAGCATGGAGTGTAGGCTCGCAGGTTTATATAAAAAATGACATTCCCGGTTACAAACTATTACAACAAACTTTATTAATTAAAAGAAGTAACGTTTCTAATTTTATCTCTTCAGATAATTTAGATGTAGATGGAAAATTATTAGCGTTAAGAAAAAGAGAGTTATGGACTCAATCTGATAATCTAACTGTTTTAGATATCTGGGTTCCATATTTCTTAAATGGTGGCAATTCTCCTGGAAAATCAGTGTTTGTTACCAACGAAACTGTTAGTGAAATACAGGTAGATGATTATATAGAGACCAACTATAATGGTATTTACAATAAGGTGATCGATATTGTAGAAGATATTGAAACACCTTCTTCTGAATATTCTAAAATTATTTTAGAAGATAGAAATACTATTAGTAATGGAGATGCTATTGTTTTTAATGAACAAAATGTTAAAATAGGATTGTTCTCTGCATATAACATATATGATATGAATTTTGATTTCTATGATACTTCAAATTCTGAATTAAAAGAATTAAACTTAGAAACCAGAGATAGAATTTTATATGAACCGTATGAAAATGCTGTTAATTCTATAGATGCTATTACTGGACAACCAACTACAGAATTAGATGCTTCGACTATTATGAATGATGCATTTGGATTAAACCCGGATGATTATTTTACAAACTTATCTCCTATATTAGAAGATGAAAAATCTGAAGATGAAATTCCTACTAAAATTAAATCAGAGTTTGATAGATTACAAGAAAATTATTTAAAAGAATTTGCAATAAATTCTAGAATAGTTCCTAATATTAACAAATGGGTTTTAAAGGATGCGTTAACTGTTAGAGAAAACCCATATTATTTAAATGCTAACGAAGCATTTGGTGTAACTAATTTTTCTCCAGATCTAACTGCAGAAGACAGAGATAGAGATAACATGACGCACGAATGGTTTTATTTAGATAAGATGCCTAAGTATGTTAAATATAATGAATTAAATGATACTTTTAGCTATGTAAACTTTGTTGAAGGGTTTGAATTAACACCTGAACTATTTAAATCTACGCAGTTTGATTATTTTGATAGATTTATGATTTCAGATGGTTTTGAAAAAACTTTGACAAGAGAAGATTACTTAGAACTTTATGGAACAGAAGGTGTTAGTGAAAGTGATTTACTTAGATTAGAAGGTGAAATCAATACATTCTTTAAAACTGAATTAAGAAAGAAATACTCTATTGTTAATGATGGTAATGACGTTTCTTTTGCAAACACTATTTTTAAAGGTATAAATGTAGAATTTAAAAAGAGAAAGTCAGATGAAAATACTTCAGATTTTGTAAAAGATTCTGAGTTTAACGGATATAAATTTAGTGTTTTGTTAAAACACAATACTGACGTTGAGTTAAATAGTGTAGAATATGAAATTATTCAAAACAAAAAATTTGGTTTTGTTCTCGTATTTATTAATTTAAATATTAGTGATTTCTGGATAGAAGATAATTTTAATAGAAAACTTTTATATGAATTAAAGCATAAAATAGTATATGATTCTAACCAACAAGATTATATTTATGCAAACACATCTTTTGGCGGGGCGTTTGATTTTAATTCAGCGGATTGGAGTGCAAATACTGGACCATATACACTAGATGGTTTAACACATGTAAGTGGTACTGTGCCTAATTACGAAACACAAATTGCAGTAAATGACGAAGGTTTATACGGTGATATATTAATAGACTTATATCCTAACACACCTGGTAATACTATTTACAAAATGTCTGTTGTTGAAGTAGAAAGCCCAACTCAAATAAAAGTTGCTGGAAAGCCAGTAAACGTAAATGACCCTAACGATATATTAGATGTTGAATTTTTACCAAATAGTTTACAACTTACCGCATCTTATGAATATGTAGACGGTGGTTCAAATATGCACGAGGTGTTATTGAATAAGCTTTCTATAGGTAATTTTACTGAATTACTGAATAGTGATAGTGAAGAGATTAAATATGTTACAATTGAAGAAGATGGTCAAGTCTTAGAAAATAAATTTGTATTAAGGTTTTCAGATGGAAAAGAATTTGCTAAGTTTGCAAATATTAAGATTGAAGAAGATGATGATAAACCAAAATCCTTTAAATTATCTAAAGGTAATATTGGATTTAATTTAGTAGAATCAAATGAAGTAGATTACTATCCATTCTTAGTGAGACACAATGGTAATTACACTGTTGATTTAAAACCAGTTGTTACATTTACAGACATGTATACTCACTTTAAAACTAATAGAATTCAAAGCACAATTGATTCAAGAGAATTGAATTTAGAAGAGTCTCTTTACAAACATAGTCTTACAGATGTAGAGGAACTTAACTTAGCCAAGTTTTACTATAAAAAATATAATAGATGTGGAACCACATTTAATTTAGGATTCATTCAAGATAAAAATCAATATGATTCTGATTGGGGAATGATTAAAAATCATTTCTATCATAAAGTAAACGAAATTAATCCATTGGGTGTAACTAAACTTTCTGTATCTACCGAAAAATTACCACTTTATCCATTAATAGGTGAAATAGCAATTGATAAAAAAGATGTTAATGTGTTTAGGTCCTCTTGGGATGCTAATTATTATACTAGGTCTTTAAAGGGTAATAATTTTGAAAATTTACCTGGAACAATAGATACAAATGAAGAAAGGTCATATATGGCTTCGACAATTATGAAGCCTAAAGATGGTTATACATTAACGTCGTATACAACTTCTTATGTAAAAACTCAGAAAGAATTAGATGATATTCTAAAAAACAATACTAATAAAACTGAAACGGTTATTTATGAAGGTGAAAGATTTATTATTATTGACTTTTACACATTAGACGTTTTAAAAAGAGTTATTAGTGAAGATGGTGTATTAAACGCTATTTCAAAATATGTTACTCCTCAAAACTCAGCTGGTGATAAGACTACTTTAGATGATGATGCATTACTTTATGTTAAAAATAATTTATTAGGACAATATATTATTGATGCTATACAGTTGTTTATTAAGAAGAAAAAAGGTAGTAACTCTGAATTAATAAATGCTGAAAGTGTCGATCAACTTACTGTTGGAGGTTTTAACAAAGATAATTCGTTTAGATATAAACAACACAAGCAGAAGCCTATGAATTTTAGGTTGATATATAATAAAAGAAGAGGATATTCATATGATATCAAAACTATGTTAAAAATAAAGTCATAAGATGGCAATTAATATTCAAGAAATACTACATCCAAGTGATTCAGATTCTATCAAGTTTGAAAAAATTAACTATAACTTCGATCAAATTTTGGCACATGGCGGTGGACCTCAAGGGCCCAGAGGATTTAAAGGTGCACAAGGTTTACCTGGAGAAACTGGTCAAAAAGGTGAAAAGGGTGATTTAGGACCTCAAGGTCTTAAAGGAGCTGCAGGCGCAACAGACAGTCCATGGTATTCTATTAATGTAGATATAGACGGCGATAGTTCTACAACTATAGATTCTTACAATATATTAAAACCCAAGGTTTTAGGTGCAGGATATAGTCCTATTGTTTGGTTGGGGGATGATTCTTTTACAGAAGAATCTACTGAAGGTGATATAACAACTAACGCTAAATTAACTATTTCTAAAAGCGGTATATTTGATAATTATATTAAACTTTGGCACAATGAATTAAATAACGGTAATGTGGTAGTCACATCTACTGATGATGGTATTTTTTCAGAATTTGCTATTCAAAATGATTTCGGTAGTCAAAACATTGCGCTTAAACTAAATGTAGATAAAGTTTATTTACAAGCTAATTCATCTACATTTGATATTAGAGGTAATGCTATTACACTCGAATCATTAAACGATACAAATATTAAATTTAAAACATTAGGTTCTGGAGTTTTAGATGTTGATATAAATTCAGAATTTAAAGGATATGTTTTATTACCTAATGGCACCACTGGTCAAAGACCTTCAAACCCAACTCCAGGTATGATATATTTTAATACACAATTAGATATTACTGAAGTTTATTATGCTAACGCTGGTGTTGGAGAATGGAGAGAATTATGTACAACATGTGGAGAATCTGTTCCTAATACTATTGGTTTTGGTTTTGATATAATAGATGCTGATATAGATGGTTCTCCAGTAAACAATACATTAGATATAGAAGATGGTGATATTGATGCAAACGCAGATGGAACTCCGGTTGCTGACGCAGTGACAACTGTATACTTGTTAGACCCATATTATACTCTAACGAGCATAGAAGAAGCCGATGATGGTGGAGCTACTGTTATGGGCTTTGCTCCATTTGACACACCTTATGATGATAGTTGGGATAATGATAGTGCAGATGGTTTAAACGACAACACAAATCGAGAAGACGTATTCATTGGTGACGGCGACGTGGGTGGTGGCAATACACCAAACCCAACACCTAGCAATAGCCCTTATAGTTATATTGGTGATGTTGATGACACAAGAGGACCAGATGTTGGTTTTGTTCCTAGTGTACCTTCTAACCCATGGACCATTAATGCAGCTGGATTAGCGGGAGCTACACCTACATTAGGTGCTACATCTATTTCTAGTGATGCACAACCAGGTTCAGTAGTTAATTTAACTATTGTAGCTGCAATTAGTACTGGATATGATTTTGGTTCTAGCTTATCCGTTGTTTTAGGAAATGGAACAGATGATAGATTTCAATTAGTAGGTACACCTACGCTGGCCGTTGATGGAAGTCAATTGACATTTACAGTTAGAGATACAAATACACCTAGCGTCGGAGGTTCTTCAACTATTTCATTCTTTATAGTAACTGAAGCTGAGGCGACTGGTAGTCTTAATGTTACTAGCGATCCTCCAGCATTAAATTGGAGTAGATTCCAAAACAATCAATCAATATATTATACAGCTACAACTGATGGCAGTGGAATGACAGGTTCACCAATTATTACTGGTCTACCTAGTTGGCTAACTGTGGCATCCAATACTGGGGTTACAGGGTCAAGTAATACTGGATATGTAGAGCTTGCCTTTTTATTTTCTCCAACAGATGCAACATCTTCTATGGTAACAATAGAACATGCTGAAGTAGATGGTGAAGAAGATGGGTTCACGGTATCATATACTCCATGGCCTTAATCAATAAAAATAATTAAATAAAATGGCTTATACATACACTGTACCAGTAAACATAACACCCAACTCAGCGCAAGTTGCATTTAGTCTTGCAAACTGGTCGTCTAATAATGGTGCGATAGGAGATTGGATTCAAATTTCTCAAGGTAGTAATAATACTTCGTGGAATATTACTGTTAATACTAACAACAGTGCTCCTAGGTCAACTACTTTAACAGTGACGCATCCAACAGATGGTACAGAAACAGATACTTTGCTGGTTCAACAACAAGGTGACAGTACAGTTCAAGTTTCACCGAGTAACACTCCAAGTAATACTCCGAGTAACACTCCAAGTAATACTCCAAGTAATACCCCTTCGAACACGCCTTCTAACACACCGAGTAATACACCTAGCAACTCAGAACCAGTAGCGTTTGTATCACCAACTATGACAATAAGTCCACAACAGGGTCTTATAGAAGAAGGTAATACATCAGATGACGAAACCTTTACGGCAGTTATATCTAATGGTACCCCAGCTACCTCCGACCCTTTTACTTGGCAGTCTGGTAATCCTAAATTCCCAATAGGTGGCCCTACCAATGAACAGAGTATTGAGGTATCTTATATTGGCTTCCAAGCTGGTGAAATGGGTATTATTATTTGTAATGCTAATGTAGTTGGAACTAATGGTGTAACATATTCCCTTCAGGCGAATGCTAGCGTAGAAAGTTATTAAACATAAAATAAAATAAAATGGCACACACATATACAAAAACAGTAACATTAACACCAAGCTCAGCACAAAATAGTTTTAGTGCTAGTAATTGGTCAGCGACTAATAATGCTTTAGGTAATTGGGTAACAGTAACTCAAGACCCGAATGACGTTACTAAATGGGATATAACTTTAAGTGATAATAGTGGTGCAACACAAAGAACAACTACGTTAACGGCTACACACCCAGATAGTGGCTCAACGCAAGATTCTTTTAATATAACACAAGCCGGCTCCAGTACTGTTGCTGACTCAACAGGTGGCGGACCGGTATCAGGATAAAAAAATATGGATAAACTAAAAAACATATTGTCTAATAAAACAACGTTAACATTTGTAGCGGGAGCTCTTTTTGTGCTTTTTTTTCTTAGACAATGTAATCAGATAGAAACACTAAAACAAGATGTTAAATTTGCAAAAGAAGATGCAGATAGAAATCTAAATAATTATTTGGCTTCACAAGATTCGGTTCAAGTACTAAGAGACGAAAACGGTGAAAAATTAGTTCAAATTAGGTCATATGAATTTGACCTGAGTAAAATGCAAGATGAACAATCTAATTTAACTAAAAAATATAGAGATGCTTTAGATTTAAATGAAGATTTAGAAGAGGTAAATTCTTTAATCTCAGCAGATTTAGAAATAAAAGATAGTTTACTTGCTGACGCAAACGTTACACAAATAGATTCTACCACTGCTACCGTTCAGTTTGATTCTAAAAAAGATTATGGAAACGGTAATAGTAGGTCACTATTTGGAACATCTACGCTTAAATATGATTTTGGACAATTTAGAGTTTTAGATAGTAAATTTGAATTAATACAAACATTAAGTTTGATGGCTGCAATTGAAAAAGGCGAAGATGGAGCAGATAGATTAAAACTGAGTACTAGTTACCCAGGTATTGAGATAAATAATATAGAAAATATAAACTTAGTCAACACAAGATTAAATAGAAAAATTCAGAAAAAAGCTGGATGGGCTATTGGTATTGGAGTTGGTTACGGTATAAACTTAAATAATAATCAAGTAATTAGTACTGGCCCTTCTATTGGTTTAGGAGTTTATTGGTCACCTAAATTTTTGAGATTCTAAAATATGGCACAATCATCTAGATATTATTACATTGACTCTGACGTAATGATGGAGTTTATCTATCACGACCAGAGCGAGGCCGACAAATATAAAATTGAGGTCGATGACAACGGTAGTGAGGTAAAATTTCTTAACACTGTTGATAATGACCCCTTTCAAACTAGACATTTGATTAATGAATTAGGTAGTGCAGTAGTTAATTTTGAAGTGACAGAGGTAAGCGGATATTTAGCTGTAGAAAATTTTGCTGCTAGAACTTTACTTTTACAAAATGGAAAAACATATAAATTTGATTTAAGTCAATTGAGTGACCCTTCAAAATTTATTATTTCAGGTGCTAATGGTATTTTTAATTATTCTTCAACAACAAATATTGCTCAATTTACGCCTAATCAAAACGGTAATATAGAATATAGATATGAAGGTTTAATAGGTGGTAAAATAATTATTGATAACAGGGCAAATCCTTTATTTGCAGACCCAGATGAAAACACTGGAAATGATATTAATCAAGTTATAGGTAGATATCATGGTATTGCAATAGATTCAGAAGACCCGTCAAAACATGCTTTATTAGGATATGATTCTAGTGGTTATTATGAAATGTTTAATTACATTAATAATAATATAAATTGGCAAGGTGGAAATGAAGCTGATTTAATTCAATCTCAAACTGAAGCAACTGCAAATATTAATTATATCAAATACGATACGATTAGATTACACTTAAGAAGTGGATTTAGCTTTTCTGCTAGAGATTATGAAGGTTTCTTATTTGAAGTAACCACAGAAAGAAATACTAAAGTTAAAAACTACTTAACCCAATTAGTTTATTTAAACACTAGTAATTACGAATATTCTAATCCTAAGCCATTTATGTTAGGTGAAAAATTATATACTAAGTTTATCGATATTAAAGTTCCTACTTTAATCGAACAAAATGTTGAATTCTTAGATAGATTTTATGGAGATGGCACACCAGGCTCTAGTGACTTAAACCTATCTTCTAATTATGGAATATCTTTTAAACTAATTGAAAAATTAGAAAACATAGAAGGTTATGATTATTTCTACACAGCTGAAGAAAATTCATTCACAGTTTCTAGAGAAGATGAATTCCAAGATTTTACAGTTGTTATAGAAGATGCACCAGATGGAGATTACTTTAAAATATATGGTGAAAAAGACAATTCTATTGGAGCCTTTGAAGCCTACATATTAAATAGAATATCTACAACTAGTGATGATATCATGGTCATGTATGACGTTGACATATATGAATTTATTAGAACTAGTGAGGTTAAAACTTTCTCAACAACATATACTCAATATGAAAGTTTTAATGACCCTATAGTTTTTAGACCAGTAATTATGAATAGCAACATAGCTTCTAACTTTTCTATTGAAGTAACTATGAGAATTTACAATCAAACTGATAATACTCAAATTGTAAAAAGAGCTAGTTTAACACTTAATCAAGCGGGTAGATATGGTAAAAAACTAAATAAGTTAAATATTGATTCTCCAAATCAATTGACTGAAGTTTACAATGTATTACCTCAATTAGCTACAAATAAAATAATATCAGGTTTTATTACAGATAGTTTACCTAGATCGGTTAAATATGTACCGGCATTTATTGAAAGACACAATATAGTTTCTTCTAAATCTACAGTTTCTTTAGTAGGTGAAGGTTTAAACGAGGGCATATTAGATGTTGAAGAAACCGATACTAGTGAATTTAAAACTGAAGGCGGAACTGAAATCTCTATACCTAGAACAACGTCTTATTACAAATTTGTTATTGCTAAAAAGAAACAAGATGATTTTGAATTTATTTCATTCGATAATGCAGAAAGAATGGTGATGGTCTTTAATGATGGTAAGACAAATTTAAAATTTAACAATATCTATAATAAAGATATAGATATGGGCTCTGGAGAAGTTTTATTTAAAATCACTGAATCTAATGCTAATCAAATTGCTGGAATGAACTCAAATAAATTCTATATCAATTTATATAACGGTCAAGAAGAGACTATGGTTTTATCAGGTAAATTTAAAATAGTATAAGATGATATTAAATAGCAGAAATAATTCATTTGATTTTAGATTTCCAAGAAAGTTTATTCCGCAAGAAGTTGCTGATAAATATAAAAACTACTTGAATAGAATTCCTGGTGGTCTTTTAGCTGAACCTGTAGATTTTATTAATATGTCGATTCAAGGCATAAATATTCCTGGCATTTCGTTTGACCCTATCACACAAGAGGATAACGACGGAACTACAAGATATCATAGAGGTGCAATACCTATTCAAAACACTATTCAAAGGGAATTTACAGTAACTATGCAACTTTTAGACGGGTTCATAAACTATTGGATTATGATGGACACTTTATTATACTACTACGCTAGATCGACTAAAAGACCATACACAGACCCATTGACTTTAAGAATTTTAGATGCCGAAGGAGCTTCAGTTGCATTTATGGAATTTGATAAACCAATTATGAACTCTATTAATGAACTAAGTTTAAACTTCGCAGAAAACGTAGCAGACTTTTCAACATTTGAAGTAACTTTCTTTTACAACAAGTTGAATTTAAAACTAGAAATAGAATAAGATATATAGAATATGAAAACATTTAAGACATATTTAGTAGAGAACGAAATAACTGATAAAGATATTCAGATTATTACAGAAGGTCTTCAAGAAGAATGGACCCCAGAATTAGAGGCTAAAGTTGAATCAGCTTTAGATGCCTTTGTTTCTGAATATCAAAATGAGGATGGCACGTTCGACGTTGACAGATTAAATGAAGAATTAACTAATGAAGGTCTTTTAGGTTCTATTATTGGTGGTTTAACAGGTTTTGCTCTTGGAAAATCAGTTGGTAAATTAATTGCTAAAGTTTTAGGTATTCAAAAGGGTATCATGTATGATTTATTAACTTCGAGACTTGTTGGCGCTGCGTTAGGTGCTGCACTCGGTAAAAGAATCTAAATGAACTACGTATCAGTTGATTTTTCCCTAAATTCCCCAGGTATTTGCATTTATAGTGAAGAATTGGGTTCTCATCATTACATAAGTTACATAAAACCGAAACTCGGTACAAAAGCTGAACAAAAACTACAAGAAGAAATCAGCTTATTATCTGACGTGACATTATTATATCAACCTGATTGGAAAACTACATTTGGAGATTATTCTAAAAATGAGTTAGCTAAAGTGAGAAGATATATGGCTATGGCAGATGACATTATTAATTTAATTATCGGTGTTACTAAAACCAAGCAAGATTATATTATTTCTTTCGAAGGAACTTCTTATGGTTCTAAAATGGGTACAAATAATATAATTGATATGGCTGCAGGTGCCGCTATCCTTAAAGAACAGATGATTTCTCAACTTCACGTTGAAGACATTTTAACAGTGGCTCCAACTACTATTAAGAAATATGCCGGTAAAGGAAATATGAATAAGTTACAATTATTTGAGGCTTATCAAAAAAATGTGAACGAAGACCCGATCTTAGCTCAAAGTCCTTTACATAAAATGGTTAAAAACCTTGAAATAGGGAAAAAGATTCCCAAACCCCTAGACGACCTTGTTGATGCATATTTCTTGGTTTCATACGTTGCCAACCCCACAACCTAATCTTTCCTCTGGCTTAACTAACATTAATTATATGCTAGTTCCAAAAAACTGTTTCATTTTTCATAAATTTTTTTTTAAATTAAACTTGGATGAAACAAATGAAAACTAAGATATATAATATGTATAATAAATAAATGTACAATTGACATGTTGATTACTGCAGATTACCTTCGTCTACATAAGATTCTCAACGAAATGGTGGCAGCGAACCAACTCACAACAAGTGAGAAAGAAGAGTTACTCCACAAATCTGGGCTGATTAAGCTAGAGGACGATAGATGGAAGGAACCAAACGGAGCAATCTTACATATTAGTTGAAACAAATATTTTTTATACACTATAAGGAACTGAAAGGACATTAAAGTCATTTTTAAGTATTAAACATTTATTAAACAATTTAAAGGAATTATGGCAGATTTTGACATTTTTAACTTAGGCGTAGAAGACGTAGAAACGCATCAGCCTCAACAAACAACAGTAAACGAAGTTTACAAACCAACCGCAGACGACGGTAAAGACGGAACGTACAAAGCATTAATTAGATTTGTACCTAACCCTGAAAACCCTCGTAATTCACTAATCCAAAAATATGTTCACTGGTTGACAAACTCAAGTGGTGATGGCAAACTAGTAGACTCTCCATCGACTATCGGTGAGAAGTGTCCAATTGCAGATGTATTTTGGAAGTTACGTAAATCAGATTCAGCAGTAGACAGAAAGTCTTCTGAAAAACTGAAAAGACGTCAACAATATTATGCACTTATTAAGATCGTAAAGGACCCACAAAATCCAGATCTAGAAGGCACTTACAAAGTATTTAAATTTGGTTACAAGATTAAAGAAAAAATCGACGCTGAATTGAAGCCTGATTTTGGTGAGCCAACACAAGTATTTGACCTTTTTGAAGGTAAAAACTTTGAGTTGATTATTACTAGACAAGGTGAGTACAACAACTATGATAAATCTAAATTCTCAGCTAACAAGTCACCAATCGACATGAGTGGTACTCCAGCCGAAAGAAACCAAGAGACAATGACAGCGATTAAAGCTGAGTTGGAAGCAGCACCTTCATTAAAGGGTTATGATTACCAAGCTTGGGACGAAGACACTCGAACATTCGTAAATGATGTATTGAGAATGTATTTGAACCCAGGTGATTCTATTGCTCAAGTTACTTCGACACCTAAGGCAGCTCCAAAGGCAGCGGCTACTAAAACTGCTGAACCTCAAAGAGCTTCAAATCCAGTTAGCGAGACGACAGCTTCAAGCAATGAATCAACTAGTGTAAAGTCTGAAGACGATCTAGATTCTTTCTTGAATGACCTCGACATCTAATATACAACTAACCGAAGAGCTTAAGGATAAAGTTAGATATGCACTAAAACAAGTAGTTTTACAACAGCATACTAATCCTAATAAGCAATCACTAAAGGACATGCATGGGCGAATAACCCTAGCATGTCCTTATTGTGGTGATTCCAGTAAAGATGATACCAAAAAAAGAGGTAATATCTTTTGGGACACCTTACAATATCATTGTTACAACTGTTCACATCATACAAACTTACACACGTTCTTAAAGGACCACGAAGTAAAGATGAACAATACCGATGATACTTTTACGGTTATTGATTATATTAAACAAAACAAAATACAAGTAAATCCTGAATCAGTACTTAAACATGAAGCCTTAAGTAAAGTTCAAGAACTAGCTATTGATTTAGAAACATTTAAGGCTAAGTTTAAAGCTAAAGTTATAGAACCTGGTGATTGGATTTGGTTTCAGCTCAAAGATAGATTGCTTCATAATAGAACTGAAGAATTTCTTTATTCAGACAAAGAACATCGTCTTTGGATTTTAAACTTTGGTGCTGATAATAAAATTATCGGTGCACAAACACGTAGAATGAAAGGATATGGTCAAAGATATTTAACTTATGATTTACCTAAACTCTACGAAGAAATGGGAAGTCCGTTAGAGATGACTCCCGAACAATTATCGGCTTTAACAAAAGTCTCTACTCTTTTTGGAATTATGCAAGTTAATTTTCAAAGGCCTCTTACAATATTTGAAGGTCCATTAGATGCAAAGTTTATGCAAAATTCTTTGGCTTTGGCAACTGCCGGCAGGTCAACAGAAGATTTCGATCAAATACCGACAGTTAGATATATGTTCGATAATGATATTACTGGTAAAAAGAAGATGGCAGAAAAACTTAAGAAAGGGAGGTCAGTTTTTATGTGGTCTAAATTTCTTAAGGAAAACAATTTAGATAAATATAATATCAAAGATTTAAATGACTTGATATTGAAATGTTATGAGTTAAAATCAAATGCTCATAAAAAGATTAATGATTATTTCACTTCAAGTCAATTAGATTTATGGTACGTATAGAAGATATTAATGTTATGGTAGAAGATAGTTTAGACGATTTCTATAAAGATGGCTCACGTTTTAAGGGTATGAAATTAATGATAGATTTCAAGCCAATAGAAACTAGTGTTGAATCACCAGATATTAAGTTTACTAAACCTAAATTTAAAAAGAGTCAAAAAATATCTAAATTTATCAAAAACAATAACAATAAGAAATCACTATTTTAATGAGCGCAAAAGAAAATATATTAGCTTTAGACCAAAAATTAAGTGCACAAAGAAACGAATGGTCAAATAACATCAAACAACTAGCCCAAAATCTTAGAAAATTAAATGGATTAGAAGTAGTTATTGCAGACGTTCTTTCTTCAAGACAAACGCTTGTCGATCAAATGGCATATTTAAATATGAAGGTTAAAGAACAAAAATCAAAAGTAGCGACTAGATATAGAACAGCTTATATTAAATATTATGAATATGACTATAAGCTAGGAGAGAAACAAAAAGAAAAGTTTATCGAAACAGATTTAGCTGACGATAACATGATTCTTTCTCATTTAGAAAATCAAATAGACTTTCTAAGGGAATCGGTAAAAACCCTAGATAATATGGGATTTGCCATCCGAAATAGGTTAGCATTAAAAGACCTATAACGGTAAATAAAAATGCTCTAAAATATGGAGCTTAGTTTGACAGAAAATAAACAGTTGCTACGAATAGATTCAGCAACTGAAATGGAGTTAGAGCAGCTAAATATTTCTCTTAATAGGAGAATTGAGTCTTGGCGCTTTAACCCATTGGTGAAGAAGGGTTTATGGGACGGCTACATATCATATATTAAAGATGATAAGTGGATTCCTGCAGGTTTATGGAGAGAAGTCATGACAATCTGTAAAGAGTATGGTTATGAATTGAATTTAAACAACATCACCGAAATATTCGATAAAAATATAAATCAAGAAGTATTTACAAAATGGGCACTTGACTTCTTTGATAAATCAGAAATTACGCCCAGAGATTATCAAATAGAAGCAGCTTTTAATATTCTTAAATTTAAAAGATGTTTAAGCGAATTAGCAACATCAGCTGGTAAAACACTTATTTCATTTTTAACAGTTGCGTATCTTTTAGAAAAACAAAAGGCTGAAAAGATATTATTCATTGTACCTAATGTTTCTTTAGTTGTACAGGCAAGTGAAGATTTTTTAGATTACAATTATAGAAATGCAGTTGATATTAAAGTACAACAAATTTATAGTGGTCAAAAAATTAGGGCAGGCAGAAATGTTGTTATAGGTACTTACCAATCTTTAGTTAAAAAAGAAAAAGCATATTTTGAACAATTCGACGCTGTCATTATTGACGAAACACATAAAGCAAAATCACACTCAATCAAGACCATACTCCAGAAGTGCGTTAATGCCAATTATCGCTATGGCTTATCTGGAACTATCCCAAAATCGGGCACACTTGACAGACTTACATTAATGGCATACACCGGACCTGTAATTACAGAAATATCGGCTAATTTTCTTCAAAACGAAGGGCATATTGCAAAATGTAAAGTAAAAATAATAAAAATGGATTATGCTCCGCAATCAACTAAAGATGCTTTTAGAGAAATGTCACAAAATAGGTATGAATCTAAAGACGTTTTTAAATTTGAACAAAATTACGTTATTAACTCAGTCGGTCGTCTCAACTTCATTACTAACATTATTTCCAGAGTACGCGGCAATAGTCTTGTCCTTTTCCACAGGATTGAACACGGTAAAAAGATTTACGAAAAACTTCGCCAAGATAGCGATAAGAAAGTGTATTATGTGGATGGAGGGACCGACAAAGATATTAGAGAAGAGTATAAAAAGAAAATGGAAGCAGGAGAAGAGGTGGTTATTGTTGCATCATACGGTACGTTCTCCACAGGTATCTCGATTAAGAAAATACATAACATCTTCTTTACCGAATCGTTTAAATCAGAAGTAATAATTAGACAATCTATTGGTAGAGGATTGAGACAACATAAATCAAAGGACTCTGTAAATATTATTGATTTTGTTGATGATTTGTCTTCACCTGATTGGGATAATTATTTAATTAGACACTCCAAGGCAAGACAAAAGATATACAGAGAACAGAAGTTTAAATATGACGTTAAAAATGTCCAATTTGAAGGAGATATATAATAATATAGTAATAAAAAATAAAATTATCTAAAATGGCAAAATTACAATCTTTCGGCGAATTTGCTAACGCTAAGCGTACTGCGGCTGAAATCAAATTACAAGAAGAAAATGCTGCAAAAAGAAACTCTTCAGCAGAAACATTTAAGTCTCTGTTATCAGAATACAATGTTACTTCGGTACAAGATTTAACCGAGGAGCAAAAGGTAGAATTTTTCTCTAAACTTAGAGGCGAAAATATTACAGAATCTTATATTGTAGAAAACGAACTAGACGATATTATCGAAGAAGGTACACGTTCTCAAGTTGGTAAAATTACCAAAAGAGGTAAAATAGAGTCAGTTTATATGCATTATGATGGTTATCCAGACCACATGTTGCCTACAATTAAAAAAGGTTACAAAGACGTTAAAAGCGTAAATCTATTATTAAGAAACGGTGGCGGATCTGGCCTAGAGGCTGACCCTAACAAAATCAATTTTTACGGTGACAAACAAGTAATGAAAGGCGACGCTAAAAATATTGAAACATATATTAAAACTGCAAGTTATGACGGCGGTGCAGAATATGTGTATCTATATGACGAAAGAGATGGCAAATGGTACATGGCAGATGTTTATGGAGAAACAGGTTTAGTACCTGCATTTGAAGGTTTAATTACAGAAGCTATCGCAGTACAATATAAAAGAGATGCTAAAAAAGTAGAAACAGTTTATAGAAATTTATTCGGTAAAAAACTAACTGACTTTGGTGCAATGGATAAAGCAGGCGTCTTAGGATGTATTAGATATCTTTTTGAAGAGGCTATGGGAGATGCCAACTTCCACAGAGAAAGAGTTATCGGTAAAAACATTAAAGGTACTATCGGCTCATTTGAATTAAAAGTACCAGGTTTAGGTAATCATTTCTTAAAAATAGGTGCAACGACAACTAAAAGAATTTTAGACAAATACTATAGTGATATTGCAAATGCGGCTGGATGGTCAGGCATTGGTATCGTTGAAGGAACAGCACTTTATTTACAAAGCATTAAAGAAGAGGCAATGGGCCAAGCATTATTAAATGCATTTAATATGGCTAACGAATCATTAGAAACAGAAGAAGTTAATGAAAAAGACGACGCTGGAACTCACTTAGATAATTTAGCTGATTTAGTTGGTAATGCTAGAGATTTCTTTGCAATAGGCAAAGAATTAGACAGAGGTGGCTATAAAGGTAGATATTTTTACAGTGACACTATGATGCCAATGTATCAAGTAGAAATTGATGGTTTTAAATTTGGAATTATCAATAAAAAATATGTAGATAAAGGTGATAGAGAAGTAGGTAGCACCGCTATTGGTATAATGGAAACAAATCAAATCACTGATGAAATTTCTGGAGTTAGAGTTGATGAAACTACTGTAGTTACTGAATCACACCCAAAATGTTCAAATAAAAAAGGACATGCATACAAAGAAATTGACAAAGACGGAACTGTAGAATGTGAATATTGTGGTTTAAGAAATTCATTATCTGAATCAGTAGCTAATGAAGCAGAAGTTAAATCTGCAGAAGATTTTAAAGAATATGCATTTTCAGTTTTACAAAAAGCATTCGGCGATGATTTTGATGAAGCTAAAGCACAGGAAGTTGTAGATGGTTTAATTTCAAAACACGATGGTGATTATGGCGCTATGGTAGGGGCATTACAATCATCTTTAGGATAATAAAAACCAACAACTTCTTATGAAGATATACACTAATTTTACAGAATTTTTAAATGAGGCATTCCAGCCCAACCACAACTATGACATGATTATGGAAGGAGGTGCTGCTGGTCATATGTCTCATCCTTTTGATGAAAAAGATTTAACCTTCGATGACTTTAGAAAAATCGTAGAGTACGGTTTAATGGGTGAATTAAATTTTGAGGAAGAGGCTACTGAAAAAACAGATGGTCAAAATCTTTTCGCAACGTATATGAATGGTGAGGTTATGTTTGCTAGAAACGCAACAGAACTTAAATTTCCAATGACACTTTCTGGTATTAAAAAGAAATTTGAAGAACACCCTCCAACTGTAAAAGAAACATTTGACCTAGCATCAGAACAATTGGCATCTACTTTACCTAAATTAAAAAGCGAAGATTTAAACTCTTTTGATAACGGTAAAAACTGGATGAACATGGAATTAATATATTCTAAAAATCCTAACGTAATACACTATGATAGAGACCTGATTCAATTTCACAATATGAAAATAACAGATGGTGAAGGTAATATCATAGGAGAAGATGGTAATCCAGCTAAATCAATAGTAAATGCACTTGAAAAAGCAAACGCACATATTGGTAGAGTATTTACTGTAATTCCACCTCAAGTAATTAAATTAGCTAAAGATGTCGATTTTGAAGCTAATAAACAAAAATTCTTAAAAAAGATTGACGCTTTACAATCCAAGTATAACTTAGCAGGTAGTGACCCTGTAATGAAATATCATGAAACATGGTGGAGAGAAACTATCGATGAAAATTTCCCAGATACAGACCCCAATATTAAAGAAGGTATGTTCTTAAGATGGGCATATGATGATAAGAAAACTCTTAATTTTAGAAGTTTAGCAAAAGAAGTTGGTAGTAAAGAAGCTGCAGATAAAATTAAAGCCTTTGATAAAAATTCTGGTAAATTATACAAACAAAATATTAGACCATTTGAAGATTTATTTCTAGAATTAGGTTCTATTATTTTAAAGAACGCTTCTAATTTTGTAGCCGCTAATCCTTCTGCTGAAATGCAAAGATTACATGCACAAATTAAAAAAGAAAGCGAAGCTATTAAAAAGACTGGAACAGAGCAACAAATAGCTAAAGTAGTTTCAGAACTTGAAAGATTAGAAAGAATTGGTGGAGTAGAGTCTATTATACCAACCGAAGGTATCGTATTTAGATACAAGGGGAAAACAATGAAATTAACAGGAACTTTTGCTGCTATCAATCAATTGATGGGCATCATAAGATTTAAAAGATAAAAAATGGCATTACAAAACTTAAAAAAATATTTTGAATCAGAGAATATAAATGATTTTAACGACATGTTAAAATTACCATGTGTTGTGTCCGAAAAGATTCAGGCATCCTCATTTCACGTTAAAAGAACTAAAGATGGTTTTAGCTACTATAAAAGCGGTTCTAAAAATGAAATGAATAAAGTAGATAGAACTTTGGTCAAATATTATGAAAATGCTATTAAGTATTTTAAGTCTATTCCAGTTGAGCAAATGGAATCTATGCCATTTGATTGGAAGTTTGGTTTTGATTACATGACAGAAAACAAAACTATAGATATTGAATATGAGTTTTTACCAAAGAATAACTTAATACTAACGCATATTCAAGTATTAAATCCAAACAATCTAACTCAAATTAAAAAAGTAATTAGAGACCCACAAATTTTAAATAAATGGGCCGATAAATTAGAGGTTAATAGACCTCCTGTTATTTTTGAAGGCACTTTATCAGGTGACCAAAAAGAAGAGTTAATAGATTTATTACAAATTAATATAAACGAGTTTAAAGAACAATATGAAAACTTTTCTTTTACAAGAAAAATGTATCGTATTTTCAATGATGGTTTAAACGCTCCGGCACTAAACTATAATTTAGATAGAGAAATTGATGGCCTTATTGTAAACTTCTATGATGGTAAATCTCCTAAAAGTTTTAAGTTAGAAAGATTTGATAGAGAACAAAAACAAGAAAGACAACCATCTGACATGTATCAATTGTCTATATTGGATTTGGTAGAGTTTTTAACATCATATGATTTAGAAGGAGTTTCATTGACTAACGAAAACGCAGACGAAAGATATTTAGAATTAATGTCTGATGTATTTAACTCATATGTAGAAAAAAACGCTACTAAATATATTGGTGCTAATTTTAATTCTGCTGATTTTGCAGACAATAAATTGTTTGAATTAAACCCTACGTTTATTTCTAATGAAAAAACAACTTCTCTTATTCAAAATAAAGTTCTATCTGAATTATTTAAAATTACAATAGGTTCATTTAGAAAAAAGAGAACAAAGGAAACAAATATTATCAACTCAGATTTAATGGGTCAAATTAATGAATTAGTTGAGAGAATCGAAGCTAAGATAATGTTAAAAGCAAACGAACAGGATGTCATGGATTTTAAAACATATTTAAACCAACAAAGCTTACAACATCAAACTAGTCCTATTTTAGAAGGATTAACAGTAAAGCATAAAAAACAAGGTAAAAAGCCAGTAAACATGTTTGTTGGGCGTTTTCAACCTTTTACATTAGGTCACGCTAAAGTTATTGAAACTATTTACAAAGAAAATGGTTTACCTGTAGTAATCTTTTTAGTCAAATCTAAGAAGAAAAAAGCCGAAGATGCTTTTAAGAGACCATATGATGAGGAAACTCAAATGGAAATGTTGAATAAATTAAAATCAACATACCCTATAGAAGATGTAATTATCTTAAACTCAGGTGCTATTGATGCTATGTTTAACGAACTGAGGCCAAAATATGAACCAGTATTATGGGGCACAGGAACAGATAGAATGGTATCTTATGGATATCAAGTTAATAAAGAATCTTATAGAGAAGAACTTGATTGTAGAGAAGATTTTGGTCTATTTGAAATCAAAAGAACAGGTAAAAACATTTCAGCAACACAAGTTAGAAATGCAATGCTAGATGACGATGTAAAGTTATTTAAAAAATTAACTCCCCCAGCAATACACGGTATGTATGATGAATTACAACATAAGCTTAAAGTTTCAATGGGTCAAGGAGAAGAAGTCTTAGAAAGTGTTATCCTAACATTCGATGATTTTGTAAAGAATATATAATAAAATAAAACACATTAAAATATGAGTTCATTCGATCGATTTTTAAATGAGTCTAAAATTCAGGTTAAGAGAAAATACACTGAAAATCACCCTGCTAAAACTGTTGGTAAAGCAGCTAAGATTAGAAATAAAATGCTAGAAGCTGCATCAGATGGTAAAATTACCAAAGAAGAATTTGATGCAATTCTAAGAGAAATGTCAACAGATACTGGCAGATGGATGAGAAGAAACTCAAAATACTTTAATGTTTCTGAAGAAAGTGTAAGTTTATCAAAAACAGGTCAAAGAATTTTAAATGAATTACAAAAAGAATTGACAGTTAATGAAAGAGCATCTATCTTTACTATGGCAAATGCAAGAGCCGAAGAGAAATTCGGAGAATTCGGTATTGCAACTTTAGATTTTGACGAATTAGGTCAAATCATTGATATTAAAAAGGCCGATAAAATAGCTAAAAGAAAATTTGGAGAAGAAGGCTTTATGTCTTTAACAGAGGTTGAAATGGAAGAGCTATTAGAAAAGAATCCTAAATTACTAAAAGAAAATAAAACAAATAAAACCATGGAAAATAAATTTATATTTGAATCTTTCGGAGATTTTGAGGCTTCTCTAAATGAAGCTTTTAAATCGACTAAGTTTTCTCAATTATTTATGCAAACTAGTAGATATTCTGGTAAAAAATCATTTAATAAAGATTTAGTAAAAGCATTTTACTCAGCTACTAAAATAGATTTATCTAGAATAGAAGATGAGGATATTTTAACATCAGACCCTCAAACAGTTTACAAAAACAAAACATCAGACACTATTGTTTTCTTTATTTCTGATAATGCTAAAGAAAATCCTTATGCACCATATGACTCATATGGCGAAAATAAAAACATTCCAGGTGGAGGTTACCTACTAGCAATGACAACTGGAAGAAACGAATTCTATGGAGTAGAATGGTCAAGATACGGTAGTCGTAATAGAACTCTAGCAAAAAGGGATAACAACTCTGGAGACACAATCGGTATTGGTAAAAAATACAAAGGATGGGATGCAACTGGTCTTTACAATGTAAAAAGAATTGCTGAGGTTGCAGATAGAGCTGTGGTTTTAAATATTGCACTTTTAAAGCAAAAATATTCTACTGCAGACTTAAGAGCATCTAGAGAAGATGCTAGAAGAGGAGCAACAGCCTTTAAAAACGCTAAAGACTTCAAATCTGAAAACAATGCAAGATACGCAAAAATTCTAGCAGATAAAGCCGCTAAATTACCATTAGATAAAATGGTTAAAGGTGCTATCGATGCATTAGGTGCACAGATTCAAGATGGTTTATCTAAAGGTGAGAAAACAGAATATGGCGAAATTAAAATTGGTGAAAACCCAAGAGGTAGAGCCGTTAAATTAACTGATGCAGCTTCTCATATGTCGAGCATACTAAGTGATTATGAAAGATATGTAAGTTATATTAGACAAGCTGAAGAATCAGAAGCTAGATTTGGCGAAAAGGAAAGCTGGTATGAAAGAGAATCTAAGGATTACGCTAAAAGAGTAAAAGATAAAATCGATAAAATTGAAGTGTTTAATTACGCTTGGTAAAATAAAAATAAAATATGAAAATAATTCCAACATTTGAACAATTTTTAAACGAAAAGTCATATAGAATGACAGGCATCTATGCTGCTAAAGGCTTAGTAGGTAAAGTAATGCAAGAGTTTAGACAAGAAATTAAAACAATAAAGTACGAAGGTATTAACGTAGTAACTCAAGAAGAAGTTAATAAAGAATGGGCAAAGTTTGAAGACAAAGCCAAAAAGATTATTTTAGACCAAGTAGAAAAGGGAGCAGGCGGTATGGATGGTATCTTATTTGTTACTGCTAATCTTTTTAATGGATTCGCCATAGATGAGGTTAATGGTTTAAATCGTGAAGATTCAGATACATTATATCTTTCATACGAGGTAGTAATTAATGTAGGTTTTATGGATGATGTTAACGGTAAAAAATTCGCTAGAAAAATCGATAAGACTGGAATGATGAATTCTCCGTTATCATACGAAAAGGAAGTTATTTACGGTGAATATGACGCATCGGTTGGTAACAACAATCTAGAAATTAGAGATAGCGAATATATCCAAATAGACGGAAAATAATATGCCTTCTGTAAGTAAGTCACAACAAAGATTAATGGGCATGGCATATGCCCTTAAGAAAGGTGAGATGGACCCAAAGGAAGCTAGTGCTGAAGTAAAAGAATTGGCTGACTCTATGACACTTGCTCAGCTTAAAAAGTTTGCAGCTACTAAACACGATAATTTACCAGAAGTTGTAGAAGGTATCACACCAGCAAGTGTTACGGGCATGGGCCCAATTACACTACCCGTTAATGGAAACCCAGGTTCTGGTGATATTCCAGCTGGAGAAGGCGATGCTGAAGAAGAGTATAAGAAGAAGAAAAAGAAAAGAGAGGAAATGAAAGAAGATTTTAAAATCATAAATAAGTTTTCAGATTTTTTATTAGAAAAAGAAGAATTTATAGTTTATCACAATACATATTCTTCTGCTATCAATGCAATTGAAGACTATGCAAACTCTAAGGGATTTGAACTCGATCAAGAAGAATATGGAAATGCTTATGTTGATGCATTTTTTAAACCTAAAGATGGTTCTACCAAAAAGGACACGTTGACTCTTTTTAAAAATGGTAAAGAACAAAGAAAGGCATTACATGTACAAATATACGGCAGACAAAATAAGAAATTTGAATTAAATATGTATATTAATTAATAAGAATATTTTAAAAGTTTTAAGTCCCAGATTTTTTAGTCTGGGATTTTTTTTGTATATTGGTGAAAACAAGATATATATGTTATGAAACTATTAAGCTCACTTCGAGATTTTGAGATTTTAAACGAGGCAAAAAATACACTTAAACTAAGTGTGCCCAAAGATATCTTAGAATTATATAAATTATTTAAGAAAAACGGCAAAGAACTTTATGTTGTTGGAGGTGCAGTGCGTGATGCTCTTTTAGGTAAAAAACCAAAAGACTTTGATTTAGCTACCGATGCTTTTCCAGCTGAAGTTATAGATATTGTCACAAATGCGGGTTATTCTACTACTGGAGAAGTAGGTCATCAATTTGGTGTAGTTATCGTGAATGTACCATCTGACCCAAATGGTGTTGAAATAGCAACATTTAGAGAGGACATTGGAAAGGGTAGAAGACCCGACGCGGTTCAATATTCTACTATAGATAAAGATGTTTTACGAAGAGACCTAACTATTAATGCACTTTTCTATGATATGGGTAGACAAGAGGTTGTTGATTTAGTTGGCGGTCTAGAAGATATTAAGAATTCAAAAATTAGAACAGTTGGTGTAGCAGCAGATAGATTTGCTGAAGACCCGCTTAGAAAACTAAGAGCACTTAGATTTGCTGGTAGAACAGGCTCAGATCTGGAAAAAGAAACAGCAGACGCAATTCTTACTGACAATAGTTTAGAAGATATAAGTGCAGAGAGAATTAGAGATGAATTTAAAAAATCTGTAATTTCTGCTAAATCAACTAAGAAATACCTAAATATGGTTTCTAAGTTCAAATTATGGTCTATTATGTTTCCGACACTTCAAGTAAATGAAAACTATGTAGAAACTAATACATGGATTGTTCAGTTGGCTATGTTGTTTATCGCTAACGAACCCGAAGTTCTTAAAAAGGAAATGAATAAATTAACTTTTACTAATGACGAAATTGATTCAGTGTTACTTTTAAAGGAACTGATGGCATTTGACCCAGCTAGTGTATTTGATTTACATAAAAAGTTTATCAATACTAAAATAGACAAAAAAGATATTTTAGAATTTGCTAAAATCAATAAATTAGATATAAAGACATTAAAAGTATTCTTCAAATATAAGCCATCTACAAAAGGCCAAGATGTAATGAAAGAATATGGGGTTAGAGGACCAGAGATTGCACTTAAGATAAAACAGATCGAGGCAGAAAAGTTTAGTAAACTTTTTTCAAAATAATTGCTTCTAGATTTTTTTATGTCATTTATTTGTGGTATATTAGAGATATAATTATGGAAGACAAGAGTAAAAAATTAAAAGAAGTAAATCTAACGCTCCAAGAGTGGTTAGATGCTTTGCGTATGCCTACTCCTGTAAGAAACAAAAAGAAATATAGACGTACTAAGAAGCATAAAAATAAACGCGATGAGTAAAATTGTAGTTATCGGAGATATTCATGGATGTGATAGGTGGAAAGACCTTGTTCACATGCATTCAGATGCTACCGAATTTGTATTCATTGGGGATTACTTCGATTCTTTTACCAGAAATCACGCAGAGTGTATTTACAATTTTAAAGAAATTATCGAGTGGAAAGAATCTACCAACATTAAAGTAACTATGTTGATAGGTAATCATGATTTCCACTATATGTCAGAATGTGGAGGTAGATATGGAGGTTATAGTGCATGGCACGCACCAGAAATCGGTGAGCTTTTAAGAGAAACTAAAGAACATTTGCAAGTGGCTTATCAAGTAGATACGTTTTTATTTACACATGCTGGAGTTTCTAAACAATGGTACGAAGCTAATTTTCCGGAAGAAGGTGATATTGTAGAACAAATCAATGACCTGTGGTCATATGATAAGCGACCATTTAATCACAGTGGCATGGAAGTGTATGGTAATTATGATGGTGAAGGACCGATGTGGATTAGACCCGCTGCGTTGAGAAGAAATATGCTTAATGAGTCTATTGTTCAAATCGTAGGACATACCCACATGGAAGTAATCGATTATGATGATAATCACTATTTTATCGATACTCTTCCACATGAATACATGACAATTGAAAACGGTGTTCCAGTTATTTACGAACTTTAAATTTAATTATATGCAAACTTTTGAAAAAATCAAAATTGTAAACGAAGTTGTAGAAAATTTCGTTGATGAAAACATTAGTGTTATTCAAGGCTCTATTACTATGTCTGAAATTGAACACATGATTAATATTGGTACTTCTATTATGTGCAATAAATGGGGTATTAAATATGATGGCGGTGGATTTGTAGAAGCGGTTCTTGAAAATAATTTGAGTAAAGCAATAGGAAGAGCAGATGGTACAAATATTAAAGCTCTTAAATTGTATTGCCAGATGATGTACAATCTGAGCACTCCAAAAGAACTAGTCTAATACATTTTAGGGTTTATTATTTAAGGGGACGCACTTATGCGTCTCCAAAATAATCCTAATAAATAATTAAACAAATTCATCTTTTTTTGTATAACTACTAAACGTTTTATATGTCTAAAAACAATATTCTAGAAGAAGCTAACAACATTGTCAACAAACGATCTGAAGAAAAAGAACGTATGTATGGTCCTTTTGAAGAAGGCATGCGAAGAGCTGCAATGATTTTCAATGGCATGACAGGTAAAGAACTAAATGGTTCCGATATGTATGCAGCATTAGTCGCACTAAAACTAAGTCGACATTCATATAACTACAAACAAGATAATCTATTAGACGCAGTCGCATATCTAGGTGCACTAGATAATTATGTTGATAAACATGGCTATGGCGAGTCTGAAGACCCTATCAAATAATCAAATTATGACAGAGTTATCGTATTTAACAGACTATATTACCGATAAATCGGCACGTATTGGTATAGCAGCATTAGTTGGTAAATTAAGTCCTAAAATTAGTTCTCATAAATCTGGGTGGGCATACCATTTAGCAAACCAATGTGTAAATGCAGGTTATGAAAATGTAGAAGTAATCACTAGTGTAGATGTTGATTGGAATAATTTCGATGCAATTCTATTGGAACACGGTATGGAATTCAAAGGCACATTTAACATTTTTGGTGGTGCTAACGATGACCTTTATCATCAAATTATGAGAATATTTTCAAATACAAAAATGTATTCTTTGCATCAT
>Ga0181379_1000051_pt1 | contig 53567 bp, 35 predicted proteins | sample 2SPOviralmetaG_FD_130115 | JGI IMG/M metagenome (GOLD analysis project Ga0181379, IMG submission 130115) | Marine viral communities from the oligotrophic San Pedro Time Series (SPOT) site, San Pedro Channel, CA, USA - 2 SPOT_SRF_2009-07-10 | ecosystem: Environmental > Aquatic > Marine > Strait... | reverse complement strand
CAGTGTGCTAGCAGTAGAAACAGCACCAGTTGTACCATTTACAGTGAAGTTAGTACCGTCAACTGCAATGCCACCATCGGCGTTCAGGAGGTCTGTGAGGGACGTTATACCCGTTACACCTAGAGTTCCACCAATCGTAGCGTTTGCGCTCACTGTGGAGGTCACCATAGTGATCTCATTAGAAGCAAAACTACCGCTTCCATCTCTCAGGACCAGGTTGTTTGCAGCGTTAGTTGAAGCAGACAGAATGTTGATCGTTGGATCACCAGCAACACCATCACCTTGAGTGACAGTAATACCAGATCCAGATGCAGGAGAAGTAATCAGCGTACGCTGAGCATAGGTGTTAGCAGCAGTTCTGCTTACGAAACCTGTGCCTGCCATCGCTGCCAGACCATCCATGTCTGCATCATCAAACGTGGTAGTCAGAGTTACGTTCTGAGAACCATCGAAGGAAACTGTTGCATTGACGACACCATCAATTGTGACGGTACGAGCAGTGCGAAGTTCATCAGCAGTTGTTGCGTTACCTTGGATACCAGCAAGAGCACCGATACCGCTGTTTACCGTGATCTGATTAGCAGAGAAGTTACCATTACTTCTACTAACAACAGAAGCACCAGTTGTATCAGTGCTACTTGTGGTCAGACCATCTAGCAAGTCAGCATTCAAGTTGTTGACCTTAGAGTTAGATGCAACAACCAAAGGTGGTTTACCAGTTACGGTAGAAATAATTTGATCATCAACAGTCAGATCACCGTTGATAATTGCATCAGCATCAACATCAAGAGTTGTTCCACTACCTGTCAGATGTAACTGATTTGCTCTGAGGTTTCCATCTGTACCAGTGAATACTTCACTTGAATTTGTAGATGCAGTAAGGAAGACAAACTCCGAAGCAGAATCGTCATAACCAAAGAAACCAAGAGCAGCGGTAGAACCCGTGTGATAACGGAACTCAATACCACGATCTTTGTTGTCATCAGAACCAGGAGCAGTGTCACCACCAAGAGTAAATACGGGATCGTCAATTGTGACAACGGTCGAGTTGACGGTAGTAGTTGTACCGTTGACCGTAAGATCACCGCCAACAATTAGATTGTTATGGAACTCTCCATTACCAGTGCTGTTGTCAACACTGAATGCAGCACGAGTATTAGAATTATCGTAAACGTAGAAGTCACCACCGATGTATGCATTTTTGTTGACTCTTAGACCACCAGCGGTAGTCAAGGAAACAGAAGCATCACCGTAAGAGGTAATGTCACTGGTATTAGTAATAGTAACAATACCAGAAATATCTGCAGAGTTATTGAGATCAAGGGCACCTGTAAGTTCGGTAGCACCATAAACTCTAGTGTCACCACTAACTGCAAGGTTCTTACCAATACCAGCACCACCTGTCAGACGTAATGCGCCATCTGCACCGTATGAACCAGTGAGGGTTTGTTGAGTAGAATTTGTAAATGTATTGACACCTGATGTAGTCAGAGTATTTGTAATACCTGTAGCACCACTAATATCAACAGTGCCAGAGATTATAGTATTACCATTGTCACTATCTACAGTGAACTTGTCTACACCAGAACCGTTCTGAATAGCAAACTCTTCATTAGAAGCATTCAGGTAAACGGAGTTGTAAATTGTTGTTTGACCATCCACAACCAAAGTGCTATTGAAGTCAACGGCACCATCAACATTGAGAGTCTGATCAAAGTCAACGCCATTAGTGACATTGAGGGTGTTTGTGATTTGTGTTGCATCATCTACATCTAATGTACCAGCAATGATTGTATTGCCATTGTCAGAGTCTACTGTAAATGCATCAGTACCACTTTGTGATTCAATGGTAAACAGTAGATTGTCACCGTTGATTGTAACATTGCTTTGGAATGTTGCATCATTATCAACGTTCAGGGTGCTGTCAAGATCAACTGCACCAGTTACATTCAGAGTGTCATCAATAACAGATGCACCCTCAACATTCAATGTACCTTGAATATCAGTGTCGCCAGATGCACCTAGAACAGAGAACTTGACTGTATCGCCATTATTTTTCTTACCAACAAATAGACCTTCTCCAGCAGATGTACCACCAATGTGGAGACTGGTGCCGATACCAGCACCACCAACGATTCTAGCGTTAGAAGTACCATGAGTAGCATAGTTTGGAGTAAACTGAACTGTAGTACCAACCTGTAGTTTACGACGAACTCTCAGGAAGTTCTGTTCGTTGAAGACCTCAGTAGATGATTCTTTCTGTAGAATAGTACCGTTGATAACAACGTCACTGTCGAACATAAAGTCGCCAGCAATATATCCACCACCATCAAATCGGAATGAACCATAATCATTGGATTGGATTTCCCAAACACCAGTGCTTCCATTCAGTGCGAATGTAGGTTCGTTGGTTGCTTCAAAATGAACATCAGCAGCAACATTCAGTGTGCTGTTGAAATCGCAAGCATCGGTAATTGTAGTTACACCTTCAATATTCACCGTACCTGCAATAGCAGTATTACCAGTAGCAGCAATAATGTTGAACTTATTGGTGTTGATATTCAGGTTGTTAGTGATATCAACAACACCATAGAATGATGCATTACCTGTTGTACTCTGCAGTTCAATACGATTTGTACCAGTACCATTGTTCAGTTGCAGAACCTTGGATGCACCCTGAATGACAATGTTGTCATCGTGGAGGGTTGTACCATGAACAGTAAGGTTAGTATCGATATCAACGCTACCACCAATATTCACATCTTGACCAATACCAGCACCACCAGCAATTACCAAATCGCCAGTCGTATTCGTAGTGGAGTTAGTGCTAGTAGTAAGTTTTAGGTTACCTGCTAAGACACCTGCATCAGTACCGCTAAAGACTTCTGAAGTGTTGGTAGCATTGTAGTAGAATGCATATCCACCAGAGTGTCCTCCGAGATCAGTATACGAATCATCGTAACCAAAGAAGCCTCGACGCGCTTGAGAATCATAGTATCTAAACTCAATACCACGATCAAGATTATCGTCAGCAACTGGATCAGTATCACCACCCAGAGTAATGATTGGGTCGTCAACTTGAAGGGTCGTGGAATTGACCGTCGTCGTGGTGCCGTCAACCTGAAGATCACCCCAAACTCTGACGGTTCCAGTAACCGCCCTATCATCACCAGGATCAATGTTGAGAGTGGCATTGGTTGTAGCAATATAATTTTCTTGGAATCTATAGTCTTCTACCCAAACTTTACCTGCTGCATCTGATGCACTAATCTGTACAGTGTCATCAGATGTAATTACAATATTTGCACTTCCTGCACCAGAGTTTGTTGCAAGAATATTGAGGTTTCTGGGAGTCCCTGTATTTTGAACATGACTTACGGTCCAGTGACCATCGCCGTACTTACTAACGATCTGATCAACTGCTCCATCAAGATCAATATTAGGATCAGAAAAATAGGAACGGACGTTGACATCAAGTTCACCAGCGCCACTATCGCCTGTATTATTAGCCCCAAAAAGAAGGCCACCACTCGTATCATTGACTTTGATATAGTTGAGGTAATTGAATCCTCTGTATCCAGTGGTTGCAGTGAGTTCTTGATCCAGTTCAAAATCTTCTTTTGTATTTCCATCCGCAAAAGAAACTCTATTATTCTGTAATTGTAAATTATCTACGCCTAGGGCAGCAATAGTTACATGCCCGTTACTGTCAACATCGAAATCTTCCTGTGCAAAACTAGCCAGTCCCTTCTGCTCTGTCGCTTCAGCCGCGAGGTAGCGCCATCCTCCAGTATCGCCACTGGAATGAGCAGGAGCACCAGCACCAGCACTAATTGATTCATACGCTTGATAAACCTTTGATGCATTCTGGATGATTGCATATCTAGAATAAGCAGTAGCCGCATCATAGTTAGCATACTTACTACCTTCTGTAGCAGTAGCGATAGGCACATTTGTGGCACTCTGCAAACGACCCCTGTCGTCAACAGTAAATTTGACTGCGTTTACGGTCTCTGTACCGAAAGGTTCACCTGCTGGACCGTTAGCAATTACTGACGTTAGGGATTCTGTGTTGTAATCACCGTCAACAACTGTTGTAGTTGCCAGGTCAATTTGTGGGTTGCCAGCAGTACCAGAACCATTAGAGACAACAACTTGACCAGCAGTAGATAGAATACTCCTAGTGATCCAGTTACCATCACCAATACGAATACTGATACCAGTACCAGTCAGACTTGAAACTGCACTGAGGTCATTGTCATAAGGTTGTGCAGACTGACCTTCTACAACACCATCTAAGTTATAGTCTTGAATAGTAGATGGGTTTGAGGCATTGATAATTCTACCCTTTGCGTCCACAGTAACGCTGGTGTATGTACCTTGTGCAGGATCCGCACCAAAGTGAGGCAGCGTCGGGATCTCTTGTAGTTCTGCAGCAAGGTTGAGGTTTTGTGAACCGTCGAAAGTACCAGAGGCAACAATATCTTGAGTAAGTTGAATCTGTCTAACGTTTGCTAGACGAGATGCAGTAGAGGCATTACCAATAACAGTTCCTGTAATCGTACCCGCTTGGAAATTACCATCAGCGTCTCTTTGTACGAGGGAATTTGCAGTGTTAGCAACAGATTCTACAGGACGTTCATATGCCAGTGAGTTCCATGCAGTGGAACCATCACCGATTTTGATACGACCCGAGTCTAGGTCAATACCTACCTCACCTTGCGCTAGTGTTGGGTTAGCGTTTCTCCATTCCTGTGAACCGCCTCTTCTAAGTTGGATTCTATTTGCCATTTGCTATCACAACTGTGGATAAATTGCCTCTGGATTATTTATACCAAAAAAAGAGGGGCGTTTGCCCCTCAATACTATTCAGTCAAACCGACTTCGGTATCTTCTTCATCTTCTTCAGGAGGTAGAGACATTGTTTCCTCCTCTTCAGTTTCTAGATAATACGAAAGTGCTTCAATTGCACCAAGAAGTTTTAGTGCAATTCCTTCATTATCTCTAATCTTATCTGCAAGTGTTTTGTTTTCAGTTTGCAGACCTTGAAGTCTGTCCTTGAATTGCTTGAGCATCTCTTCCTGAGATACCTTTTCTTCAATCGCCATAATTTAGACCTGTTGATTTTGAACTAACGTTAGTAAAAGCGATTTGATATCGCCTATTTCAGACTTTAGCATAGAAACATCCGTTTGTAAACTATTGATAGTTTCCTGTTTGGATTTCTCTGCTTCAAAAGACTTCATATACTGTTCGTATACTGAGTCACTTGTCAGTGCAATTTCACCATTGGGACCTCTAGAATAATTGAGGTCCTCTTTCACACGTTTTGCTTTCGACCAATCCATTATTATACTGCAAGTGCAATTGCTCTGAGATCTTGTAGTGAAGGAACATAAGATTGATTCTTGGATACAAATACAATCTTGATTTGGAATTGATCAAATTTCAATCCATCAACTTCGTACTTGTATTCAAAATATTGCTCGTTCACTGTAGTACCAGGGATAGAAGCACCCTCTGTCGGGAACAATGAGAACTGAGTTTCTTCAATGTTATCGTTACTTCCCACTGGACGTACTCTATATAGAGGATAAATTAGAGTATCATCGAAGCGGTTTGCCGTAAAGATCAACTGGATGGAACCAGACTTTTGATTCAAAGTTGCAATCTTTGTAATATAGACTGCTTCATGATCATCGCCTGTTGCACGTAGCATACCATCAGTGCTATCTGGACTGTTGATCTTGTTCGATGTAGTTACAATAGACAACCGATCAAGGTCCACATAAGGTGTGATATATTCGTTATCACTATCCAGATTCAGTTCCAGTCTCATAGACTTGTTACCACTCAATTCATTCTGTTCATTGATAACAGAAGCAATCATTCTTGGTGAATCAAAGTAATTATTTTGATCCAGAAGAATGTCATCATATATTCCATTATCAATAAAGGACTCCTGATCAATATTTACTTGCTTGCCATTACCGATAGAAGAACCAGTGATTGCTTTGACGCGAGCTTCAATAGTAGTACCAGGAAGTTGCAGTTTAGCAATAGATGGAGACATCAAATCAAACTGTACGTTTTGCGTAGCAGTTGCAATCTTACCACCACCAAGAATACCATTAGTAGCAACAGTATCAATTGCAAGTTCGTAACTATTCAGTGTGGGATTTTGAATCGAAGTATGAGTTTTATTGATGCTAGTCAAAGGAATACCATCCAAGTTGTAGCATTCAACGATTGCACCTTCAGTAAATGCAACAGCAGTACCCTCAACTTCTCTACCACCAGATGTTAGAAGTGTAATCTCGGTGCCATCTGAATTGATTGCAGAGTATGCCATAGTTTCTTCTGCCACAAACGCATTGGTATCACTGAATCCACCCTTGGTGTCAGACTCCTGACCCTGAATCGATACAGCATACTCTTGCCTGACTTTGATGTAACCAGGATTAGATGCACTAATCTGTTGACCATTGACGTATCTATGGAATGCTGATGCATCAGTAACAGATAAAGTTGTATCTGATCCACCAATTGCATTAGACAATGTAGTAGGTTCAATCTCAGATCTTACATTAGACAGGATCACATTGTTCCTGGTGTCATGCATACAGTTGTTAGAATGATAAACCTTGATTCTCTTCTGATCTGATGTAAAGATCACAGCAGAAGCAGGGAACGCTCTAGTCAGGGCACTAGCAGCAGTGACATCACCACTGTAAGTAGGTGTGACATTGATAGTTGCTGTGTCAAGACTAGATGTGCCATTGATTGTCGAATAGACTCCGATGTTCTCACCATTTGCAAATCCTGCATTATTTGTACCAATAGATGCAAACTTGATGGTGATAGTACCAGCAGTGCCAGTAATTGTTGCTGCAGTAATCTCACCAGTAGAGTTTGTACCGTTACGAATATAGTTGCCAACTTCAAAGTTAGTGCTATCAGTTGTACTGACGTTATTTACAGTAAATGTAGCAACTGTCTTAGAGGTAGTAATTTCTTCATTTGCTAGGAAGTTACCAGTAATATCGGTAACGGTAACTGCTGTACCTGCTGCTTTCTCTACGAAAGACTTGACAGTACCAACTGCCTGGTAACCTGTTGTACTACCTGCTCCAGTGATTTGTTGTACTCTGGAACCAATAGTAAATGGAACACTAGTTACATTCAACACCAATTCTTGATCGGGTTTGAACGTTTGGATAGAGTTGTTACCAAGGTTGAGAACACCACTGTTTCCTTGTGCAAGGTCAGAGTTGTTCATAACCATTCTAGACTGCTGTCCAATATTGAACTTTGCTAGATATGCAGTAAACTTGAGGTCTTCATACTGGTCCGCAGTCCAAGTAGATGCGTTCTGTGATTTGAACAGAACACCAGCATAAGGTTGCTCAGAGATAGTTCTGTTTCCAGTTACATCCACTTCACCCATTCTAGATACCCAAACCTGATACTCGTTAGAGTCAGACAAGAGAACGAAACAATATTCAATAGACTGTTGTAGATATACAGGGGATTGGAATGTAAATTTAGTTGGGATCGATGCGTTCTCAGATAACTGAACCTCAGATGGGTTCAAAGTAATATCGGAGAATGGAAGAATACGCTTGGTTGGATAACCATTTTCCATAGCACGAATCTGACAAGAGATTGGAATACGCTCATCTTTAGTGAAGAAGAATGCTTCAAATGATGTTACAAAACATCCACCAGTCTTATCAATGATAAAGGATTGTGCAAGAGGGTCATACCAACCAATCTGTCTTACTTCTTCGCGAGTACCCATGATTGTTCTCTCATCGGTAACCGTATCACGAACAACCTCAGCATTACGAACTGCAAGAATGTTTTCCTGAACAGTTTGAAGAACACCAGTTGCAGTGTATGTGGTTTCTGCAGAAGATGCAACAGCACCTGCAATACGAGAGTCAATGTCAGATGTTGTCAAACGAACTGTTCTAGTACCAGTTCCCCAACGTGGGTTGACATCAATATCTGGACTTGGAATAAAGAATACTGCTTTTAGATTACCAGATCTATCGGAGAATAAACGACGATCCTTGACAACAGCACGAGCACCAGAAGAACCAATCAGAACTTCACCAACAGCAATGTTACCATAGAAGTTACCCGATACTTGTGCTGCCATAGCTTCAGTATCGATATTCAGATATGCTGTAGTCGAACCATAAGTGGTTGGCATTTCAGTGTCATCATATGGATTGAACTCTACATCAGCATTAGGTGCTGCAACTCTCAAACGACAACCAGAGGTTTGACCAATAACAGTCTCACCAATCTGGAAAGGAGTATCATTACTTCTGGTATCTAAGGTACTATCCTTTACCAATTCAATTAGTTTTGGTGTAATATAATTCGTAAATTGCTTACTATCAAAGAAGGAATAGAAACGAGTTCTTGGCTTACAACGAGCCACGTCCATTTTGACGTTTCTGGAACGAATCCAGGGAACTGCCGTACTAGACAGAACAGAATCTCCAAGAGACTGACGATCAATTCTAGGAACAACCTGAGATCTGATACCAGTTCTTTCTTGACGGTTGACGGTCTGAATGACACGACGCTCATTGATACGGCGAAGACCTTTACCACCCCAAACCCAAGGTCTAGGAGATCTACCTCTATCTTCTGCCAACCATCCTCGGTTTCTGAATGTTTGTGTTCTCACAACTGGACCATCACCTTGCCATGTGGTTCTCCATGAGTTCCACTGGATAGGTAAGAAACCATTCTGGTCAGTACCCATTTCTCTACGGGTTGCCTCAAAGTTACCTTCGATTGTTCTGACGTTTGCAGGTTCACGGCGAGTGTCTACCCAGTCATCAGATGCTGGAAGTAGATCGATACGACCGATATATGTAAAGACGTTGAATGGGTTTACGTTTACAACTCTAGAAGCATACTCTTGTTTGATGATAACTTCTTCGACATATGGAAGAGTAACCAACTGACCAGTCTTTTGGACATTGGTAGATGCTGTATTATTCCATTCAAGAGATACGTTGGTAGTGTAGTGAGAAGGTCTACAAGTACCACCAGCAAAATCTAATGATGCCAGATAGTCAGGATGAGAGGTATCAGATTTATCGTGATTAGTAAAATCATCAACCAAGAAACCATTCTTCAGGCGATCTTTGCCATTTGCATCAAGGATTTTGGTATTTGCTGCATCATTCTCAAGCAAAGAAAGTGATGTGTAATATTCAACGTTACCAATACGACGATCGAGAGTACCGATATCACGCATTGTATAACGACGATTATCCTCACTAGTAAGGAATACATCGTTCTCAGGATCAAAACCATATGGTTTCAAACGCATCGTTGCAAGATGCATTGCATTATCCAGATCATCAGGTTCTTCAGGAGTTGCTGAAGATTTGCCTTGAACCATCTTGAAGTCACCATCAGGTGTCAAGAATAGTTTGTCGATTCTAGGCAGATAGAAATCATAGTCACAACGGAAGTTAGAACCGATCTTAGGGATATCGATAATAGTTCCGCCACCGTCAGATGTAAATAGACGTGACTTGAAGTCAAGAGTAGAACAATCAAGAGTTGCAGGTGAACCGATGTTTCCTAGACCTGCAGACCATCTTGATTCAACTGCTGGACGGAAATCCAAAACATCAGTTAGAGACTGCGACTGATCGAAGAAAGGAATATCATAGTAAGTAATACCACTATAAGATTCGCCTGCAAAGTAATCGCCAGTTGCAGCATGTAGCATGTAATCATAAATTACAAGCAGTTTTCTAATTGCTGGAGGACGACCAGGTTTTCTTACAACTTTAGAAGTATCATAGTAGTAACCTTTCTGGTTCTGATCCAGGTAGTAATCATCTGTTACTACTTTAGAACCTTGGACAATTGCATTGTCATCATCATTGATTAGTGCAGTAATTGCACCATTGCTGGAGTTGAAACCACTGATAGTTTCTCCAGTAACAAAAACACCACTAATAGAAATGAAGTTTACCTTCAATGTAGAAGTTGTAAATGCAACAACTTTTCCTTTTGCGCCAGAAGTCTTACCTGTGATAATCGTTCCAGGTTCAAAGAATGTAGGTTCTGCAATAGTCAGAGAAGGAACAACAGGATCGTTAGAGTTGATAGACTCATAAACTGCATGAAGTTGATATGCATCAGAGATGCCAAGACTGATCTCTTCATCCTCAATACGGATACCATAGAGATGAGAGTATGAAAGACCAAACAGAGCAGTATCTTTGTTGGATACAGTTCTGTGAATCTTATTGACTGCCATCTTACGAAGAGTCTTCAGTTTCTTCTGGACAGTATTCTTAGAAACAGTTGCAGTAAGTTTTACCTCTGTGACATTTGTGCCTGTAGCAACAGTTAGGGTAATACCATTTGTAATCTGTGCATCACCTGCAGCAGACGCACCACTAACACTACCAGTAGGACCAACATCATTCAGAGAAATGTGAGTACCGATCAGTGCTTCATTACCTACTGTGGTAGAAAGAACTGTCAATTGATACTCTTCATCATCAATAGCAATAAACTGTTCGTTAGAACCTAATGTAGTAACAAAGGTGCCAGAGGGAACCGAGATAGCATCGTAAGTTCTTCTGACGATCATCGATTCATCACTGATCGACTTGATATACTTCTTAGGCATATCCGAGAATAGATTGCTATTCTCCTGACCTAACAACTGTGCTCTATTACGAACCAAAACAGTATAGGTATCAGCAGCGACACTACCAGCACCTGCACCAACGTTTACAATTTGATTAGTAAAGTCGAAAATTGTTGTGCCTGAACCAGAAGTAGCAAAGTTTGTAGGATTTACTTTATCAACAATCAAATAGTTATCTTCATCAATATAGATTCTGTCACCAGCACGAAGGTCGCGAGCAAAGTTGGTATTGAAACCTGAGATTGTGCCAGCACCACTGTCATAGGTAAAGGTATCACCTTCGAGTGATAGGAAGTCATCAAGAATTACATCTGCTGTACATTCAACCGCACTAGAGTCTTCATCTTTACAAACGAAAGAACGAACATCAGAGAATTCATATGTATAGAAGAAGGAGATAGTACCAGCATCGATACCATCGATGAAGACAGTTTCACCTATTCTAAAGTTACCACGGAGACTGTAAGTTTTTAGATGGGTTGCACCAGTTTGATCTTCAACAATTAGTGCTGTTGCACCAGAGGAACCACCGACAACTTGGGATCCTTGGAGAACATCTGTTGTTGCACCGACTTGGATAACCGTAAGCATCTGAACGTCAAATACATTGACGTTGTAAACATCATCATCAGTTCCATAGTTAGTATCAGCACCTCTGCCTTCATGCTCCATAGCAAGAGCACGGCAGAAACCAATAATTGATGCAGCTCCATCTGGAGCAACACCATTAGTAGTAATGGCATAGTCATATAGTTCCATGACCTGATATGCATCAGTGACGCTACCAGCACCAGTAAAGTTGGGGAATCCGTGTACTTTGTTTGCCTGGAAGTTATTACCAGTTGCAAATGGAATGATTTGGTTTTCTAATGCTTTAGTATCTCTAGGTTTGGGGAAGTCCACAAACTGAGGTACAAGAGTTTCAATTTGATTACCACGAACGTAGTCAATACCAGGTGTAATCTCTGCAGTATACAGATTGTCAGATGCAACATTACCAGACTTTGTAGTCTCTCCTGCTTCATATACACCATTGATACCAGGTCTCAGATCATCATTCAAACAATCTCTGATTGTAATCTGATGATTCTTGACAGAATAATCACCATGGGTTTCATAGGTTCTCTTAGCGAGTGCCTTTTCTAGTTCATTATATGCAGTTCTTTGTACAATCTTTTCAACTCTAGAGTTGTTGATTCTAAGAAGTTCAATAAAGTTCTTATCGGACTCGTCATCAATCAGTTTCTTGATAAGAGTCGTTGTGATTTTGAAACGATGTGCTCCAGGTGCAGAGTAGTTTGATGTACCTGCTGCGTTATCGTTCAGCGAGTCATCATCCTCAGAGGTAATGATGGACTCAGTAACTTCTAAACCAACTCGATATGATGGATTACTACCATACTGATCGAGAAGAATGGACTGTGTAGGAACATCTACAAAGAAACCACGAATATAATAAACACCAGATTCAACATAAGCAGCAGAACCACGCTGTAAAGCGTTAGATGGCAGCAACTGTGCAAATGGCGAACCAGTTTCAATCAAAGTTGTACCAAACGTAATGTCAACGTTGGTGATCAACTGTTCATTATTTTCAAACGTTTGAATAGTGCCCTCAGCACCACCAGACTCAACATACTTGATATACAACGTCAGATAACCATTATCTGAAGTAGTTGCATCGATACTGTATAGAACCTTTGCCTTTACCCCTGTAGTCAAACCTGTAATTAGTTTGCCATCAAGTTGACTTCTATACGATTCAACATCAGCACCCAGAAAACTTGCTTGCAATTGAATGCAATCAACTTTCGTATCATATCCCACTTGACCAGGGATGATCATCGCGCCATCTTTGAACAAATTCGTTCCCATGCTCTCGATCTGATTCTGCAGAATCGATTGCATTGACGTTAGTTCTCTTGCCTGAATCGGAAATCCAGGACGGAACAAGACTTTATAAAAGTTCTTGTCCTGATCAAAGTCGTCGTAATATGGTGTAACGTTGAGGTTAGTATTCTGGGGCATTTCCTTTAGAACTCGATTACGATTTTGATATCTTCGATTTGATCGCTTGCACGACTAATAGACCTTCTATTATCTAGGTAAATAATTTCACCCGTGTTGAACGCAACCTCTGGTTTTGCATACGCAGAAGTAAATCTCATGCCCAAATCATACTCAGTGTTGTTGATAACACGGGAGGAAGTATTTGGAACTGTTGGGAAATTGATATCAGGTTCTGCAGAAGAACCCGAAGATGCACCCGAGATAGCGTTAGACCCGTCAAACTCATTCAATGAACCTGTGATTTCAGGGAAGATTCCGTCAACACGGTTCTGATAATATTTCAGAACTTTTGTAGTAGGGTTCCAAGAGACAACTCTTGCTCTAGACGTAACTGACTGTCCACCAACTGTACGAGTTTGGGTAATAATCTCATCAGGCAAGAAGTTGCCTTGGAAAGTAGGAGCGAAAATTACTGCTTTAGTAACAGAAGAAGTCAAATCTGACTGCAATTCGCTAGTACCAAACTTACGTGGGTTGACAACTAGACCGACACGACGATAGTCGTTATCGACAGGGAAGTCACCTGCACCTTCATCGTAAGACAGTTTTGCGTTGATCATGACACGGTATGCACCGAGTTCAATGATAGAGTCAAAACCATGTCCTCCTGGAGGAGGCATACTCACATCAATTTGTGCTGCAGCACCAGTACCGATACCAGAGATAGTGTCAACACTGATCTTACCGAAAGAGTATCCAGTACCACCAGATGTTACAGTTGCCGAAATGATTTTACCACCGTCAACAACAATAGAAACACGACCACCAACACCGTCACCTGCAATAGCAACGTTATCATAAGTACCGTTATTGTAACCAGAACCTGAGGATGTAATAACAACAGTATCAACTTCACCAGAAACTGCGTTTGTCTTCACCGAATTATTGGTGAAAACTGGCATGTATTCATTGGAGAAGAATTTCAGAACCTGTGCCACTGGGATGGTGTACATGTACTTCCAACGATAACCATCAGCAGTAGTGATAATAGAAGTAGAGGTGCCAGTGGGCTCAATAGTCGAAGGTTTACCATTAGGGTCTGAAGGAGACGTTCCATTGTAGATACACTTATAAACTTGATAGTTTGTGTTTACAACATAAAAGTCTGCATCATACAGTTTGGTAGCACCAGATGCTGCTGTATTCGTTGGAGAATAGTCATGGCGATACATATCGTATGTAAAACCAAGACCACCAGTTGTTTGCTCTGGAGGAGTCCAGTCAATTCTACGGATAACCTGAATAGTATCTGATGCAAGAACTCTTTTCATAGAGATCATGTCATCATAACTGTCCGAAAACTGATCGAATGCATCGATTGCCTGAGGTGGCGAGTTTTCGTTGTCCCACGCCTGTGGTCTTCCAATGAAGACATAGAGGCGATCCCTGTCTTCACCCGCCGCAGCATCAGACTGGGTGGCATCAGGACCTTCCAGTGATTTGATGAACTTCTTCGCAGAGAAGATTCTAAATTGATCTGTAAGTAGGGCTGACATTAGTTAGAACTTTCCTCTTCGTTAGTTATTTATAGGTTTATGAGAACTCGTTTCTGATTAGATTGTCGTATCCAATATCCTTGATTCTCCAACGCGCACCATTATTTCCAACAATCTCTTCACCGCCAAGGATTGCTTCAAGCACCGCACCAGTGCCTGTAGTATCACCTGCATCATTTGTTACTGTGATAGTTGGGTGTAAATTGAATGTGCCGTCAACACTTTGTACATAACCATAACCTTCTGTGGTAATATTTACACTATCAATCTGGTCACCAGATGCAGTCATAGTTGCAGTGGCAACTGCATCTATACCAGTGGTGCTGGTTTCAATTGCAATTGTTGGTGTTGCAGTATAATTCACACCAGGATTGACAACCTTCATATCAATGATACTACCGCTCTTGGAGAATGTATAGAAACTACCATTTGTACCAAGAGCAACATTACTAGTATTGTATGGTGTAATGTTACGAACCACCAATTCTCTAGTTGCATTATCCCAAGATGTTACCGTAGCAACAATTCCAGATTGCTGTCCTGTAATCAATTCATCTGGGAAGAAGTTGGCATTGTTGGTATATCTCACGTCTAAGATAAGAGTCAACGTTGAGTTATGTTCAACACCATCACCAAGAGCACCTGCCAAATCGACTCGTGCAATCTTGACAGGGTTACTAGTATCATTTAGACCATCACCAACTTGGAACAAGGTAGTGTTTTGACCACCAACTGTTTCTTCAATACCATAGAGAGAATTATATATACCACCATCCAGAGAAATCTGATTATCAAACTGAGTTCCACTATTGTTTAGATCTACAATTCCATCATCATCAGTATCTACATATGCAGTATCTAGTAAGACTGTTGGAGGTGTAATCTTGACATTATAAACTGCATCACCTTCAAACAGAACGATCGAAGAACCAACCTCGGTTTCTGTTGTATGTGGCAGTGAACTAGCAGGAGACGCATCAGAGAATCCAGCATCAAATGCAACGGTAAGTTCTTCCGATGAAGGAATACCAGCATCAATAAATGCCAGATCATCAACTTCAAATTTTACAAATAGTTCTCTAGATTCAGGTCTCCAGTCATAAACTTTAGCAATTTTATTACTAGAGTTATCGATACGTCTGATAACTTTATCACCCACTTTGAAATTGTAGGTTGAAATGCCATCAGCATTATTCTGTCCTGTATCTAGGATAACACGCTGATCATATCTAAAGTTTATACCACGAATACAACCAGTAAATCTACCCTTTTCCTTACCAGTATATCTAACAATTTCATTTCCAAGAATGAATGTACCAGATCCATCAAATGCACTAGTATTATCAACAAAGATATTTGTATCTGTTGCCGTTGTAGAAGATGCTAATCCGCAGAAATTATAATCAACTGAATTATTTGATTGTCTATTTCTTACTTTTCTCTTTAGGTTTACTAGTTTTGTGAAGATAATATTTGGTGGACTGGTATAACCAACACCAGGATCAAGGACATCAACACCAACAACATTACCTTGAGAGATTCTTGCTCGTGCTTTAGCACCAATACCACCGCCACCATCAATCAAAACATAAGGTTCTTCTTGGTAGAACTGACCACCACTATCAACACTGATAGAAGTTAGTTTACCTGTAGTATCAACATATGCAACACCAGTTGCATTTGCTCCACCACCACCTTGGAAGAATAGAGACGGAGGTGTTGCATATTCTCTACCTTCAGAAATCAGTGACAAACCAGTAACAGTTTGAGTAACTGCATTACCTACAGCACCAGTGCCTTCACCACCAAGAATTTCAACACGAGCAGCACCAAAGTATCCGTCACCGTTGGACTGCATACTAACATACTGTAGTGATCCAGATGGATAAATTACATTGCCACCAGTATCAAGTTGATCTTCTTCGTAAATGACTACTTCTGCATCTGCACCCCTAGGTGACTCCAAGTTGATACTAGGAAGAACTGCACCTGGTTTATAATCTTTACCAAAGTATTTTGGACCAATAGCATATGGATATGCAGGATCTCCGTTGGTATCTTGTGTTAGGAAGTATGCATAGGTTCCATTTGGATATTCTGGAGTAACGCAATATCTACCATTGAAATCATCTAGATCTGCATTAGTGCTGTCATAGATATAATCTTGTACAAATGTACCTGGTAGATACCCAGTACACACAAGACGTTCTGCCATATTTGCATGGTTATAGCAGAAATAATATAACGTATCTGGTGCTTCTACAGGAACTGTAATTTCTACTCTTCTTAGAGTAGCACCATTGAATTGTGCATTATAGGTTTCGTAGTCTACTTCAACGTTCTCAATGTAATAAACTACACCTTGAGACCAAACTGACGATTTGTTGAACTTTACTTGATCTGCTGTATGCCAACCTTGAGCATCACTATTTCCAAATACTGAGAATAGAATGCCGTGACCAGTATTAGTAGAATCGTCTTGATTGAAAACATATGTACTACCACGCTCAAGATTCAGGAACTGTTTCTCAGCATTAGTGAATCCACCACCAGTAATATAATATCGATTGCCACCAGGAGTAATTTGACCAGCAGCTACAGTTACAGTAAATGTAGTTGTAGATGCAGTAATAACATCTGGTCTAGTTGCAGATACCTCTACACCCGTTCTGAGACGGAATCCACTACGCATTCTGCTAGCAGCACCTGGAATCAGAGGATTTGTATATCCCCAAGGTCCGTAAATTGGATATCCATCATAGGAATATCCTAAAACTTTAGAGTGACCATTTGAATGTCTAGAGTTATCACCAGAGTAATCAGTATCACTATAATATGGAGCAATAGTAAATGCACCACCCGAAGATGCAAAAGCATCAATTAGTCTAGAACTGGTGTAATAGTATCTTCCAAGTTCTGTTGGTTCTCTTGAAGTAGTACCGTCATATTGATCCATACCAAGAATGGTAGGAGTCTTGACTACATCAAAGTTGAAATTTGGGTATGTGGGAATACCTGGTGGAAGATCGAAAAAATCAGGAGTATGGAGTTCAGTTCCATTTGCCATGATACCCAATGGAGTATCTTCTTGATTTGATCTTACTTCAGTGCTAGGAACTTCCTTGCCACCTCGGTAAACAAATGTATGATCGTAATCCTGTGCAAAGACTTGTCCTACTGCATTATATGGAGATGGATCTGGTAACCCATTAGTAATTATTCGGAGTCTATCATACTCCACAAATATACTAGATGTGACTGAAGTATTACTAGATACAAAAATATCTTTTGCATCAAATGTAGAAATGACTGTAACCGAGTCTTGACGAGGTGTGATTTCTACCCTAAGAGGGTCATATCCTTTACCTGAGTTTAGAACTCGAACGTAAACAATCCTTCCAGAGTCTTCATCAATAAAAGGATATAGCAGTGCTTCAACTTGTGGCGTTCCACAGTTATCAATAGTAAGTCTTGGAGGATCTAGAGGATCATATCCACTACCCCCATTTAGCACCTCAATAGATAAGATGCCAAAATCGCTATTGAAGTTTGGTTTGATTACCGCACCCGATCCAGGAACTGTCCTTGCCATATTACCTTATTATTTGATTTGCAGAACACCTGCCATGTTCGTGTGAATGGTACACTGATAGTACAGTGTATTGGGTGCGCTATGAGGAACCGTAAAGACCTGCGTACCTGTTTGACTACCAGACACGCCTAGAGTCCACTGGGATCCAGAAAGACCAGTAGTTGACTGGAATCTAAATGGATGGTTTGTACCAGCATTGTTGATAAAGATATAAGTAAATCCTCTATACAGATGCAATGTCGGGTCATCTGTTTGTGCCTGACCAGGACCTTCAATCAAATATGAGTTGTTGTTCAAACCAACTGAAATAATATACCAAAGCGTTGGTGATGGTTGATTGATCCAAGCTTCAGTTGCACCATTACCTTGAGGATCATATGTAATAGAATCACCTCTAGCAATAGCGGTGAAATTGACATCAGTAAGTTCGGCAAACTCAAAACTACCGTCTACGTTGACAGTAAGTGTATCGCCAGAAACTGCAGTAGTACAATTAGTACCGCCAGCAATAGTTAGTGTGTCAGCAGAACTATCTGCTGTTGTGCTTCCAGAATCACCACCAATAGTTTGGAAAATATTTTGAGTTGCAGCACCTGCAGCATCATCACCTGGAACAAACTTATTATTGACTGCATCCCATTTGAGAACCTGGTTTGCTGTCGGAGCAGTAGTTGTAATATCAACGTCAACTAGTTTATCAATACTACTGTAATTGGTAACAATGTCAGCAGTAATATCGCCAAGACCACCACCTGCTCCAAGATGCACTTTAGGGTTTTGATCACCATTGACTGTGAAGAAATACCCTTTAGTGCTTGCTAATGTAGGTGCAGCACCAACTGTTGCATATTCGTTCTTATATGCAATAGATGAAGATAACTGTAGTTGTCCTGTGGATCCATCAAACGTAGAAGTTTGACCACCATAAGTAACTTGCACATCTCCAGTTCCATCTGGAACTAGATTGATATTGTTACCGCCAGTGCTAACAATATTGTAGTTGTTAGTGTTTAGCGTTGAAGTTAGATTTGAAAAATCTTGTGGAATAAAATCTGTACCATTCCAACGAAGAACTTGTCCAGTTTGAGCACCTGCTGTATTGATCAGCAGATTGCTGCCATTTCCCATGGCACCATAGACTTCTAGAAAGTTATCGTTTACTTTATCAGCACCAGCCCGCAGAGAGTCACCAGTACCATCATTGGGGTTCGTACCAATATTTACGTTCTGTTTTCCTGTTCCGTAGGGCATTGCTCTATGTTTTTAGTTATTTATAGGTGATATCACGAAAGAGTATTTCCATTGCTTTGGAAATACTCAGTAATTGCAGCAAGGAGACCAACATTGGTATTATGTCCTGCATTACTTGTCAATTGAACAACATGATTGTTCAGGTATGAATATTTGGTTACGGTTGAATAATTGAAGTATTGTTGTCCCGAAGACAAAATTCCACCTTCATATCCCTGACTTGTAGCCATCAGGAATGAACTATGTTTGGCAGGGAGGAAGATTGCAGAACCTGGTCCTGGAGAAGAAGATCCTGAGTATGGAACTGTAGTATCGTTTGTATTATTGATTTGTAAATATTTTCTAGGTCTATATGGAGATGCTTCAGTATCGTATCCCGCATTTGCATAGTCCGTATGAATATATTCGGGATCACTTGGTTTATAAAATTTACCCTCTCTATATTGTTGTTGATGTATTTGTGAAATAACACAACATACAATGTCAATCGATGGTTCATCAAGTTCAATATATGCCCTAGCTGCTAGAGCACCACCATTAGAAGATCCTAGGATTCTAATTCTATTCAATGAAACATTAGCATATGTCTTGATACTCGCAATCAAGTCGGTAAGCATTTCCATATCTGGTGCTAAATGCTCATTCACCACATTCCATTGATTTTGGAATCCAGTTGGTGCAATCAAAATGTGGTTTGGCAATACATCAGCAAATGCATCGATAGTTGTAGCACCGTTACCACCTGCTCCATGAAGAAGAATACAAACTGGTCTTACAGTTCCTTCAGGACCTGCAGGGACTCTAATATTTACAGGGTATGTAAATGTCCCTTCGCTCCATGCTTTCGTAATTGTTAGATCCGTATCATTTGCAATGAAAGTTGGAGTTGCGATAGGACCGCCTGCAGATCTCTGCTCTTTAGTGCTGTTCCCAAAAATATATGGATATACTGGACGATTCTGAGTATCCAGTGTCATAAAATATGCATAAGTTCCATCAGGATATTCTGGCGTAACACAGTATCTACCATTATGAATATCGAGAGAACCTAGATTTTCAACAAACTCATAGTCTTGAATATATGTTCCTGCAGGAATATCAGCGTAGAGAGAACCTCTATTTGCAACTGGTGAAGGAAAAGCACGATAAGAACTCTTCATTCTCACTACAGGAGTCAATCTATTACCTGCATTTTCATATCCAAAAGGACCATACACAGGATATCCATCGTAACAGAAACCAACAATCTTTGAATGACCGTCAGGATGCCTGAAGTAATCACCATTGTACTCGCTACTACTAAAGTATGAGTTGGATGCGATTACCTTAGAACCCCAGCAGTTTGCTAGAAAAGATCCACTATGGTAGTGATACTCACCATTTTGCTCTGGATGACCTCCACATGCGTCTACACCATACGATTGCTCATTATATACCGCATTGTACGCAAATCCCGTAGGAGGTGTTGTAGACGATCCTGGAAGGGGACCAGGAGCAGCAGAAGGATTGAAAAAGGATACTCCATTTAGAGCAATACCCATATCACCCAAAGTAGTATCTTGAGGGTTAGAAGTATTTGTTCCTGCTCTCAATGTAAATTGTACATCGACAGATCTAATCTGTACGGTATTTGGATTGTCAGGAAACAATCCTGACCCCAAAGGAGTACCATACAGTGCAGGATCAGGTCGTCCATCAGTGACGACCCTTAGCGTTGTACCATCTAGAGTAGCGGTTGTTGCAGATATCGCCATTTCAGAATATCGTCCTCGTTATATTTAGGTCGTACTAGAAGACCAGATACCAGTCGTAGTGTATCCCGAAAGGTTGTATGCAGTAGATGGTGGAACAGTCGGGAGTTCCTCAATTGCAGTAGCACCAGAAGTTACTCCAGGAATACCGCCACCAGAGGTTGTACCACCCGTGGTAGTGGCAGTGTTATCTTGGACACCCAATTGCTCAGGCGTTTCAGTAACAGCACCGCTACCAACTCCACCAGCACCAAACGTATCAATAATTGGAGTTGGTGTACCATCTTCAGGATATTGAAGCAGATCTGGTGCAGTCCAATCATCGGGAACACTAGATTCTGCGAGAACCACAGGATACTTATAACCAGAACCTCTGTTTGTAAGTTCCACACGTTCAACTCCAACCAATGCTTTGATGTTTGCATCGTAACCGCTGATTGAGTCAACACGAACCAATGGGCGTGAAGTAAATCCAGATCCGCCAGAGGTTACTCTTGCTTCCCTGATTGTGCCCTTAGTAACCGCAGCAGTTGCTGCAGCGTCCTTACCAAAGACTGATCCGAGGTAATCGAAGGTGATGAGGGAGTTAGACGATTCGATAACTGCGACATCTCGATCGCTAGTCTCGCCCTGAATGTCAATTGCATCACCAGGTTCAATTGGTGGAATAACATTTTCGGCATCAACGTCTGCTTCAGAACCCACGTACGAGAACGCCACGAATGTGGATCCTACGCGAGGAACTTCTGCGAAGATGATTCTAGAACCAACCAGGTTGAATGCAACACCAGGTTCCTGAATAACACCATTGAGTGATACGATAATGTTATTCTCTGGTCGTACAACTGCAGATTGGACACCATCAGTCAGTGTCAGCGAGTAGAATGTACCGCTGCGACGTAAGTTGAAGGACTGACGCAAAGAGTCAAACTCGAACGAAATATCATCCAGTTGTCTGAGTTTACCGAAGTATACACCCACGAAAGATGCACCAACTTCAGGAGCTTCGTTGAACTGGATGTTATCTGAGAATGCTGTATAAGCAGATCCAGAACCAGGAGGTTGAAGAATACCATTGATGAAGATCATCATGTGACCTTCGGGATCTGGGAAGTACGGAGTACCGTTCGCGGTAGTGAGTTTGTAGGTAGTCTGAGTACCATCGAAACCACGGAATGAACGCTTGACTCTTGCTTTCAGATCAACAACAGTTTGAACTTGTGCTCTATAACCTGCGCGTGCCTTGAGGGTTTCACGAGCAGTCCATGATCCACGGATATCTTCGATAAAGACTCTCTTAGAGGTGCCGACAGTCTTGATATCAACAACCTTAGCAGCAGCATTACCTGTTGATACGACTGAAGTTTGAATGACTGCGTAACCAACAGGGAACTCACCATCAATAGCACCATAGTAAGCAATACCTTCACCATTGTTGAACGTTCCGAGATATGGTTGTGCGTAGATAAAGTTATTATCCAGATCAACCTCAGTGATAATTGCGCGTCTGGAAGGATCTTTCGTACCACCCGTGACGCCATACAGAATACCGCCTTGCTCAAAGACATTCAGATTACCCTGAACCTGTACGCCATAACGTACATAACCATCAGAGACGATTCTTTCACCAACGTTGAGTTCGAGACCTGCGAACTGGTTGATGTCAAGATACTGGCGAGAGTTTTCTGGATAAACAACACTGGTAGTCTCGAACGGTCCAAGAAGACTTTCTGTGTCTACTGTCAGTTTACCACCAGAGTTACCAAGGACTGCTGCGTCAGACTTGATGAAGGTTGTTGTGGTTGCAGTTTCGCCACTGGTGTAACCCTTGAATGGTACGCCAGTAACAAAGTCACCTTGCAAACTAATAATATGAAGTCTCTTCTCAATAGCATCTACAGTTGCGAAAGCACCTTCATCGGACTGTAGAATATCTGCAGTCGCCCAAACACCACCCGTGACATCAATGTCCAGATAGTTGAAGTTCTCATCCGCCCAGAAGGCGTAAATGGTTCCTGTGACTGCAAGATCACCTTGCTTGTTACAAGTATCATTCAGAACGAAAGGACCATCAGTAATACCACTTACAGTAAGTCTCAAGTATTCCTTGACGACATAACCTTCATTGACATTATATCCTCTAATTTCAGAGTTAGAGTCGCTAAGAAGACCGTAGATAAACGCAGACTGTTGGATTTCACCACCGAATGGGATAGGAACAGTTCTAGTACCGAACGTCTTAGGCGTAAGAACAATATTGTTCTTAGTTTGCAATCCAGTGTAGAAGGTACTATCGACCAATTGTGACTCGTACAATCCGATCAGATAATTGACTACTGCCTGAGCATTTGCTGTAGTATAGTCTGCTCCAAGAGTTGCGTCAGTATAAGACAGGAACGTTCCAATTGGTGAAGGTGATACCAACGTCTGTGCAAGAGCAGCATTCATGTACTGCTTCATTTCATTTAGAATGTAAGTTCTAATGTTCAGAGTATTGTCAGGGAAGAATGACGTACCACCCTGTGCGGCATAAACATCCAAGTTACCTTGATTGAGTTTTGCACCCCACATGTAGACGCCAGATGTACCATCGCCTGCAGTATTTGTAGAACCGTTAGATGTACCATAAGAAGAAACATTCAGAGAAGAAACACCGAATGGAACATCGATTGTGATGAATGCTCTATACCAACCATCACCTTGTGGGAAGACGCCTGTAGCAACAGGGGTAATACCAGATTGGTTGACCGAGAAAGAGTTACCGTTAGTCAGATCAATCGTGAAGAACACATAGTTGGTTGCATTCCAATCAACACGAAGTCTTGCTCTGTCATATCCACCTTCCTTGAAGAAGATTGAGTATGTATATCTCTGAGTGGAGACGTTTACACCAGAGTCATATGATTCTGTGTCACTATCAAAGGAGACGTTATCACGGTCAAATGTGGTATATGCAGTTAGAACATAACTTCTACTCAGTCCCTTGTCATTAGCATTATTTGCAGGAATTACAAGATCTGCTGTTGTAGTTGCATCAGGTGCTGTAGCGGAATTGATAGTGACAGTGATATCACTAGAACCATTACTTGACCATCCACCACCTGATACATCCTCAGTTTGAAGAGCAGGAATCAGGTTTACACCTGCAACCAGATCAGTTGTAATTTGCAATGCTCTCAGACTTGCAAGTGTTTGAGTATTGTTGATTTCTGTATTGGCAGGAAGAGTAGAGATATCAGTGATAACGATATCGTGAATGACATCATCTGCAACTTGGTTGATGAAATCTTCATACTCTGTACCCCAGATACCTGCGCCCCACTGGTTAGTGACATCTTGCTCAATCTCAGTTTGATAGTAGTTCTTATTGAACAGCATGATTTGAGCAGCACTTCTGGATGGATCACCACCAGGTGCAAGAGTATTGATCATCGAAGTGAACAAGTTGTCAATACTAGATTGAACATCTGCACAATCTGATGCACTATAATTACCACCTGCGCCAGAGGAATCATGTGTAATTGTAGTATCACTAAATGCAACTCTGTTAGTATACTGAGCAACGTAATAGTCACCACCAAGTGCAATACTATTTGCAGTCTGCAGTAAGTTTGCTACTGCTTTCTTAGCAAGGAATTGTACTTGCTCAAATGCATATAATGTACTGGTTAGTTGATCTTCTACATGCAAAATCTGCAGATTAGAGTCTAGGTAGGATTCAACTGCTCGTAAAGAACTATTGTTACCACCCGTCAGAAGGTCTGCAATTACACCTTCTAAGATCAGACCAGCGTCACGGATACACTTGTTTCTACCATCAACACTACCACCTGGATATTGGAATGACTGATACTGAGCACCGTTAGAAAGTTCGTAGAAGAATTCTTCTTCCATCAAACTAATTGCTTCTTCTGTGATGTACTGTTTGTTGAACTTGATAAGATCTGCAGCATCCTTATAACGATCACTCACAGGAGATATGATCGTGTTCATTGTAGTAATCAAGTTGTCAATAGCAGTCTTGACGTTTGCACAGTTGCCAGCGTCGTTAGTAATGCCAATGTCAGATACGATTACCGAGTCAGTATATATTGCTGCTGCTTCAAGATCGCCAGTAATAGCAAGTTTAGACATCTCACCAAGTTGCTCATGAGCAAACAATGATGCATAAAGTTGCAAGCGAACGTGCTGGATCTCATCGTTCAGTCCGAGATAGAACTTAGCAGCCTCTACAGAATATCTGTTACCGCCAAACTTCAAGTCTTTGATAATTGCTTGCAGGATCAGTGCAAGGTCAGTTTTACAGCGAGTTGTTCCAGCGCCACTACCATCAGTGTTTCTAGGCATCTCTAATGCCAATGATGGATAGCGGTCGAGCATCAAACCAGCAGTTTCATCGATAATTGCTTCTGAATTGATTTGAATCAGATCTGCAGCATCAATAAATCTGTACTGAGCATCAGCATAGATTTCATTGACATAGAACTTATCATTAGTAGCATCGTTGAATCTGACCGTAAGTGGATCGCCACGATATGCATAAACTTCACCGCCTGCCCATGGGAACAGAGGAGATGTTTTCGTTACGGTAGCAAGATGATCAACTGCTGTTGCATTAGCATCAATTGCAAGTTCTGCAGCAGAGACATATGCTTCATCCAGAGTGGTTGTAATGATTGCGATCAAGTTGTCCATTGCAGTAGCAACATCAGCACAATATGGTGATGAAGGATCAACAGTAATAGTTGAATCAATGGTTTGAGTCAGACCATGATCACCTTGAATGGTAACAGTGTCACTTCTCATGACTTCTTTGGCAATAGTGTTTGCCATGTCGATTGCCCAAACAGTCTCTGCTTCTTCACCCACAATGTGATTGAGAGTAATTGGAGTTACGCTACGGTTGACATATTGTGCAGCAGCGTCCCAAATATAAGCGTTACCACCGTTTCTAACATCTTTCAGTAGAGCACCTACAATCAGTTTAGTGTCAAGAGTACACTGTTGATGATTAGGATGCGTTCTAGTTACTTGAGTAATTGATGATGGATATGTTGCAGCATCATTACCGTCAGGATCCATGATGGTATCAGTAACAATTGCCATCAAGTTATCAATAGCGGTTTCTATGTCAGTACAACCACCAAATACACCAGTGATAGTGGTGTCAGTAGTTTGCGTCAGACCATGTGAACCTTGAATTGTGACGGCAGTGTTGTTGATAACCTGCTTTGCAACATCTCTTGCAGAATTGAATACGCTTACCGAATCTGCTTCATTGCCAGTCAGGTGCTGAATTACAGTACCGTTTGTATACAGATCTGCAGCATCCCAAGTTTTGGAGTTGAATCCATACTTCAAGTTATAAGCAATATTGCGAATAGCATCCTTTACATCATCGATGCAGTCTTGAGCAGTAGTACCACCTGGAGGGGTGGGTCCAATTCTTTCATAACCTTCATTAGCGATGAAATCCAGGTTTGCAAGAATGAGATCATGTGAATCTGCACCTTTGTTACTATCAACTGGAGCAGGGATATGTAAGCGTGGGAAGTTGCGATCCATGCGATAAACTGCTTCAGCAGCAATCAGATCGACATTTGCCTCAACTTGATTAGCAGCATCGTAATATCTAAATCCAATGGCAGAGTTTACAAACTCGTCGCCAGCAGTCCAAGTTGGAACACCAGACCAATCGTAGGTAGTGGTAGTGTCATACTCTTGCTCCATATGAAGAAGAAGTTTGATACCAGCAACACCCTGATAGATACCTGCCAAAGGAGTGAAGTTTGAACTGTATGCCTGATCCGTACGGATCATGACTTCATCAATGTATCCAGTGAAGTAGTTGCTTGTCAAAGCACCGCCAACTGCAACACCCTTAGCGGGGTAGGAGTTTGCATCTGTGCCATTACCACGGTTGACGCCATCTAGGAACAGAGCACCGTTACCGCTAGTTCTGCTATATGCAATATGATACCAAGAACCAGCAGAAAGAACTGCAGTACCAGAGTTTGCAACCACAGCACCATTTACTTCGACAGTAATAATACCGTTGTTCAGATACATTCTAACAGCGACATCAGGATCAGATGCACGCATGTCAAGGAAAGTTGCTTCTCCAGTTACAGCAGCTGCTTCTGGATAGATGTAACATTCAATTGTAAATGCGTTAGTTCCGAAAGCAAATTCACTGCTAGATGGAATTGTCAGATTATCACCAACAGTGCCATCAACATAAAGAGATGCTCCACCAAATTTCTTTTGTGTAGTAGATAGAGCAGCGTCACCATTGAAAGTAACAGTATGGATTTCTCCACCAGCACTATCACCACGACTAGTCTTACCAAGATAGATGATACTTTGTCCAGAGTTATAACCTAAGACTTCCGCTTTAGCATTCTCACTTCTGATAATTTGACCTGCACTGAAGAAACCATCACCTTGGAAGTTCTTGATTGCAAGTTGTCTTACTTCTGCAGTTTCATTTGCAAATAGTTCACCAGAGTTATTACCATAATTGAAGGTATAGTTGCGAACAAACTCAGTTTCTTGGATTGCACCAGTCTCATTATCATACACAATCGTGTAATTGTTTACACTTTCGCCAGTTGGGAAGTTAGAATCAAATGATACTAGGTTTGTGTCAAAGTCATTGATCTGAATTTGAGAATCTGCAATATTATCAAGAACAACGTTTGGATACGTTGCGTTGGAGATTCTGTTGAACAGAAGACCAAAGAATGTAGAACCTTCAGAAATAATAACTCTTGGAATTGCTTCACCACTTACATCATCCGTATAATTGAATGCTCTAGTGATAAATGTGACAACGCCAGACTTGAGACCAACGACAATATCATACTGCTGAATTTCAAGCAGACCTGGAGTGGACTGATAAGTACCAGTCGTCTTGGACACTGCCAGTTCTTGAGTAACCTCAACGTCGGTACTATAAACAGGACCATTCTCCTGTTGCTGTGCAGGTGCAGTACCAGACTGACCACGTTGCACTTCAATAGTTAGAGACTCTGAAGTTGGGTTTTGTACTGCAGTGACAGCGAAGATCTCAGCACCAAACTGATATTGACCACCAACTTCAAACGTTCCTGTAGGAGGTGGACTAGGAACATTACCATCAGAACCATAAGATACCACTTCAAAAGTAGTAGTACCAGTACCAATAGTATATCTTAGTTTTGCAATAGGAGATTGCTGACCAACCGAGAGGTTGATTTCTTCAATTTTTGCTTTTTCGCCCTGGAAGTTGACAATCTCTTCACCGAACTGATAAAGATAATCATTAGAGTTTGTAGCGTCCTTGACAGTTGTTACAGAATCGAGAATGCCAAGGAATCCTGTAGCAGATACAGACATGGTTTCACCAAGGTCATATCCATCAACAGCAGCAGTAGATTCTTGCAAACCACCAGTTGTGGTCAAAGGTGTACCCGACTGACCATTGAAGATGACATCAATATCATTACCAGATGTTCTGATAACAGTTCCTCTCCAATTAGAGGTCAAACCAAAGATTGTTTGTCCTAAAGTTGGGAAGATGCCAGATACGCTACTGAAGGAGAATCTGTAAACACTGACGAAATCAATTTCAACATTTGCATATTGAACCATCGCATTAGGTTGTGGTGGTTCAGAGAAGACAATGCTATTACCCTGAATGTTGAATGCATCGCCTGGGTTTTGAACAACACCGTTGAGAACAACCATCAACTGGTTAGATGCAGCAGATACCGCTTCCTGGTTTACACTAATTGGGAACGAGATACGCTCACCATCAAACAGTTCAGAAATATCATCCAAACGCTGAACAATAGAAGTTAGAATGTTCTCCGAAGAAGTCAATCTTCTCTGTCGGAACAGAACTTCACTATTATTATACTGAGTGTAAATTGGTTCAACTAGAGCAAAGTTCTGAATATTAGGAACAATTGCAGCATCAGATAGGTTTACAGACTTAGTTAGTTCAAAGTCTGTAATACGATTCTGGATAAGTGCCTTATCAGTAAGATTCAATTCACCAAAGAGTTTGAATCCTGCAGGGTGGCAGTTAGTAGTAACAAGTTCTCTCCAGTTCTCAATTGAGACAGAAGACTGAACAACGTATGAGAAAGACTGATAGAAGTAAGAATCTTGTACTTTCTGAATAATTTCGGATAGTTTACCAACATCATCGATAAACTGACCAGTAGTTTTAGTGATCGAGTCAATATCAAGAACACCACGAGCAATTGCTAAGTCAGCAATGACACCAGAAGACTTGGAGATCTTACCAGTGACTTTCTCACCGAGTTCAAAGACTCCTGTGTAATCAACCAGTTTGAGCAGTCTAGGACCGACCAACCAACCATCGTTCTCGGAAACATAACCGATTGCAGTTGGGGTATTTACATTTTCACCCTGATAGATTTCTTCACCTGCAAGGAACTCACCAGTTCCCACGTTAGCAGTTGCAGCACCACCAAAGGATGCAGTAAGAAGAATTTGACGACCAGCACCAGCGTTCACGAAGGAAATTGAATCACCCAGTTCTGCATTACTCTCGGTAATAGCAATTTTGAGTTGATCATCTTCTAGTGAGTTTGCAGTACCAGAAATTGCATAATAAGTCGTAGTAGAGTTTAGTGTACCAACTGCACCAGCAGCGATTGGGAATGCACCATCAACTCCACCATCAGCTTCGGTTTGAAGTTGTACTTCAGATCCGCTAACAATACCATGAGGATAAGAGAACTGTAGCAGACCCAAGTCAAGGTTGACGACATAATTGAAAGATGACTTCAAAGAAACATCTGGTTCGGAAGAATATCCAGCACCAGGATCTTTGACAATAATCTTATCAATACGACCGTTCTTGATTGATGCCTCAGCAATAGCACCAGATCCACCACCACCTTCAATAACTACAGTAGGTGGTTGAGAATATCCAGAACCAGGATCGGTGACAGTGATGTCACGCAAGATACTAGTATTGATCAACTGAGCGTTGATTGGGAATGTAATCTCAGGACGCAAAGTATAGTCATGAGGATAATCATAACCGAAGTTATTATTCTTCAGTTTCTTGATCTTACCAACATTATTACCTCTAGTGAAGATAGAAGCGCCAGTACCGAAAGGTGGAATCTCGACTTGCAGATCTGCACCAGAACCAGTAAGACCAGCTCCAAGGATACCAGGAATTGCTTCAATGTCGATAGTTGCAGTAGTATATCCCTTACCAGCATTACTGATAATTACACTACTAATCTGTCCAGGAATTGCTGCTCCCTCTGCGTCTTCTCCATCAGTAACTGTAATCTGGACTAGTCCGCCTTCTCCATCACCCTGGATGGGAACACTGTAGTAAACACCAACAGCATATTCAGTACCAGGTTCAATGATATTGACACGCTCAATCTTTCTGCTAGATACGATACTATCTACAATTGGTAGTTTTCTATAGAACCCACCTGGGTTGACAATACGAATATTACCAATCAGACCAACAACTTTCACTGAAGATGTGGTATAAGAAGAACGAGTTACGTTTGCATCACCTTCAGGTTCGTTTAGCAGTGAGAACTTCATGATATCTGGACCACGAGTAATCGTTGCACCAGCAAGGATACCAACAGTAAACTCACCCAAGTAAGGAGAATTTACAACGTCAAGATATGCATTAGAATTTACAGGAGAGTTAGCACCAACCCTAGATGGGTCAAAATAGTATGAGATATTAGTAATCTCTGGTTGTGTAACACGGAAGACAACACTTGCACCAGTTTGACCAGGAATACCAGTTCTGAGAATTGAGTTGAAAGAATACTCCAGTTTGTTCAGGTTATCTTTAGAGAAGGATAGGAAATATCCTGCCATAGAGGTATCACTGACATCAAAGTCATACTGATGTCCATAGTACATCTTGATGACAGGAGACTTAGCAAAGATTGATACTGAACCGTAGTTAGAAGTAGCAGGATCAGATGTGGCCGCGGCATTCAACTTATACGTGAATTCTTTACTACCAACAATAGTATTGACTGGGAATGCACCATCGTACTCGTCAACTTGAATAGAGTTGACAGTTCTGGATGGGTTACCATCCACAAAGATCATATCTTGAGGATTTAGATAATGTCTACTGCTAGTAACAACATATACATCATCAGTTCTTGTCAATACTGTAGGTTTGATAACCTTTTCTAATGTCAAGAATAGAGTCGCTTTAGTAACACCAGTGATATTAGAAATTGTAATATCAGTCAGTTCATTGTTATTGTAAGCAATGTTAGTCGCAACATCAGGAATGTCAATAACAGATCCAGCAATATATGCAGCACCACCTGTTACTTCATCAATACGCAATGAATACAGACCAACTGCTACTTCATCGTTGTCTACCTTGAAGAATCTTGCAAACTGGTCTAGTGTACCACCGTTATAAGAAACGGTTGACATATCAAATTGGAATATACCAGGAGTAGATGCTGTTACCTGAGGGAACTCATACCTAATGATTCTATTGACATCGTTAGGTACTGGACCAGTGATATCTAAACCATCTTCATCAAATTGAACCGTACGAAGTTCATAGTTACCTGCAAGATCATCTGACCAGTCATTATTACTGATAGCAACATAGATGTAATCATTTTCAGTATCGACAGAAACAATATATGCACTGTTGATGAAAGAACCAATCGTTAGATTTGTGCCTACTAGAGCAGAACGATTACGAAGTTCTAATTTTGTCTTTTCAGTAAAATTGAATGCTTGGTTTGTAGTCAGTCTCAAGATATTATCAATTTTTACTGTTGAAGTAGGTTTGATAAAGAACTTACCTAAGACTTGTGCATCAACCTTGACTTTTCTAGAACCAGGTGCAGGAACAGTTGCAGTTCTGGAAGACCATAGATCATTCAGAATTGTACTAGTACCAGTTGCAAAGGTATTTGTTATACCAGTGTTATCAAAGTCTAGAAGTTGTAAACCGCTGCCACCAAGTACCCATGTACCTAAGGAAACAGAGTTTAGCTCAGTTGCCAGATTGAAACTAGTTGTAGCAGATCTTGTAATTGTAAGATCGCTGAAGAATGAACCATTATTTGGGAATGTTCCCAATCTAACAGCATCATTATTTTTATCAACCTTACACTGATAACCAATGTAAGGAATATCATCGTTCTTATACAGATAAGAGTTACGAGTAAACTTATCGCCAAAGAATGCAGAATCAGTAAAGTTATAATTTTCAGTTGTAGACGATGCCAGATCACTAGGCATTGCAAACGAAGTTATTGCCCTATTTCTTAGTTTGATGAAGTTCATCGAACCAGAGAATTGAGTAGCAGATTCGTATACTCCTGCCGTTGTAAGACCAGGAATTTGACCAAAGGTTAGATCTCTATCTGCAACACTTACATTAGTTGTAGCACCAGTTAGATATGATGTACCATTCAAATAGATTGTATAGGTGTCTCCAGTTCTAACTAGAGCAATATGATGCCAACGGTCTTCAACAAACGCTGCTGCAGCACCAGTAATAGGACTTACAGTATCAAGTGCTTGAGTCGTGTTTGCAGCATAGAACTCCATTCTCTTAGTGCTCTGATCAATCAGAAGCATAATGCCACCGTTGCTCTGAGCATCATCAGTAATACAGACTAGAGGATGGTGAGTCTGACTATTGTTAGAGGATCTTGCAGAAGGCAAGAATGCAAACATTTCCAGAGTGAAGTCATTTCCATCTCCGAATGCATCCTGTAAATTGTAAGTCTCGTCATCCCACTTCAGATAAGTTGCTGCATAAGAACCAGTTCCTGCAGATTCTTTACCGTAGAACTTGAGTCTATTGGAATTGACAGCACCAGAGTTATTGGTTACGGTCAACGTAGGAGTTGGAGTACCGTCTACAGTATATTGATCAGATTCGTCTAGAATTGGGTTTGCAGCACCATCAAGGAATCTAAGAACAAACTCATTTCTATTCCAATGGGTTTGACCAGCAAAGTATACATCACCAGAAACGTCAACTGTACCAGTATGCACCGAAATACCATCGGAACCTCTACCGATTACGTTTTCAGAATGAGTAGTGATCTTGCCATCATAACCAAACTTATAAAGATCAACACGCTTGCCTTCAGGTTTGTCTAAAGTTACGCCAAGGTTATACTCACCAAAGATGTCAATTCCAATACCTTGCACAGTGGCAATAGTAGTGTTTGTAATATCGATAATACTGTGTCTGTAGTTCCAGATCTGATCACCATTGATATCATACTTCGCCAACCAAATAGCATTTAGTTGTGAAGAGTTTTTGTCATATAAACCAGCAGAGATAACAAATTCATCAAATTCGTTGATATCAAACGAAATATTCTTGAACCAGTTACCAACTTGAGTATATTCTTTAGTCCAGATACTGGTAATACCAAAACTCTCCACTTCCATCTTGGAAATGGCAAATGTAGTCTCACTAGACGATGCATTTGGAGCAATCTCCATCAATGCATAGATGAAAGGAGCCCTGATCACCATGTCTACAATCTTTTCAGATTTGTTTGTAGAAGAGATCTTTCTCTTGATAACAAACTCACCAACATCACTGACAAGTGCTATAAATGCATCATCTGCATATGGGGAGTTGGTATTGGTGTGACCTGCAATAGCAAATCGGTTATCACTGTATTGTGCCAGACTATCAACATGATCAGCACGAGTTGCTCCAGAAATACCACCAATTCCTCTTTGGAATCCAAGAGTTGCAGAAAGACCATCTAGTGCTTCATCAAAACGGCAGAAAACGATATCTGGGTTATATGCATTCTGTACTGTCTGATTTGGTTTAGTTTCTCCAACAACAAACACACGGTTATTATAATAAGCGAGTTTCTTGAATGAGCAGAACTTTTCTCCACTTACGCTAGGAGTTGTAGACGCATATGTTCTTTCCCACTGTTTTGCACCAGTAGAAGACAATTTAGCAACAAATCCAATAGTTTCGCCACTAGTATTTTTAGTTTCGCCACAAATGTATGTAATTTTATTATCAAGGACAATAGTGTCACAAACTTTGGTATATTCGTTATTAGAGAACGAAGTCAGATAATAATCAGTTTTCTTTAGAACCTGTGGGTGAGATACAATGATTCTAGGATTAGTAGTGAAGTCACTACCAGAATTGAGAATATTGAAACTACTAACTGCACCAGTAGTAGTATTGATTACAGGTTCGATCTCAGCATCAATTCCATCACCATCAATTTGAACTTCGATAGGTACATCATCATTATAACCAGTACCAATTTGAGTGACGTTCAGACTTTCAATACCGTCAATAACTTTGACTTTTAGAACTTTATTAGAGTCATCTAATTGTGCATCATAAGCAACTTGTACTTTATCTCCAATCTCAATCTCATGAGGTTCTGAAGTAGTGATAACACCATATGGACGGTCATTGATCGTCTCGAATGAATACGAACTAATCGCTTTACCACGAATAGTAGAAATTTCTGCAGATGCTCCAGATCCACCAGTGTCAGTATCGTCAAATACCAGTCTATCATTGACCTGATAACTCTTACCAGGGTTCTCAACAATAAATCCAGTTACTTGAGCATCTTCAAACTTAGTAGTAGTCTCAACTTCAATATCGACTCTAGAGTCAAGACTGACACTAGGGAAATAGTCAAATAGTTCGAGTTTAGACTCTTCTAGGATTTGCTGTGGGTTATTAGTTTCATCTGTACTGATTGTGCCATCACCATCAACGTCTTCTGGTTCAAACAGAAGTACATCACCAAATTCGGTGGTTAGATTATCAGTAGCAACGTTAGGTTGACGAATGACATCAATATCAACGTTCTCGTATGGATCACGGAATCTGATGATACCTTCAGGAATGTTTTGCTGTACAGAATCTCTCGACAAGTTCCAAGTATCAACAATAGAGTTCCAGGAAGGTCCCATAATATATGGGAACTGTGGAATACCATTTTCTGATGCATCAACAGTTACAAAATATGCATAAGTGCCATCTGGATACTCTGGAGTCTTACAGAAACGACCATTATATTGATCAAGATCACCTAGACCAAAAACATACTCATAGTCTTCGATAAACTGACCACCAGCATTGATTGACAATGGTGGACCAGAAGTACGAACAGGATTTGCGTTTGTAAGAGCATTATATACTAAATTTTCCTTCAGTCTGTAACTAGTAATAACTCTCTGAATCTCAGAACCTTGATCGGTAGGATCATCATATCCATAAGGACCATAAATTGGGTTGCCATCAAATGCCCAACCAATAATAGGAGAGTGTTCAACATTCTCACTTTCAGTTAGTTGACCATTAGCATTTTGAATGATGTTATCACCCAAAACATATCTTAGACGTTGAGGATTAGAAAGGTGGGCATATTCACCACCATACTGATTATTGTAACCAGAGAAAACACCACCGTTTGCAGTATCAGTTTCAACAGTCTCTCTGAGGTTGTAAGTCCATTGGAATACTTCAGAATCAAACTGAGCGGATTGACCAACAGATATCAGATCAATAGTAGTTGTTCCCTGAGCATATGCAATACCTTTGTTGAGAATTTCAATACTAGTAACACGACCAGCATTCTCACCATCAGTATCGATGATTGCACGAGCAACAGCACCGAAACCTTCACCACCAATTACAACATTAGGTGCAGTAGTATAACCCTGACCAGCATTGACAATTGCAATAGAAATAATACGACCATTAGTAATGATCGCTTGAGCAACTGCGCCTTCGCCAGAACTCAAAGTAATGATTGGTTTAGAGGTATAGTCTACACCGCCAGACTCGACATTGACCTGCTTGATAGGTCCACGAACCTTTGCTTCTGCTGTAGCACCTGATCCGCCACCACCAGAGATAGTGATAACTGGTCTAGAAGTATAACCTGTACCTGGGTTGGTTACAAGAACCTGACTAACTCTACCTTGAGTAACGATAGCAGTTGCTGCAGCACCTACACCGCCACCACCAACAATAGAAACCAGAGGCACTTTAGTATAACCAGTACCTTGAGTAATAACTTCAATTGATGTTAGAGCACCGTCTACAACAACCTTTGCTTTTGCCCCAGAACCAGACTGTCCTTCAACAGTCTCGATAGTCATCACTGGAGGACTATCAGCATCGTAGTCACTACCAGATTCAGTTACACTAATAGATGTTATAGGTCCATAAGTTTTCTTCTCGGTGGACTTATAAGACCAAACTGAGACACCGTTTACAAACGTACCTACAGGTCCAGGTGGAATTGTAGTTTTAGTTGAAATTGTCTGGATTGTTAGAGGGAAACGATTTAGTTTTCTCTGGTTTCCAGGAATAAGTGCAGATGCACCAAAAGGACCAATATCATAGTTTGGTAGACCAGTAGATGCAATATAAACGTAATTATCATTGAAGAAAGTATTTTGAATATTTGTAGTATAGTCCTTGATCTGGTTGAAGATATTAGCGTCTGTTGACTTACCTTTGTTCAGGTCAATAGATGCAAGGATAGTACCCTGAGGAGTAATATTACCAGTATCTGTCAGAGTCTCATACTGGAACTCTTTCTTATTATCTTTATTGATTGCAATAACAGTAAACTGACCGTTATACACAACTGGGTTTGCACCATAAATGGTAACGTTGTCACCAACCAGCAAACCATGATCTACATCAGAATATGCAGTAGCAACTCTAGTATCACCAGTAATACTAGTAATACCAACTAGTTTTTTGACGTTATAGACCCAAGAATCCAACTGAGGTCTCTCACCTGTTGCACCTAATTTTGCAACAGTAAGTTTATCACCAGTAAGGTAGTATGAACCAGTGTCAGTCAGTACAGTAGAACCTGCTTCGGCAATACCAAGAATCTCAAGTTGTACTTGATTCGTCTGTCCTTTGTTTACATAAATCTGGAAGTTCGACTTGACTTGTGTGCCAGCATCCCAATCCTCAATAACTCCGTTGATTGAACGAGTACATTCGATAAACTGGTTGAGGGATTTCTCCTTATACTGAATAAGTTCGTTACCAACAATTATTTCGCCGTTTCTTTCTGGCCAACCAACCGTAGAGTCAACAGTAATAATTCCATCAGTTTCATCAATTCCTTCAACTAGTAGTGTCTTATAAGGAATGGAGAACTTACCTGAGATAGTTTCTTCTGCAAGAATAAGTTCGTAGATGACAAACTGAGATGTTTGAATAGTCAGATAGTTCTCTACGAGCGCCTGAGCGTTCGTAACGTTAGTATCGACTGCATCTGCCTCTTGAACGATTAGACCATCTCTAAGATCTTCTGGGTTGCCATTCAGGATGATTGCACGAACAATAGTATCTACTGCCCAAGTAGCAGAAGATGGTTTGATGATCTGATCTCTAGGATACGAAACATCAATTTGCTCACCATAAAGAATCTTGAACAGATATGATACTGCTTTAGATGTACCCTTTGTAATATAAAAGTCTCTAATGTTTTTGATTACATTATTGACATCAATTTTTTCATAGTCCAAATATGGCAGATCAGGCATGAACTGATCCACAAACTTGGTTAGCATCTTCTTGAGGAAGAGACCATCCAAACAATCAACTTTAGCACCGTCAACAACGTTATGCGCTACAGCTGAAGTACCTTGACTAAACTTTAGGTTGCCAAGACTGTCAAAACCAATTGGACCAGCACAACCACGAGCACAACCTGTAAATTGAGACTTAGTATAGTTTCTACCAGGTTCAATAATATGGAATCCAGTAATACCACTAAATGCAATCTCTACAGATGCTTGTGCTTCAGGTGGACGCTGAATGTATACCTTTGGTGGATTGTTCTGATCATATCCAGAACCAAAGTTAGTAATATTGATGTCAGTGATTCTACCGTTGAAGATAGATGCAGATGCTGTAGCACCGTTACCACCAATTGTATTTCCTGCAAGATCTTTGCGGTTGTCTACAATATAAATCGAGGGAACGTCTTCAAAACCTATGCCACCACTAAGAATATCAATAGCAATAACACGACCTAAGTTATCAACTCTAACTTCCAGAATTTGTGCTTGAGTTGGATCAATAATTGCAATTCTAGGTGCTACAAGATAACCTCTACCTGGGTTGTTTACTGTAACGGTATCAACTGCTCCTTCGCTGTTGATCGTCGCTGTAATCTGCGCCTGGATGCCATCTGGACCAGTAGGAGCGTCAATGTAGATGCTAGGAGCAGTCGAATACCCCTGACCAGGTGTCAAGAGGGTAACGCTATTAGGATCGATCTCACCACTGCTTACAGTACAATCGCTAATTGTTGCACCACCTGGATCAACAAAAGAAACTCTAGGAATCGTTGTATAGTTTGAACCAGAACTTAGAAGATCTAGAGTTGTTACTTGACCATCTTCTACAGTTGCTTTGATCTGTGATGTAAGACCATGATTACCTGGATCTTCAATAACTACAGTTGGTGGATTAGTTTCTGAGTATCCTCTACCACCAGATAGCAGACGCATGGTACTAATACCACTAACTTCTGCAATTGCAGTAGCACCAAATCCACCACCGCCACCAATTTTGATTGCTGGTGGATTTTCAATTTTATATCCAGTTCCAGAATTTTTAGTAAGAATACGACTGATACTTCCATCAGTAACTTCTGCAATAGCAGATGCTCCACTACCAAAAGATGGGATGGGTGCTTCTAGAGATGCAATATAGCAACTATCAAATTCTCCAGGAGCATTTTTGAAAATGATAGTAGAATCAAAGATACTATAGTCCTCGTTAGGCACTAAAAGTTGATCTTCTTTTACTACAATCGTATATTCAGTGAGAACAGGTTTGTATGTATTAGTAGTTGCACCATTAGATCTCAATAATGGGAACTCTCTCTTAGTACCATCAAAATTGCTTTGAATGCTATCAATTTCAATGATGGTATTTTGGGAAAAACCTTTTAGATAGAAAATTGACGTATTGCCAATACTATCAGATGGTGTAGCAGTTCTTGGTGCCTGAGAAAAGACAATATCAGTACCATCGATCTGATAATCTACATCAGGAATCAGAACACGACCGTATGTCGTTACAATCAGGTGATTGGCACTTGGAGGACTAATAGGTTGCTGTCCAGTCCGAAGTGAGAACCTTACTGTACTAGAATCATAAGCAAAGAATAAGTTTACAAGTTCAACCCACTTGTTTTTGAACGTATCATAGCTAAGACCATCGGTAATAGCAATGTTAGGTGATTTTACTGCTTTCTCATAAAAGATAATCTCATCATCGATGAGAATCGTACCATTCTCTTCTACAAATCCATTCACATCTTCTACAACAATGGTTTTATCCATTGCAGTAACATCTTCAAGAAGATATGCACCACCACTGAGAGTACGAAGATCGTACTCGTCAATATCCAAATAATTTGTGATATTATTCAGAATGTTATAACTGAGACCAGTCTTTTCCTGAGATTTATAGTAATACTCCAGGAATTTGACAAACTGTCCATGATCCCTGTCTATAAACTCAGGGACCTGCTGTTTGATGGCACGAGATACCTTATTGAGCTCTATATTCATCCGTCTTCAATATTGTGGGTCTATGAGAAGCATCCATCGGTGGTTACTATAGCAGGTCCATCAAGAATAGGAACTGGAGTTACAACACCTGGCGTGAAGTCGTAATCACTAGGATCAAAACTATTTAGTGGTACACTAGGAGGCAGTGGAGTGCCAATAATCGAAACTACTACTGTAGGTTGGGGGAATGCAACAATAGTTCCTGGAGTCGTTGGATTGATAGAGAATCCATTAGCAGGAATTGCTACAACTGGAACTTGTAATGCCTGATCACTATATTCATAAGTTCCTGGAGTCTGACCAGCACCGCTACCAGTGCCAGTGCCAGATCCAGTGTCACCAGTACCACCAGTACCGCCGATAGTAACAGTATTGTTAGGGTCACTAGCACTATCTCCAGCACCTAATTGTGTAGGAGGATAACGACCATCACCAATAATTGCAACAGGACCAACAGTGACTTTACCTGTATCGTAATCGATTGTACCAAAACCAGGATTTGTTACAATCTTGGTGTTGCCATCATTGTAATATGAGTATACATTGCCATAACCATCATCTTGGAAAAAGGAAGGAATGCCAGGACGTTCTGAAGGATAAAACGGACCACCTCGCATAATAGGTTCCTTATTACAACGATCTGGACTATATCCAGTCTGCGTATTACTAACTACCGCAGCAGTAGTAGGTGCCGAGTCAAATAGAGGAACACCAAACTCAATTTGTTCTTGGTTAGTAAGGTTCGTGACAGGGTAAATGTATTTGACGAGAGTAGTTTGAACACTAACGCCCTGAATAGAAGGATCTGCCAAAGATATCGCTCTAACAAGAGCAGATTGGTTGAAAGATCCTTCAAAGTTGTTTAGACCTGTTTGATCTGCAAATTCTGCAAGACCATCATCAATCTTTGCACTAATTTCAGATGCAACCAAAGCAGTTTTATTAGGATCGTATGTGGTGAAGATTTTAGTCGCCACATATAGTTCATCTGGGTCTACAATAGTTGTCTCAATAGCAGCCATTGAATATGGTTGCAAATCTTTTGCAATTGCGAGTTTCGTAGCGTTGTTTAGTCTAGTTCCCGTCTTTGTTTTGAGTGCAATATAGACTTTACCGTAAACTGGGGGATTTAGTTTATCTCCACCATATGCTACCGCAGAATCTGCGTTAGTGTATACTCTTTTTACAATAGTTTCATAGTCTTTTGTAGTAACAGCGCGATTTTGCGTTGCATACAGTCGGGGAGCATTATATTTGATAGATTCTACAGTTTCTCTTGGAGATCCATCCTGAGACGATTCTTTTACAGTAACCTGGATTTGATTGCCAGCATAAACTTCTGGACAAGTATCTTCTACTTCACCAACAAAAGTGAATTCCTGGATATCATTTGCATCATCACCATTACTTACAAGATATTCTAAAGTAACGACTTCTCCGTCACTCAGTGACCTTCCTGTAACACCATCACCGAAAAATACCTCATACCGCAAATCATCTGCTTCATTGATATAGTAAATACGGGATGTAGCATCAAGGTCCGTAATTTGATCAACCCGATTATAAGTATCAATCTGAGTTGCCTGCTCATTAGGGCGAACTGATACTCTCAAAGTAGCAATATCCGCATCTTCATTAGGAAGGAAGTACCTCTGACGCTCAAAAGTGTCAACAACGTACTCATATTCTAGTGCTGCGCCTTCATAAAGCACTAAATTATCCCAAGTTGCAAGTCCAGTAGTGCTAGTAGGGACAGTTACATCATTTAGAGTGTGAAATAGGAATCCGTTACCCGCTAATACCGCACCTTTTTGCAATGTTGCGGTTCTTGGCCACTCTCCATTGCACAAACTCGTTTGCAATTCTAGTTTTACGCAAGTTCTTGCGCTTGTAATCGATAGAGGGACGTAATTTAGCAGTTTTGCTAACTTTGCAATCGTACCTCTAGTAGTAGCAGTTTGAATGAATGCCTCATTGATCAGCATATTTGCTGTAAAGGCAGAATAATATGTATTATATGACAGAATGTCGATCAAATACGAAAGCGTGCTTCCTTCAAAGTCATAATCCGTGAACTCGTCTCTAGTTCTCAGATAAGACTTGATAGACGCTTTGATATCGTCGTAATTTAGGGCGGTTAGATTATTTGGTTGCATTATCCTGAAGGTCTCTCTAAGATAAAGTCTAGCTGTTCGACTCTAGGTTGTCCCACAATTTCATAAAATACTTGAACTGTAATGTAGTGACGCTCGTTATTAGTCTCAATTTTGACATCAACGATAGTAACACGTTCATCAAACGATTCGATAGTATTTATGATCTCTTCTTGAATCGAATCTGCTAAGAATGCATCTAGAGGTTCAAAAAGCGCCTGACTGACTAAACACCCCATGTCAGGTTCATAAAATCTTTCACCAGGAGCGGTGAGAACTAAATTTTTCATTGCCTGTTTGATGGCATTATAGTTCTTCACCGATCCAACATCATGGGTAGATGGGTGCATAGCAAAAGAAGTAACAAGATCCCTAAAAGCACGGCTCTTGGGAATAACGTCACTTCCTGTAATTATCTTACGCTGTAGGTACTCTGCCATTAGATGGGGATTCGTTCTGATCTTCGGGATCTTGACGTTTACGTCGCACCTGATCTAAGTATTTATCCGACTTAGGGTCAGTTATCAATGTCATTCCAGAATTCTGAAATTCTGAACTCTGATCTGGTACTGGCGAATTAGCCATAATTTTGGTTCTCCCTAAATTTATTTAGCGTCCTTGTCCACGATAACGCTTTTTACGACTATTTCTGCTAGTTGCAGAATACTTTGTGTTTTTAGAACACCCTTGACGAGTGCTTTTGGGGTTTCCTGGAATGAAATTAGTTCCTGAAATACCAACTTTCGATCTTACTGCCAAAATTAGCCTCCGATGAATACATTTGCAGCGCCTGTAGCAATTTTGCTCAGGCATGGTAAAGCGAATGGGTCGCCAACTCTGCAAGCAGGTCTTTTTTCAAAGAACACAGTTTTAGAAGTGGCAACCGCAACTCTAGGATGTCCCAACCCAGCAGCGTCATCAGAGCAACAAAAAACAGAAGTGTTGCAAGATACTTTGGTGGGTGCCATTTTTGCTTTGGGACATGCCATGTCTATCACTGTAACAGAACAAGGCGATTTATGCAACTGGAATGCATCACCCGCAACAATTGGAATGATCTTATTGATCTTGATTGTAGCGCACGTAGGGGACACCAGAGGGACCAGAGGGGCGGGTGGCCAGTATGAATAGGCATTCATGACCACAACAGGTTTCAACTGCCCTGTAGCGGCAACACCAGGGCACGCACTAAAGCATGGCACTGTGGCATGAATTACAGCAGGAACACATTTACCATGTCCTGAGCACACTCCTTTGAAAATAGCAGCTGGTGGTCCTGGCATTACTGGTTATCACAGATAGAAGGGAAGGGGTTGCCCATTACTTCACAGGCAGTAGTAAACAACGCAGCGGATGCTGAGAAGTCATTGTATATATCTAGGACTCCATTGGCACTAAATCCAGAGCATCCACCGTAAATGTCAGTGTTATTGAATCCATAACTGATCGTAACTTGATCATAATCCACTAGTGGTGTACCACCAGTTGGTAAAATGCCGCCAAGTCCTCCACATGGGACATTACAGTCGGGCGCATTCGCAGTAGTTACATTGAGTGAAATCGATAATTGTGTCTTTTCTCTATTGTCTGGCACATATTGACGTATTTGATACTTGACAAAACGTGATGCACACGGCAATCTCTGAAAAGAACTCTCGACAGTCCGTACTTCTACGTCTTTTTCTCGGAAGAAGTTATCTTCATCAACTTCTTCATCAAATGTAATCTCCTTGTCATAGAAACTATCAACACCTTCTAGTTGATTTTGGTATACTTGAGCACTATTGATGACATCACCTTTGTTTGCCTGCGTTTTTTGTGCGTCAGAAAATCGTTGGGAGAAGACTTGGGACTGATTATCTCCAGAAATATTTTTGAAGATCTCATTTGTATCGTCTTTAGGACGTGGAAACTGATCTACTGTCTCCTTTTTGAATTTTGCGCGTGCTAATTCGTCTGCACGTCTGTTCTGACTGAACTTTACAGTATTCTCTAGACCCAATCTCTCCTCACTTTCAAGGTTATCATAGCGATCAAAGCGAATTTGCTGTCTATCTGCCTTTGTATACGGTACTTCTTTGCCATCAGTCATCGTTTTACCGAACCCACGACCAGTTTTTGCGTCTTCAAGGCGGTCAGAAAGAATATCATAGTATTCACTCTGCAAAATACCCAAGTAAGTATTCAATTTTGCTTTGTAATTGCGTGCTTCCTGCTTTTTCATGAAGGCAGTCGCCTCATTTCCGTTATTGAAGAACTTATATTCGGTATTACGAGTAGGTGATTTCAGTTTTTTCCTACTTTTACCGATTTTTCGTGTAGTTCCATCAGCAAGAGTGATCTCAGATGAGGCATCTTCCCCAACAAAGAACTCTTTAGGACGAAAATACGCTACTTCATAGACATCAATCACCTTTTCTTGAGGATCTGCCCGTTTTATATCCTCAAATCCTTGCTGTGGTAGGTTTTGATTCTGTCTTTCTGAACTACCATAGATCTCTTTACCAATACCATCCGATATTTTCTCCCCATAAGTCGGAGAATCTATATTTTCATCAATGAACGCATCATTTTCGACCTCATCATAGTAAGAATCTACTAAGTTGCCTTCAGAAATGTTACTTTCATACAATAACGTATCTCGGTGATCATCAAAATCTGCAATGCCAATGGTTGGTTTGGTATATTCTCCATTAGCATACCCCGAACCCCTGTCAATAATCTCTAATCCTACAAGTTTACCGCCTGAGAACGAACCTTTTACCTTTGCTTGTCTACCATTCTTCACTGGTGGAGGAGAAACAAGCACAACTGGTTCACGATCTAGGTTATCAAGACCTTTTCCACCTGAAATAATGTTGACACCTGTTAGTCTTCCGTTACTGACTGTAGGTTCAACTTCGATTTGCGCCATATCATCATAATAATGCGGTCTATCAGGATTCAAGAACTTCGTAACATACTGAATGTTCTTATTCCTAAACTCATATAGACCAATCAATGTTGCACGATCTGCTATACCAAACCCTGCAGAGACTGTAATCTGATGATTTCTACTACTGCTATACCCTGTATCCTTTTGGAACGCAGAACCACTACCGTCAAGTTGTAATACCTGATGACTAAAGTTCTGTGGATCAGTATGTAATGCACGCACAACAGTATGACCATTGACTTGATCACCCGCAGCAATCAATGCCAACGTTGATCCAGTAGGTGCAGTAATACTTCCTACATCAGTAATAGTCATAACAAACTCCCATGTAGTTGTACCACCACCCTCATGGGTGAAAGTATGACTAAAAGAAAATGTTTGTCCTACAGAATATCCCGTACCAGGGTTTGCAAGTTCGATAACATCAATAAATGAACCATCAAAGGTATACACATCATTAGTAAGATCCGTAATGTTAGGTCGGATCCGTAGTGTCATCCGTGCTGAATCACCTGTTAGTATACTACCTGTACTAATCTCATCATCGATAACTGTAAAAATATTGGTGCTACCATCATCTTGATCCCAATTACCTACAGGACTATCAAATTGACCTGCACTAGCATTATCTTCCCACATAGTTGTGGTAGTAGTTGCATGAGTCAATTCAAATGATCTGATTGTATTTGGTATAGTTGTACTCAACTGATCATACTCAAATACAATATATGGACTATTAGTATCTACTGCCCAGATTGTAGGATATGGATTCTTATTGTCACCAGATATATTACCATCAGGTGATGTATAGTTTATTGTTGTAGTTTGTGGATTACATCCAGGAGTCTCTGATGCTGTACATGGTATACATTTATATTCTACACTACCAACAGTTCCTGATTCCTGTACAACAGTTGTTGTCGAAGTTGTCGTAGCAGCTCCAGTTTCTGGATCAGGTGGACCAGGTGATGTACTAGTCTCTGTAATCTGTGGCCATGAATCAGTACGATCGATAACCTCAAATCTTTTACATGGTACACCAACAAAATAATCTGCTGTATCGTATTGGATACGAAACCACATATCACTGTCAATTGGATATAATGATAACTCCTTTGGTACATGCTGATAAACACGATACACTGCTGTATTAGCATCACCACCAGCACCAGGACGACCCATACCAAAGATCGTGTCAATCAGTTTCTTCTCTTTACCACATGATTCCCTAGTCGGTACATCGCCCGTACGAATAAATGAATCATACATTACTCGATCACGATCTACATCAGGCCAGTTCAAATTATACTGGTTCCTTGATGGATACGTGTTTACTGTCATCGTTACACCAGACCCACTCGGTGGTGTCCATGTATTACAATGACCTGCAGAATCCGATCCTCCACCAAAGTCTTCGTTGTTATCAGTATTACATCCCATGCTCTAACTTGATAATACGGTCGTATAATTGGTCGAAGTTCTCTTTCATATTTAGGTGCGTCTCACTATCAGTAGGTTTGTAATTGATATGCCCACCCATCAATACCTGTTGAGTGTCATGAGTCGCTTGTGCTAAGTCCTGGATTGTAATAACAATCTGCTCTAGTGCTTTCTCAAGTTGTACAATCCGTCTAGCACATTCGTCAATTGCTTCCGATTGTGCCTGGATTGCTTCATTCACCGATTGTCCCCAACCCTCTAGATCCTGGGAACGCGGTATAGGCTCGTTTTCATTCATTAGATTTTTTCAAAATAAGACTGTCTTCATCTATAGTATAGTCGATATTATCCCCAATCGTCCATCCAAGTTCCTCTAATACCTGATCGGGTATCGGTAAAACAAGATCTCCAAACTGATCTTCCTCTAATGTTACGATGAATCTATGGGACATAACTTCTATAACCTGTTTATTACTTGGGGATTGTCTGTTGGATTCTCATCCTTCCATTCATTCCAACCTTGGATTATATGAGAGTTCTCAGTGTATAACCCAGCACTTACAAGGTAATCTGCACATGCATACATCCGAGGGTCTAAGAAATTTTCAAATCTTATTAGTGTCTCTAATACCATCGTACGGCCATCACGGCGCTCCTCTCGGATTGCATTGTCCATTCAAATCGATCCTCTGTAAGTGCTTTTTTACTGGCGGAATTTTTTTATATAGCATTATAACTACTTCGAGATTGGGAACCTTTGTAGGTTAGGGTAGTTATGCTTTTTATATTACGGCCCCGCCGACCGCCGAGACCCCTTGGTATGACTGGGATCTGGCGACTGTTCTTTACATTTAGTAGGCGTCTGAGTAACTGCTAAGAGCATCATCTTCACTGCCTAGGATGTCACCAACCCAATCATCTTCTGGGATACTCTCAGTATACATGTGTGGTGCTAGTTTGTAAAGACTTTTCTGATCTTCAAAAAGAAACGTAACCTTTGATGGGGACATGTTCTTAGACATTGTTGTTAGTTAGTGGATGAATAGGTTAGTGAAACTTAGGCGAAGACGTAACCATTAGTAAACTCTTCGTTCTTGAATACTTTCTCAGCACCCAATTGACCTGCAAACTTTCTTACATACCAAACGAAATCCTTTTGAAATACTCCTTCGCCAGCAATGCAGAACTCATCACATAGTGCATTGAGTCTGCTCTTGGTTGTATTAGACTGCCAACCTCCATCATAGATTGTCATGCTATCTTCGTCGATAGATGCAATTTGATTGCCATGGAGATAAACAAAAGAAACTCCTTCAATCGTGATCACTTGAGTGTTGCCTGATGACCAGTTCTTGTTTGCCTGGATGGCGTTGTTCATCTGTTGTTCGATCTTACGCATGAGAGGCAGAGAGAAGAGGTTTAGAGGGCGTGGGAGGTGCTATCCCCTCCACTTCTATACAATACACGAGAATGACCGTCTTAGGGGCGCTCCTGTGACACTTTGTCAACTGGCACGTTTTCTTTACACTCCCAGAACCATCCAATATATTTCATATAATCGAAAGGTGAAAGTCTTGGAGTATTTGGGTATCTATCTCCACGGTCTTCCCTAATACCATCGACGAACTTTTCTAGATCATAGATTGAATCAAATGATCCTCTAAGTGTTAGTTGTTCATCGTAAACTTCAAATTGCATGATAACTAGGGAAAACGTTACTTGTGGAAAACTCTGATGTACTTAGAGGGAGTGCTTATCAACCCCACAGTGTTAGTCTATCAGAATTGTGTTAGTTAGTCAAGGGCACTGGGTGATAAGGATTCGTGATATTTCGAGGGTTGACAATCGATAGGGAGCACGCTAAGACTACATCTCCCATGAACATTATCATCAATATGTAACACTTACCCTAATTTATTAGTACATTTGTTTATCTGCCGCGTTTTCCACAATTTGATGAATATCTGTGGAAAAAGGTTAGAGAAGATGATCATTAGTGTTTCCATAGTAGTGATTAGAATGTAATGTAATTCATCCAATATGGATAAGTTTGACTTTATCATAATCATGTGGGAAGACTAATAGATTGCATTGATGTTTAGGGTGTCTTGATACTCTTTGTTGTTCTGGTGTTTTATCCCATTCTTTTACACATATGGTGATGTAGTTAGAATCAATGAAAGTAATGAATCCAGTTTGATCTTTGTACTGTACTGTTTGATTGATAGAGAAAGAATCAAGTTTAGATTTTGTCATTCGTTTAGTGTTTGATTAGGGGAACGTTTGACGTATTCATTTAGGGACTTAGGTTTTGATTGGGGATCTTCGTTTTCCCAGAAGTCTTGCCAATCTTGTTTAGAAGTATTTGTTGAGGATTCGTTGGGTTTGTGATTCTGGTTGGATGAAGTCTGCGACATGATAGAGTTGTTCAGAGGTAAAGGATCGTGCATCATCATTGTTCCATAGTAGAGCACCGATGATGATAAGTAAGAGAACTTTCATTGTGAACACTTGGGGGAGAATGATGGATCGATTTGACAATACTTAGCAAGTTTACTATCTTGCATTTCAGTAACGATTTCTATCGCTTGATTACCAATAACAAAGGCAGCAGCGATTGTGAATCCAACCAGAATAAGTCTCATAATGATTAGTTAGATGCTGCTTCAGAATATACATCATAGAAGCAATCAAAGGCATCTAAATCATGTGCAAAACTATTGACTTGTGCTTGATCACATACCCAATCAAATGCAGTATCAAGGTCGGCACCTGTTTCCATTACGAAAGATTGGAGACCTTGTAAAGCACCGATGAATTTGGAGTTGTTGAGAAGCATTGGATTTGTTTTGTTCATGATTGTATTATTGCAGGGTTTGGGGTGAATTACAAGGGGTCTTGTGCCAGTTCTGTGACTGGTTTTATGGATCAAAGATCCCAGATCATTTCGTTCATCTCGTCTGCATCGATGCTAGGATCATTCCATGCCACGCCGTCCTCTGTCTTGCCTAGCATCCGTCCGATCTGTCCATCTGTCATGCAACGCACGAACTTATCCCAAGGCGTCTCCAGACCCTCACGATAGGTCACACATGCCTTTGCAGTGTTGTAGAGGAACTCATCGTTTGAGATCCACAAAGAAGCGTTCCACGTCTCGTAGTTTGCCCAACCATTGTAGGTCTCGTTTGCGGTGGTGGTGGATGCTGTCATGATGTTGGTTGTTTGTCTTGAATGAATTCTAGCAGGTTTGGGAGCGGTTGCAACGGGAAAACCCGATTTTGGGTACAGTTCCCGAACTGTCACAGTCCCATGATGTACTCTGCCAATTCTGCATCATACTGCTCTTTCGTGTCAAAGGTGCGACCATGAATCACACGGGGATAGGTTGCATCAACACCAGCAGAGGCGACCATCTCGCAGTCTGCGCGATCATATCCCATCTCGACAAGGGTGTTCACGTAAGGGTTGTTTGATTTGTTTTCCATACTGTTAGTATGGCAGAAAATCACCCAAAAATCAATGGGTCTTGTGTCACTTCCTCAACTGGTTCGTCTGTCTCCTCTTCATGTAAAAAACCGTAGACATCTTCCTCCAATTTGTTATAGTTTTCTTTTGTCATCATGCTTTCTATCATGTCGCCTTCATCATCACATAGTAGGTCACACCAAATATCATGTGAATCCATGTTCAATGTGTAGAGATTACCTAGCAAGTGTGCAAACTTACGTTCTCTCTGTTCCTTGGATAGTTTCCGCGTTGCCTGTTTCTTTTTCCGCATGATTACACCCAGTCATCGTCATCGTCGTCCGCTTCTAGCGTGACTTTATCATACTTAGAGTATCGTGAGATACTTCTTCCCTGTGATAACTGTTCTTTTGGATCATACTCTTCATCCAACATGTCTGCATCTTCACCATATTCTTTGTTGGCGATTTGATCCATTTGATGATCATCTAAGACCTCTCCAAAGACCTCCCTAAAATCATTCTCTCTACGGAATGATCGATAACATGTTTCCATCACTTCTTTGTCTGTTGACTCTTCAAACTGTTCCAAGAACAATTCTGTTACATAACGCTCTAAATCATCCTCGGTCAAACGTTCAACCAATCGCTCGACATAGATGTCTAGCATTTCATCACGTTGATCGGGAGTAATAATAACTCGACGTGCCATAATAGTAAACTAGTGGATAAATGTATGTATATTAGTTGAGTGTAAGATTAGGAGCAAAATAAAACTCATACTCACCATCTAGTGGGTCTTTACCATCAACTAGAAACTCTTCACAAATTGCAATTGCATCATCATTCCGTTCCTGTAACATTGCACGCCTCATTGCTTCCCACAAAGTATCACCCATGTTATCGATTGAATGTTGCATGTCGGTGGTTTCGTTGTCGTTCATGAATAGATCGAGGGTAGAATCGTGCATGTTAGTGGAGTTAGTGGAGTTACTTACAGAAGGCAGGATACTGCCAGGTCTCGTATTGTTTCATGGTGATGTAACCATCTTTGCACAACATATCGGTGTAAAGTCCCCATGCGTAGCGCAATGATGGTTTGTCCTTACTCAACGAAGAACCATCACATTCTTCTCTGAATAATGATGCTGCTTGTGATTTAGTCAGTTTGGGTTTAGTCATTGATTGTTCTTCCTTGAATAGTTGAATCGTAGTAGTTCATCATTTTTGTGTCACGTTCCGCAAGGAATAGCAGGTAACAAGTGAGACCAACAACGACAAAGATGCCACTCAGTAAGTATTGCGTAACTTTCATTTTACCTCTGTAAGTTCTTGTTGTTGTAACATAACTTGCTCCTCTGTAACCTCATCCACACAGTCTTGAATCACCTGATAGATGTAATCAATCTGCCCAACATCATCAAAGATACGTGCAATCATTGCAGGATCTTCTACGTTGTTATCATAATCAATCTCACCATCTTCGTCCTTCAAATGACAATCATTTTTGGTGTAAATCCATGCGGCACATTCTGCATCTTCTCCCTGTTGTGCAATCATACTATTCACACGGTCTTGAAGTTGCTTGAGAGTGTAGTTCATGATGTTAGATAAGGGTTTGCAGTTAGTGAGGGGAATCACCCCACACATGCCATGGGAGCATACTCAGAGCGAGGCATTTTGTCGAGGTTGTAGTTAGTAACCTCGGCACCGTTAGCGATACGCTCTGCCCACTCATTACGTGCTGTGAGTGCTGTCACAGTGCTGTAAGACTTGAGACCGTTAGCATTGAATGTGACACGCTTGTTGAAACGTTTGACGACAACTTTCATGCCTTTGATGTCATCTGCCTCAGCGATAAATGCCTCAGGGAAGAAATCAACAGTGGTGACGTTGTTTGTGAGTTGCATGAGGTGTTTTCCTTTGACTCTTATAGTATGGCACGTTCGACCGTGCTTTGCAAGGGTTAGTGGACAGTTTGACCAACTGGCACAGTCACCCGTGATTGTCCATGAATTCGTCTAATGTGTAACCTTCTCCAGTTGATGTCTCTTCGAGAAGATCTTCCATTGAATAACATTCAAGTTTCAAACGATACTCTTCGGGAGTGTCATCATCAGGATCATAATCGTCATGGCAAAGGTACTCCCATTCATGAACAAGTGCATTGATAATTTGTTCTTTAGTGTAAGTCATAGTTTACCACTAACATATGCGTCACCAACCACATAACTGTGATCATCTAATGTCCCATCTTGTTCACACTTTAGATGCCATCTTGTCATCAAGATAACATTTTCGCGATCTGCTCCAGTGAGCATTCCTCGCCCTTGTTTTGTCTTTGATGAGAACAATCCGAACCGAGTTTCCCAAACATAGAAACAATCATCGATCAGTTCTGCATCATCGGGGATGCCCATTTCTCTTAGTTGTGCTGTGTCTAGCATTTCTTCGTGTGTCATTTAGTTGTCGTAATTACCCTCCGAAGTTGTCATCCATAAAGGCAGAGTCCTGTCCGATGCCATCATCATCACCGAACATCTCACGCCATAGATCCATCGATCCAGTTTTTTCAGCAACAATTTTGGTGTTTTCAATGAATTCATCAGTGTTAGATAGTGCGAGAATCTGTGAAACTGAGAGAGTGGAGCAGGTGGAATCGTTTGGACCTTTGAAGAGCATGTTTGTTTCCTTTGTTTGGTATAACCTATTATTGCATCAATCAAGGCGCTTTGCAAGCGATAGTGGACAGTTCATGCAACTGTCACACGCCGAACCCTCCTTTCTCTTCTTTTACCATAGATTGGTATTCTACTTTTATTTCACGCAATCGTTGCTTGAGAGCATGAATCTGTCCGTCTGTGTATTTGAGTGGATTAGTCTCCACACTTGCCAAGGCATCATTATATCGTTTGATGAGTTTCTTGAGTGATGATGTTGTTGTTACTGTCATTTTACCTGATAATTTGCTTTTCATAATACTCGTCGCCAAATGTACCTTTGACGGAATAGTTGACAACTACATTTAGTCTGTCATCATTTGATAAGTTTGGTGGTGTGCCATGAAATGTGAATGCAGGAAAGATAACCATCGTTCCTGATTGTGGTTCAACAGTCAACTCATTGGCATTCAATTCATTGGACTTGCGTAACCTAGGTTTCAAAGATGGTGTCATCCATGTATGCCTAAGACTCTCTTTTGTGAAAACTAGACCTCCACCTTGTTCAGGCATCTTTGTGTAAAGTATACCTGACCACAGTGCATTCTCATGACAATGCTGATGAGAATAGTCTAAGCATTTGTGGAGCATAGACCACGAGCGATTGCAATCTAGTCTAGTTGATTGATTATCAACTGCTAGTAAGTTGAACACATAGTTGTGCATCTCATTGTCAATCGCTCGCCTAACATCTGCGAACTTGTCATCAGTCAATAACATTTTGTTGACTGTAGTTCTCCCCGTTGGTTGTTCCTCTCCTTGAACTGCTCCCTTGATTGGTTCCCATTGCTCCTCTAATAGTCTACGGTTGATGTCATCTAAGTCCAAATCGTACTTGAGATGAACATCTTCCTCAACATATAGAGGGATAGCAAACAATGGGAGAATCGACATAGTATTATTTTATACCGTAGGGAGTTGCACAGGGTCGCTGCAAATAGAATTGCACAAAAAAGAGTTTATGTCATGCACCCTGATAATATGCGTTGCGATAGAGATAACCACCAGACCATTCACAGTTATCTAACACAAACTCACGTTCTTGAATGATCAAGAGATTGAAACGAACACCTTTTGCAGGTGATTTGATTGATGCTGGTTTGTATACTTCACCAGTTATCTTATCAATGAAAGCATGAATTGAATCCTGCTTACCATTTTTAGTCATAAAGATCTTGTGATACTTACGACCCATGGAGTCAAGATAGAAACCTATGTTACTACCAGTTTTTGGTGCAGTCTGTGTGAGTGCATCACATAGCATCAAACAATACTTAGTAATATTCAATCGAATTGTGTTACGAGCGTCTTGAGTTGCAACGTAGTCAGCGAATTCAGTTGGCATGATGTTTGTGTTGATGTTGTTAGT